>ERZ773045.1324-NODE-1324-length-11119-cov-6.246114_pt1 | contig 11119 bp, 8 predicted proteins | sample MGYA00580635_ERZ773045 | MGnify/ENA primary metagenome ERZ773045 (study PRJEB29015, sample SAMEA2738115) | human oral metagenome | biome: human oral; feature: human-associated habitat; material: saliva | place: China | collected 2261 ...
CTTTTTCTTTCTCAGCTTTCTCTTTAGCTAATCTCTCAGCTTCAGCTTTTTCTTTCTCAGCTTTCTCTTTAGCTAATCTCTCAGCTTCAGCTTTTTCTTTCTCAGCTTTCTCTTTAGCTAATCTCTCAGCTTCAGCTTTTTCTTTAGCTAATCTCTCAGCTTCAGCTTTTTCTTTCTCAGCTTTTTCTTTAGCAAGTTTCACCGCTTCAGCTTTAGCTGTTTCATCTGCATGTAATTTATTTACTGCTTCTTCAGTTAAGTTAGTAGCTTTATCCCAGTTAAATGAAATACGAGCTGGTGTATTTTTATGGAATGGTTTGCCACCAACTAACACATCTATAGTTACTGGTGTAACTGTTAATTTATCTGAACTAGTAAAGTGATATTGTTTTTCGTTTAATTCACCACCTAGATCTTTAGCATCTGCAGCTTGTCCATTTACTTTAAGATTATTAACTGAACCAGTTAATCCAGCAAATTGTAAATCTTTAAAAGTAACATAGTAGTGGTATGTATCACCAATTTTTTCGACACGAGTTTTATCACCTAATAATGCCCCGTTACCCATAGATGGTTTTTCTATAGTTGCATCTAGTAGAGTAGCTGGAACAGTGTTATATGGTTTTTCAACATTTTTCTCTACTGCTGAAAAATCTAGTTCTAATGTTGTATCAATTTCATTACCTTGTTTATCTTGTTTAGTAACTAAAGTTGTTTTTAATTGAAGTTTATCAAGTAGTTTATCAGTTAATAGTGAAACTTGTTTAGTTGTACCTTCTAAAGGTGTTAAAGTAGCTTCAGTACCATTGTGAGTGATTTTTGAAAATTGATAATTTGTACGTTTAGTAACAAATGTATTTCCTTTTGCTTCTTTAACTTTAAATGTATATTTATATTTATCTCCAACTTTCTCAACAGTCACATCTTTTTCTAATAAGTTGGCATAAGTTGAAACTTGAGAGTTATCTTTTTGATATTTTAATTCACCTTTAACATTTGTAGGGAAAGTACTAGGTACTTTATCAGCATCTACCTCATGATCAGGTACTGTTGAAACTACTGGTTTTGGTTTTTCAACAATAGGGAAGTTTAATTCTAACGTTGTGTCAATTTCATTTCCTAGTTTGTCTTGTTTAGTAACAACTGTAGTTTTAAGTTGTAATTTATCTAGTAATTTATTAGCTAATAATGAAACTTGTTTAGTTGTACCCTCTAAAGGTGTTAAAGTAGCTTCAGTTCCATTATGAGTAATTTTTGAAAATTGGTAGCTTGTACGTTTAGTAACAAAAGTATTTCCTTTTTCTTCTTTAACTTTGAATGTATATTTATATTTATCTCCAACTTTCTCAACAGTCACATCTTTTTCAAATAAATTAGCATAAGTTGAAAGTTGAGAGTTATCTTTTTGATATTTTAATTCACCTTTAACACTTGTAGGGAAAGTACTAGGTACTTTATCTGCTTCTACTTCATGGTCAGGTACAGTTGATACTACTGGTTTTGGTTTTTCCTCAATAGGTTTTGTTGGCGTTGGTTTAGGAGATGGTTTTGGAGTTTCTACATCTTCTATAACTGCTGGTCTATCTTTCCAAGCATTTGCAGTATCATAGTAAAGTTGTAAAGTAACAAAGTGAGACATTAAAGCTCCATTTGGATATGGTGCAGTTCCATCTAGTTGAATTTTTTCAAGTAATTTATCAGAAACAATAGAACCTTCTTTAATAGAACCTTTTTTAGAAGAAGCTAATGTAGTAAGTGGTATTTCTTTGTCTTGATAAGAAATTTTTACTATTTCGAATGGGTAGAATTCTCCACCAACATTAGCTAAACCTGGTTTAAGTCTAAATGTATATTTATATTTATCACCAGTTTTTTCAACTTTTACATTGCTATCTAGTGCAGGACCATATAATGACTCTTCATCATTATTATTAGCGTTTCTTAAGTGACCTTGTACATTAAGAGGGAATTCTTTTTTCAGAGGAGTTCCAGTATACTCTTTATCTTTGTTTGGATTTTTGTATGTTGCAGCTTCATAGTTATCAGCTGTAACTTTTTCTTTAATAGTGTTGAAGTCGAAAGTAAGAGTTAGTTTTTGGTTTCCTAACCCAAATCCAGGCATTAGAGAATCCATAACAGGAACATAGACTTCATTGTATGTTTCTAATTTATTATTAGAATCGATTTTGTTTTTGTCAATAGAATATGACATTACTTTTGGATAAGCTTTTCGTTCAGGATATTTACTTTTATATGTATCAAAGTAATCGTCTTTTTCTGATTCTTTATAACTTTCAACTATAGTTGCTTCTTTAGGAGTAGAACTATTTACATTTTGTTTTTCTACATTACTATCATAGTATTTTAAATCTCCTAAATAACCTTTAAATTGTTTTCCGTTCATATCTCTACTAATAGGTTGGAATGTGATATCAACAGAATATTTTCCATCTTTAACTGTTAGTTTAGTTTCATCTGCTTTTATAGCAGCGGCAGCCATAGAAGGGCCACCTGTTGCAAAGTTAGTTGCTTTTACATCAATTGAATATTCACCATTTTTAAGATTTTTTACATCTTGTTTAGTTGTTGGTTTAGCGTTCGCATTCGTAACTGCAGGAGTATTACTAGTAGCTGCATTGTTAGTAGTAGGTTTATTGGTTGTAGCAGGGCTGTTTGTTGTAGCTACAATAGGATTTTCATCTGCAGCGAATGCAAAATCATCATGATCGTATGCTTCAATTGCAGCTAAAGCAGAAAATATAGCTGTAGCTGACAGCACCTTTAATAAAGTATTATTTTTCATATTAAATATATCTCCTTTATTGGATTCGTTTTAATCGATTAAGATAATCGTTATCAATATTATAATACAAATCCTTTCAGAATTAAAGATGCAAATGATAATTATTATTAATAAAGTTGAGAAATTGTTGATTTATACACAAAATAATACATTAAAATTCACAATTTAGACACATTTATAATAAGTTATGTTAACTTAAAAATTTATAAATTATGTCAACAAAAACAAATAAAACGATTTCTAATTTTTGACAATAAAAAATATTTCTGTTAAGATAAATTTAGTAATTAAATATAAAACACTGGGGGAGCCATTGGCTGAGATAACTTTGTTAGACCCTTTGACCTGAACTAGATAATACTAGCGTAGGAAATGTGAATAGTATCTTAGAATATAATTATAGACACTTTCTACTGTTAGTAGAAAGTTTTTTTATATTTAATTTGATAAATTTTTGATATTTTAAATTTAATAATAAAATTAATTAAGGGAGGCTAATTTATGAGTAAATTAGATATTGCATTAACTATAGCTGGAACTGATCCTACAGGAGGAGCAGGAATAATGGCTGATTTAAAAAGTTTTCAAGCCAGAGGTGTTTATGGAATGGCTGTTGTAACTAGTGTTGTCGCACAAAATACTCTAGGAGTACAAAAAATACATAATGTTCCTTTGGATATTTTAGATGCTCAGCTTAACAGTGTTTTTTCTGATATTACACCAAATGCGATAAAAACTGGAATGTTGGCAAATGTAGAAATAATGGAAGTTGTGAAAAAGTATTTATCCAAAGATATTGCCTATGTAGTTGATCCAGTTATGGTAGCGACAAGTGGTGATAAACTGATTGATAGTAATGCGAGAAATCATTTGAAAAATGAAATATTACCTTTGGCTACAATAATCACACCAAATGTTCCTGAAGCTGAAGAAATAGTAGGATTCAAAATAGTAACAGAAGATGATATTAACAAAGCAGGAAAATTTATTCTAACAGAAGTAGGATGTAAATCTGTAATTATAAAAGGTGGACATTTAGAAGGTAACGCTAAAGATTATTTATTTACTAGAAACGATTCGCCTCATATATGGGAAAGTGAAAGAATAAACACAAAACATACACATGGAACGGGATGTACTTTTTCTGCAGTAATTACTGCAGAATTAGCAAAAGGTAATGACTTAGTTACTTCAGTAGATATTGCTAAAAAATTTATAACAGCAGCAATAAAAAATTCACCAGAAATAGGTCATGGAAGTGGTCCAGTTAATCATATAGCATATAAGGAGTAAAAAATATGAGCAGCTTAAAACTATTAAAAGAAAAAGCACCATTAGTTATTTGTATAACTAATGATGTTGTAAAAAACTTTACAGCTAATGGCTTAGTTGCATTAGGTGCTTCACCAGCAATGAGTGAGTTTAAAGATGATTTAGAAGATTTATTAAAATATGCAGGTGGACTATTAATTAACATTGGAACACTTACAGATGATAATTGGCAATTATATCGTGATGCTTTAAAAATTGCAGAAAAATATAATATACCTGCCGTACTAGATCCAGTAGCATGTGGAGCAAGTGCATATAGAAAACGAGTAGTAGATGACTTATTAGAAAACTATAAAATATCAGCTATTCGAGGAAATGCAGGAGAAATAGGTTCATTAGTAGGTTTGGATATAGCTTCTAAAGGCGTAGATAGTGCTAATGTTGACAATATTGGTGAATTAGCTTTAATAGCTAATAAGAAATATAATATTCCTATTGTTGTAACAGGCGAGGTTGATGCTATTGCAGTAGCTGGTGAAGTAATCACTATCCACAATGGTAGTTCTATGATGCCAAAAGTAATAGGGACAGGATGTCTATTAGGAGCTGTTGTGGCAAGTTTTATTGGGCTTGATAAAGATAATGTCTTTAAGTCATTAGAAACCTCATTACTAGCTTATAATATAGCTGGAGAATTTGCTGAAAAAAGACCTAATGGTCATCTACCAGGTACATATAAGGTTGAATTTATAAATTCATTATATGAAGTCACAGATGGAGACATTTCATTACACAAGAAGGTGAAAAAATATGTTTAATCCAAAGAGTTTAAAGTTATATTTTATTTGTGGAACAACTACTTGTAATGGAAGAAATTTATTAGAAGTAGTTGAAAAAGCTTTGGCAGGAGGGATAACACTATTTCAATTTAGAGAAAAAGGTAAGGGTGCATTAGAAGGTAAGGAGAAAGAAGACCTTGCTCGTGAGATTCAGAAGTTATGTAAAAATTATAACGTTCCTTTTATTGTAAATGATGATGTAGAACTTGCTTTAAAACTAAATTCTGATGGAGTTCATGTAGGACAAGAAGATAGCGATGTTGAATTAATAAGAGAGAAAATGCCAGATGCTATATTAGGTTTATCAATTGGAGATGAACTAGAGTATAAATCTTCTAATTTGAGTGTGGTAGATTATATTGGGGTAGGACCTATATTTTCTACTATTTCAAAAGATGATGCAGGAAAAGCTATAGGATATACTGGCTTAAAACGAATTAGAGAACTAGATAAAAGTTTACCTATAGTGGCAATAGGTGGAATAAGTAGAGATAAAATAAAACCTATTATGGATACAGGAGTAGAAGGTGTTTCAATTATTTCAGCAATTTCATATGCTGATGATATTGAAAAAGAAGTATCCTTAATGTTAAAACAATTTAATTAAGCCTCCAAAATCAAAAAAGGATATACGTTAAGTATATTCTTTTTTTGTTAAACATATAAATTTTTTTAATTTAGTGTAATTTAGAGTATAATAAATATATAACTTATAAAGTTGGAGGTTAGTAAATGAAAGATATAGTTTTAATTCATGGAACATGGTGTGATGGAAGTGTATGGGGAGAGTTTGCTACAGAATTAGAGAAATTAGGTTTAAGAGTGCATACTCCTAGCTTGCGTTATCACGATTTACCTTATAAAGAAGTAGAAGAAAAAGTCGCAAAGGTTAGTTTAAATGATTATGTTGAAGATATAGTTGAGTTAGTAGAAAGCTTAGATGAACCACCTATCGTACTAGGCCATTCATTAGGAGGATTAATAGCACAGCTAGTTGGTGTAAAAACAAAAGTAGAAGGTCTTATTTTAATGGGAACTGCTCCAGCTGCAGGTATTTTTGCATTTTATCCTAGTATGATTGTATGTTTCTATAAACACTTCTTAAGATGGGGATTTTGGAAAAAATCAATGCCACCATATAAACATGCATTTTGTGATTATTGTATGAATAATCAAGATCCAGAGGATAAAGAAAGAGAATTTGCTAAACTTGTACCTGAATCAGGGTTTACATATTTCCAAATGGCATTACCATTCTTAGATAAACAAAAAGGTGCTTATGTTGATTTTGATAAAATAAAAGAGCCAGTGTTAGTTATAACAGGAACAGATGATAAAATGGTAAATCCTAATATCGCTAAAGCAACTGCTAAAAAATATAAAAATTCTAAATTAGAAATAATACAAGGATCAGACCATATGTATGAAGCGCCAAAATTTAGAGATGTTACAGTAAGTGTAATTAACAAGTGGTTAGAAGAAAATAACTTAAAATAATAATTGGCTATTGTTAATGTTTAGAAATAATAAAAAATAGAATATTTTCAAAAAAAAATATTTTGTAGCTATAAAATGAACAACTGTACATAAGGAACCGTTTTCTCGTTTTCTTGGTGGGGAAATTTTTCAAAAAAAGTATTGACACAATAAAAGATAAATGATATCATTTACTCAAGTTAATAGTTACCAATATTTGAATAAGTAACATATAAAAACTTTTACAGAGAGTGTGAATAGGTGAAAGCACACAATGCAGATTATATGTGAAAATGGTTTGAATGGTAAAAAAAGTGAGTTTTAGTTTAATCCGAGCTTTTTTCGTAAGCGTTACGTTACAAACGCACATTATTTTAAGATATATTCTAGATCCGTATCTTTAAAGTAGTGATTGAGTTCGTATATTTACGAAAAGTAAGGTGGTACCGTGAAATTGATTTCGCCCTTATTCTCTTAGGAGAGTAGGGGGGTTTTTTTATTTCCAAAACTTACTAAATATAACAAAAAAATAAAATAATTTAAAAGGAGAAAACTCAAATGAAAAAACTACTACTATTAGTAACAAGTTTCGTACTTGGATTTGTTTTAATTGGATGTTCGTCATCATCTAAAGAAGAAAAGAAAGGGATTGATGTAGAAAAATTAGATCCAAACAATCCTGTAACAGTAAAAATTGGTGCAACTAACGTACCTCACGCAGTATTATTAGAGCACGTGGCACCACAACTAGAAAAAGAAGGTATTAAATTAGATATCGTTACTTATCAAGATTACTACATTCCTAACAAAACGTTAAATGAAAAAGAAATCGACATCAACTACTTCCAACACGTACCATTCCTAAAAAATGCAATTAAAGAAAATGGATACAAAATTGAAGACGCTGGTGCTGTTCACTTAGAACCAATCGGTTTATACTCTAAACGTGTTAAAGATGTAGCTGACCTTAAAGACGGAGCTAAAGTTTACGTAAGTAACAACAAAGCTGAATGGGGACGTGTAATCAAATTATTAGCATCTAAAGGTTTAGTAAAAGTTAAAGATGGAGTTGATCCAGTAACTGCTACTTTTGATGATATTGCTGAAAACCCTAAACACTTACAATTCAGCTATGAAAATGATCCAGCTTTAATGACTAAATACTATGAAAATGATGAAGCTGATTTAATTTCTATCAATGCTAACTTCGCTGTTGATAATGGATTAAACGCTGCTAAAGACCCAATCTTAGTAGAAGCTGCAACTTCAGATAACCCATACGGAAACATCCTTGTTGTTCGTGAAGGGGACAAAGATAAAGTTGTTGTTAAGAAAATTCTAGAAGCACTAAGATCAGATGATACTAAGAAATTCATGCAAGAAAAATGGAATGGAGCAGTATTACCTGTAAAATAGTATAATCACAACTTAAAATTAAAAAGAAACAACTCAAATATTAATTATTTGGGTTGTTTTTTTATATGAAAAAATATGGTAAAATAATATAAGGGAAATTAATTAGGGAGAATTATTATGGAAAGTTATATTTTTAAACCTTTTATACTTATAGTAAGTTTAATTTTATCAAGCTCAATTAAGTGTTTAGTTGATAATGAAAATAAGCTTGACTATTTATCTAAACGTAGCAGCTGTGAAAGTTGTAAAAGACAGCTAAAACCTTTTGACTTAATACCTATTTTTAGTTTTTTGTTTAAACGAGGACGTTGCAGTTATTGCAGTGCTAAAATTCCATTTGATATATTTTTATACGAATTTTTTACAGCTAGTATAATTATTTTATATTTTGTTTTTGAAGATAATTTTGTCTTTGTAACATTACTTCATGCGTATATTTTAATTTTATTAATTTATATTTCTATAGAAGATATAAAATATTTACAAATATTAGATGAATTATTTTTTCTTCTATTACTATTGAATATTATTCTCCTAATTAACAACTTTTACTTTTTTGATATTTTTAATTTTTTATTTCTTATTTTACTTTTTCATATACTATATTATCTATCAAAAGGTGGTTTAGGATATGGTGATATAAAAGTATATTGTGTTTTAGCTATAAACTTAAATATTTTTGAAGGAATATATTTATTAGCATTTACATTTGTTTATGCCGGATTTTTTGCACTTTCATTATTGATTTTAAAAAAAGTTAAAAAAGGAACTAAAATACCGTTAGTGCCATTTATTACACTTAGTTATTTAACAATTATATTAATAAGGGAGGGATTGTTATGGTAAGTGGTTATACAATAAAGGAGTTTTGTGAAGATGATCGTCCTCGAGAAAAATTTAGAAAGTTCGGGGCAACAGCACTTAGTGATAAAGAAATTTTAGCTATTTTGCTTAGAACAGGAATTAAGAATCAAAATGTAATTGAATTGGCAGATAGTATTTTAAAAGATGTAGGAGGAATAACCAAACTTAGAGATGTAACTTTTGATGAGCTAACTAAACACAAAGGAATAGGAACGGAAAAAGCAATTCATATCCTAGCTAATATTGAATTTGCGAGAAGAATATATGCTACAAATGTATTAGATGTAAAATGTTCTAGTCCAGAATCGATTGCTCGTTATTTAAAATCATCGGTGGAAAATCTAACACAAGAAGTATTTATAGTTTTGGATATAAATACTAAAGGTAAGATTATTCAACAACGTGAAGTATTTAAAGGAAGTTTGTCTACATCTATTGTTCATTCACGAGAAGTATTTAAAATGGCTATTAAAAATAGTGCAGCAAGTATAGTATGTGTCCATAATCATCCTAGTGGAGATGCAACACCTTCAGTTGAAGATATAAGAACAACGATTAACTTAATGGAAGTAGGAGATATAATAGGGATAGAAATGCTAGATCATATAATTATAGCTAAAGAAGGATATGTTAGTATTAGACGCTTTTTAAATTATTTAGCTAGTGAAAATATTGACTATAGAAATGAAGAAATCACAAGTGAACAGCTTCGTTATATTTTGAAAAAGTATAAGGTAAAAAATAGTTTTTAAAATACTGAAAATGTAAATTAGAGAGTTCAAAAATAGCTTGGTGATAACAATAATGACTATTGTAGCTTTCTAGTATCATTGGAATAACAGCAAGAAGATATGATATAATATAGTAAAGAAGAAGCGTATAGGGACAGTATTTTAAATATAATATGAAAAGGTAGGGATAAAGATATGAGTAGAAAAAATTTTCTAATATTAGCGGTAATAGAAACTTTATTAATGACAGTGACATTTATACTAGAATCAGTATTTAATAATAAACTATGGTATATTGCGGGTATAATAATAATGATTTTTATGTTACTTCATACTTCTTATCTATTGATAGTTAAAAAGAGCATAAATCTTTTAGCTGGAATGACAGAGGAAGAAGCAATAGAAATAAGAAAAGACCCAGATAAATTAAAAAAACATGAAAAATTTGCCCAAGCAATAGGAATTGTATTCTTATTAATTATTTTTTACTTAATATATCTAATTTATGAGATACTGGGATAATTATATTAAATATATGTAAAACTAACTTAGAGATTCTATATAAAATAGAATACTTTGGGTTAGTTTTTTTTATATGGAATAATAAATAAAATTTTGATATAATATTGAGAATGTATGGTCAAGAGATAATTAAATACTCTTGTATAATTAGATATATGGAAGAATACTTTATATGTATAAATTAATAGTTACAGAAATAACAACGTAAAATAGAATACAATTAAACGTTATAAAAAGCTTTATATTAAGGGATTTGAATGGAATTAGATGTTGAAAAGAGCAGGTAGACAGTATGTGATTTGAGTATTCTTCATAGAAAATTTTAATCGTTTAAAAGTTTAGTAATCGAATGTAGTAAGACTAATTTATAATAATATAATCAAACCAGTATATAATAAAGTAGTAAAACCTTTTGTAGAACCTATTTATAATAAAGTTATTAAGCCAGCAGGTAATTGGATGTATAATAAAGCAAAATATTGGTTTAAAAGATAGTTTTAAGAAAGGAAATGAGCAAAATGATAAAAAAAATTATACTAGTGATATTGGCATTAGCAACAATTTATTTTATAGGGGATACAAATTTAAAAGGTAATTCAGTGTATTATGCGAAACATTCATCAAGTAGTAATACTAGGGATTTAGAAATAATGATGTTGGTAGAAAATATACAAAAAAGTGCTGATCGTGAAGGGTTTAGTTATAGACTTGATGGAGATAAAACAGTTCAAAATATTGAAAAAAATGTTTATTTTACGTATAAGTTTTATGAGAATGCACATACGTATAAATATAAAGATGATAGGAGAAAAAATTATTATTTTGATGAAAATTTTAAGTTGAAAAAAGTTGTAGATGTTGGTAACAATAGGCAAAATGTAGATATATCAACAGTAGATGAAAATAAAATAAAAGAAGAAATATATGAGAATTTTAAACCTATATTAAAAGAATTAGAAGAAGAGAAGCCATTTATTAATTTGCAGTGGATTTTCAACTGGGTATACAGAGATAGAATAAAGTAAGTTATAACTATAAAATACTAATATAAAAAGTTTGAAAATATAGTTGTTTAATTGTGTTGAAGAGAGAATAAGAATTTCATAATATATTTATTTAGAGATAGAGTTTAAACCTATTGTAGATTTTTTAGTCTACGATAGGTCTTTTTTTATTGCGAATATATTTTTTGTACA
>ERZ773045.1325-NODE-1325-length-11116-cov-7.975138_pt1 | contig 11116 bp, 8 predicted proteins | sample MGYA00580635_ERZ773045 | MGnify/ENA primary metagenome ERZ773045 (study PRJEB29015, sample SAMEA2738115) | human oral metagenome | biome: human oral; feature: human-associated habitat; material: saliva | place: China | collected 2261 ...
GGACATTGATGTGCTGCGGGTAAGTGGCGAAACGGAATGGAAACGGCTGGAACAGTTGACGCGCCAGCGCTCGTTGTCGGGCGATGAGATCGACGAACTTGACCGTCTCTACCGTGCGACCACGACGGATCTGGCGCGTGTGCGTACGCTCAACCCCGATCCTGACGTGATCGCTGAGCTGTCGCGCATTCTGTCCGCTGCACGTGGGCGTCTCGCGGGCACCGGCGGGCTGTCCGGAGCCGTCATTGCGCGTTTCTTCACCGTGTCCCTGCCGCTGACGCTCTATCGGATCCGGTGGGTGACCCTGGCTGTGATGCTCGTGTTCATCGCCATCGTGGGTATCCAGGCGCACTACCTGATGAGCAACCCGGACGTCATGAGCCAGCTGGGCACTCCCGAACATCTGAAATACTACGCACAGAGTGCGTTCGTAGAGTATTACCACCAGGACACGAACGCGGAATTCGGCCTGTCCGTGTGGGCCAATAACGCGTGGATCGCTCTGGTGGGCGTGGCCACGGGCATCACGGGCGTCTACCCGCTGAAGATCCTGTGGGATAACGCCACGAGCCTCGGCACCTCAACGGCCATCGTCTTCAGCTACGGGGGAGTCTGGCACTTCTTCCGTTTCATCCTGCCGCACGGTCTTCCCGAGCTGACCGCCGTCTTCATCTCGATCGCGGCGGGCCTGCGAGTCTTCTGGTCGCTCCTCGTGCCCGGTCCGATGACGCGCTTCCAAGCGGTCGGACAGGCGGCTCGCGGCGCGATGACGGCTGCGGCAGGCTGCGCCATCCTCCTGGCTGGATCTGGCGTCCTGGAGGGCTTTGTGACGCCCTCTGACCTGCCCGACGCCGTCAAGATCATCCTCGGCGTTCTCATGACGGCCGCCGTGTGGGCCTACACCCTCATCCTTGGGCGACGCGCGCACCTGGCGGGCTCCAATGCCGACGTCGGCATTGACGCCGGCTACTACCAGCCCGTCTCAGGCTGAGCAGTGCCGGCGTCGTAGCGCGTGAGAAAGCGTGATGCTTAGAGGCGACCGCTCTTCTTGAGCTCGATGTAGCGGTCCGCCGTCCGCGCGGGAAGGAGACCCGCTGAGGCGCGCACGGTCAGCGCGCCGGACAGGCGAGCGTCGGTCGCTCCCGCCTCGTCGGAGCGTTCAGCCAGGGCTGCAGAGGCGGCAAGGAACACCTGCTCGGCATCCTCGCGTCCCTCCCGCGCTCGGATTTCATCCGGGTCCGTCGCCGAGGCGACGAGGACCGTGTGGCGGTCGCTGAGGCGCGCCAGCGCATCGGTGAACTCGGTTTCCATGCCGGCCGGCGGGATCTTTGTCGCGACGACGACGAACGCGGAGTGATGCACGGTCTGCTCGACCGTGTTGACCATCTCCGACCAGTCGGTGACGTCCAGTCGGGGTGAAATGTCCATGAACGTGTGAGCCAGCGTCTCGATGACCTTGGCTCCTCGCACGCCGGAGACTCGTGCGCGGACGGCCGAGTCGAGGACGATGAGATGGACCTTGTCGCCCGCTCGGTCGGCCAGAGCCGCGAGAAGCAGGGCAGTTTCGATGGAGGAGTCGAGGCGCGGGGCTCGGCCCAGCGCGATCGAGTCGACTTCCTCGTGCTCGGGTGCTCCGAGCAGGGCTGAGGATGCGCGCCCGCAGTCCACGACGATCACGACGTGCCGGTCGCGTTCGGGCCTCCACTGGCGCACCATGAGTTCCGTCGAACGGGCGGAGGCACGCCAGTCGATGTCGCGCGGATCGTCGCCCACGACGTAGGAACGCAGCGAATCGAACTCGGTTCCCGCGCCGCGTAGCGTCGTCGGAGTCGTTCCTTCGAGCTCGTGCAGGCGAGCCAGACGTGAAGGCAACAGGACGCGCGCCTTAAACTCGGGAAGCACCGACAGGGACAGGGGCGCAGACAGGCTCACCTGGCGCGCTCCCAGGTGCAGGGGCCCCCACGAGCGAATGGTGACGACGTCGGCATGGCGAGTGCCGCGACGGGTCGGAGCGAGCACCGTGGTGACGCGCTCGGAGGTGCGCGGCCGCAGCCGCACCCGCTGACGTGAGGGGGACGGGTTGAGCGAGGGCGGCCACGCGTCGCGCACGTCCAGGTTCATGTGACGCTTCGTCGTGTTGGTCAGCCGCAGGCGAGACTCGGTGGTCTGGTCAGCACGAATCGGCCCGGTGACGTCGCGGCTCAAACGCAGCGTGCGCGGGGAGGGCGCGGCGAAGGCATCGAGGAGGCACACGGCCACGACGAGGCCGCACCACGCCCACGCGAGAGCGCGAGACGGGGCGAATACGAGGGGGATGAGCCCAACCAGGACGAGGAGCGCGCTACGCGCCGAAATCGCCACGGGGACCTCAGCGGGGCACGGGGGTGGCCGCGAGGACGCCGGCGACGACGTCCGTTGCGGTGACGCCCTCGAGGTTGGCTTCGGCGCGCAGCCCCAGGCGGTGTGCGAGCGTCACGGGTGCCATCGTCTTGACGTCGTCGGGGGTGACGAAGCCGCGTCCCTGGAGGAACGCCCACACGCGCGAGGTGCGCAGCAGCGCTGTCGCGCCTCGCGGAGACACGCCCAGGCGCACGGCGGGAGAGGTGCGCGTCGCACGGCACAGGTCGACGAGGTAGGCCATGACGGCCGGGGAGACCTCGATGTGGGATGCAACCGTGTGTGCGGCCTGAATGTCGGCGGCGCTTGCGACGGGGCGGATACCGGCCTCGGCCAGTGCCATCGGGCTGAAGCCCGCCTGGTGACGCGCGATGATGTCGATCTCAGCCTCGCGCGACGGCAGCGGCAGCTCGAGCTTGACGAGGAAGCGGTCCAGCTGAGCCTCGGGCAGAGGGTAGGTACCCTCGTATTCGACCGGGTTCTGCGTCGCGATCACCATGAAGGGATCGGGCAGCTGACGGGTCTCGCCGTCGATCGACACCGTGTGCTCTTCCATCGACTCGAGGAGGGCGGACTGGGTCTTGGGGGGCGTTCGGTTAATTTCGTCGGCGAGCAGCAGGTTCGTGAAGACGGGGCCCTCGCGGAAGACGAACTGCGACTGGCCGGCGTCCCACACCATCGAGCCCGTGATGTCGGCGGGCATGAGGTCGGGAGTGAACTGGATGCGCGCCATGTCGACGTCAAGGGCCCGCGACAGAGTGCGAACGAGCAGGGTCTTCGCGACGCCGGGCACGCCTTCGAGGAGCGCGTGTCCGCCCGCGACGAGGGCGACGATGAGCCCGCTGATCGCGGCGTCCTGGCCGACGACAGCCTTGCCGATCTCCGCCTTCAGAGCCAGCAGGGCTTCCTGGGTGCGCCGCTCGGATTCGTCGAGCGCGCGGCCCGACCAGCCCTCGCCGGTGGGGGCAGAGAACGAGGCCCGTGCATCTTGCGGGGCGACCTGAACCTGGGGTGCGTAGGGGGCCGGTACGCCCTGCATGGGCATCTCACCCTGGGGAGCGTAGCCGTTGGGCGGCATCGCGGGAATGGGGCCGGGCTGGGGCATGCCCTCGGGCGCGGGGCCGGGGATCGGGCTAGTCATGGCGAATCTCCTTTTCGAGAGCGTCGAGGTCGTTGGCGAGGCGAATGAGTGCCTTTTCGGAGGTTGGGGGCGGTCCCCACAGGAGGGCGGAGGAGCGCGAGGCAGGCAGGCCTCGCTGTTCCATCGCGTGGGCGAGGGCCTCCCGGTCGGCGGTGTGTGCAATGCCCAGGGTGGTCGCGATGCGCGAGGCCGTGGAGCTGCGCAGTGCCTGCGCGGCGTGCTCGTAGGCGCGCTGCGAACGCATGAGGCGTGCCTTACCGATGAGTGTCTCGGAGGCCGGAACCTCGACGGGGAGGCGCTCGGAGGTGAGGGGGCCGAGCCTGCGCCCACGCGCGAGGGCCGCCAGCAGACAGGCGGCAATCATCATCAGTAGCGCGGGCATGAGGTACGGGGAGGTGAGCACTTGCTCATCAGACGTGCCCGTCGGGGTATCGCTGTGCGTCGGCGAATACCAGGCGACCTTCGGGGTCCGGCCGATCGCGTTGATCGCCAGCGCGGCATTTCCTCCCTCGGAGATCGCGCGGTTGCGCAGGCGTAGTGAGTCGGGGATCAGGGCGCGGAAGCGACCCGAGTCAGACCGCTCGGCGTACGCGTAGTTCCTGCCGTCTTCAGAGAAGCACAGGTCCCACCCCTGGGGGGTGCCGGACAGCACGTAGCTCGAGGGCTGCAGGTGCTGCGTGCGGTGAGCGATCTCGGAGGAGCATCCGGGGGTCATCCAGGTTGAGCTCTTGCCGTATTCGCGCTCGGCGCGCAAGCCCTGGAGGTAGGGGGCGTGCGATCCGTACTCCTCTTCGAGGCCCACGTAGACGACGTTTGTGCGCGTTTCAACAGCCTTCGCCACCTCGCTGCTCATGCGCGACGGGAAGATGACGACGAGGGTCGTGTTCTCGTCGACTGACGCGGCTTGCTGAGCGTTCACGTCGCGCACGGAGATGCCTCGGTTGCTGAGGACCTGGGCGAGGGCGCGCGCCCCGTCGCCTTCCTTGTTCCGGATACCGACGGGCGCGTTGTTGTACCCGGACTTGGGCAGGATGGATCCCGCGACCGCCAGGAGCAGTACGAACACGACAATGATGATCATCGGGCGTGCCGCGGTGAAGCGCTCGCGGGCGGTGGGGGTGATGACAGCGACCTGTTTGGCTTTCACGATGCCACCTCCGCGTCGTGGCATGCGCGGATGAGCTCCGGGGTGAAGCGGCGCAGTGCCTCAACCTGATCGGGGGACACGTCGGAGCGGCCGTAGCGTACCTTGTCGAAGGCCTGTGCAAACTGATCGAGCTGAGGGCCGAACATGGGCACCACTCGAGTCGCCGCCTGCGCGGCCTCGCGCGCCGTCAAGCCGGGCGCGGAGGTCACGACGCCCTCAGCGTCGAGGTCCAGGACCATGAGGCGGTACGCCCACACGTAGGCCAGGTCCCAGTCCTGGGATGCCACTGCCTGGTCGAACGAGGCCTGGGCTTCGGCCTCGCTGGCCTCCTCCTCGAACACGGTGGGAGAGACGCGCTTGGAGAGGCGGATCGGGTTGAGAATCAGCACGATGATGATCGCAGCGACCGCGATGATTCCCAGGATCATGAAGATCAGGGAGACCGGGGGAGTGCCCTGTCCCTTCCAGGACAAGGCCTCCCAGAACCAGTCGACGAGCGACGCAAACCAGCGCGCGATGGGGTTGGGAACATTGCTGTACTCGTGGTGAGAGAGTTCCTCAACGATCCACTCGTGCGCCTCCCCCTCGTCAGGGGTCAGCGGAGCGTCGCAGGAGAGCAGGCCGATCACTGCTGCTGCGCGCCTGCCTGTACGAGGACTGCGACGAAGTTTTCCTTACGGATACGCAGATCTGTGTAAATGAGCGTCTCGAACGCTGCGGAGAAGGGCAGCAAGAGCGACGAACCGAGCATGATGAAGAAGGTGGAGATCGCCATGGCGACTGGGTTCGTGGGGTCGGACGACACTGCGACGACGAAGATGCCGCCGATGAGACCGATGATGAATCCCAAGAATCCACCGATGAAGGTGACGACGATGTTCAGCAGCAGGACGCGGCCAAGGGTCGGCCAGAACTCACCCTTGACGAGCGACCAGGAGCGCTTCAGCGAAGCGATGGGGCCGATCTCTTCGAGCACCGCACAGATCGGGGCGAACAGCAGCTTGATCTGGAAGAAATACACGAGGATAAAAACGGGGACAATAGCAGCGAGGGCGACAAGCACGAGCCACCACATATCACGGTTACCGTCCACTACGGCGATCGACGCGAAGACGACGACGATCCAGAGGATGACCGGGATCATCGTGATGACCGCGGTCAACGCGAAGGAGCCAAGGAGCGATCCGAGTCGCTTGCGCGTCATCGCCCACGCTTCGGCGATCGTCAGGTTCTTGCCGATCGTCAGCTGCGAGACCGTCGCGGCCAGCATGCCCGTCAGAATGCTCGTGCCCGCAAACGTGGCGATCCACTGCGCCATGTACGAGACAATCTTCAGGAGGAAGACGTTGCCCAGCTCCGTCGTCGAATCCCCGAGTCCCTGGGGGTCGTACGCGGCGTCGGCAACGGACTCGTAACCGAGGCCCGAGAGAAACGTCGACCCAGCGGCAATCAACGACACGAGCAGCATGATGACGATGGTGAATCCGAAGAGGACCTTCGGGTTCGAGCGGATCGCCTCGAAGGCGCCGCTAAACAGGTCGCCGATAGTGAGGGGGCGCAGGGGGATGATGCCGGGCTTGGACTGCCAGCCCCACCGGTTAGTGGTCGAGTAGCCGGATGCGCCGGGCTGGGCGTTGTAGCCCGGCTGGGCACCGTAGGCGGGCTGGGCACCGTAGGCGGGTGCCTGGGGTGCGGCGTAGCCCTGCTGGGCCCCGTATCCCTGTGTGGCCTGGGGAGCTGTGAACCCCTGCTGGGCTCCGTAGCCCTGCTGAGCGCCGTAGCCCTGCTGAGGTGCCGGGGCACCGGCTTGGGGTTGCGGCGTCCACCCCTGCTGGGGGGCTGACGGATCGGGAGAGGTCCAAGGGGAACTCATTGATGCCTCCATGTTGATGGTGCTGCTACGTCGTCCATCCTGCCATATGAGCAACTCACGCGAAACCTTATCTCGGGGAGAAATTGAAGGATGGCTGCGCGAGTCTCCTGCGTTCGTGACGATTTCGTGACACTATCGTGATATGAGTTCGCGCATCCTCGTCGTCGACGACGACGTCGCCCTGGCTGAGATGATCGGCATTGTCCTCCAGAACGAGGGCTTTGAGGTCGTCTTCTGTGCCGACGGATCCGCCGCGTTGCCTCAATTTCAAGAACACAACCCGGACCTGGTTCTCCTGGACGTCATGCTGCCCGGCATGGATGGATTTGACGTGTGTCGTGCGATCCGTCGGGTCTCGGATGCGCCGATCGTTATGTTGACCGCCCGTTCCGATACCTCTGATGTTGTGACGGGACTCGAGGCCGGCGCCGACGATTATGTGCCCAAGCCCTTCAAGCCCAAAGAACTGGTGGCCCGTGTGCGGGCGCGCCTGCGCGGCCGTGAGGACACGCAGGCGGATGAGGGCCTTGCCCTCCAGGATCTGTCGATCGACGTTGCCGGTCACATCGTCAAGCGTGAGGGGCGTGTCATCGCGCTGACCCCTCTCGAATTCGATCTGTTGGTGACCCTGGCGCGCTCGCCGTGGAAGGTGTTCTCGCGAGAGGAGCTCCTCGAGCAGGTGTGGGGCTACCGTCATGCCGCCGACACCAGGCTCGTCAATGTCCACGTGCAGCGCCTGCGCTCCAAGATCGAACGCGACCCGGAGCGTCCCGAGCTGATCGTGACAGTCCGCGGGGTTGGGTACCGTGCCGGCGCAGGGGCGTAGGGACGCGCTTAAGGATCTGCTGCGTGCCGTCGCATCGTCGAGGCCGTGGTCCCTTCTCGCCTCCTCGCACCTCGCCAGGCGCATCCGGCATTCCCTGTCCGCCCGCATCGCCCTGGCGATCACGGTCGCCGCACTCGTCATCCTCCTCGTTTTTGGGGTGATCATCGCCTCCCAGCTGCGCACCTCTATGTTTGAGACGCGCAAGGACGCGATTCTGGCCGACGCATCCCTGCGTTTCTCCTCCGCGCAATCCGTATTCTCCTCGTCCACGGCCTCGTCTCCCGCGCAGGTTCAGGAGTCCGCGCGCGGCGCTCTGGCCTCGCTCAAGGCCTCGGCGGCCGGCGCGGGTGCGACCAACGTGGCGCTGCTGCGCTCGGAGGGAGCCACGGCCTCGCTGCGCATCAATCAGATCGAGGACGAGCAGATGCGCGCGCTCATCACCCCGCAGATGCGCACGGCGGTCTCGGGCGGGGGCGCGCAGTGGCAGTCGGTCGGTATCCGCTCGAGCGACTCCGACAAGGTGGTCCCCGGAATTCTCGTCGGTACTCAGGTGCAGCTGCCTCGCGCGGGCACGCACGAGCTCTACATTCTCTACTCGCTGTCCGCCGATCAGGCGCAGGTCGACGTGGTTCTGCGGGTCCTCGTCCTGTCCGCGCTTCCGATCATCGTTGCCCTGCCGATCGGTGTGTTCGCGCTGCTGCATCGCCTCCTGCTGCCCGTGCGCGTCACCGCCCAAGCTGCGACGAAGGCGTCGAAGGGAAACCTCGACGTGCGCGTGGACGTGCACGGGGACGACGAGATGGCCGACCTTGGGCACGCCTTCAACGCGATGACTTCGTCGCTCCAGGACACGATCTCACGCTACGACGAGCTGGCCAAGCTCCAGCAGCGCTTCGTTTCCGATGTCTCCCATGAGCTGCGCACCCCGCTGACGACTATCCGCATGGCGGAGGACATCGTGTGGGATAACCGCGACGAACTGCCAGCTCACGCGCGACGGTCCGCCGAGCTCCTGCACGACCAGACCGAACGCATGGAACAGATGCTCGCGGACCTGCTGGAGATCTCCCGCTACGACGCTGCCAGCGCCCTGCTGGACGCCGAGGACCGCGACCTGCGACCGATCGTCCAGCGCGTTGTGGAAGGCTGCGCGGAACTCGCACAGCGACAGAACGTGCGCGTCGAGACGGTGGCGCGGGGCAGTGTCGCGGCCGAAATCGACGAACGCCGTATCGAGCGCGTCATTCGAAACCTCGTCGTCAACGCTATCGAGCATGCCGACGGTACGCCCGTGACGATCACGCTCGCCGCGACCGAGACCGACGTCGCATGCCGCGTGCGCGACCGCGGGGTGGGCATGACCCAGGAGGTCGCCGACCACGTCTTTGACCGCTTCTACCGCGCCGACACCGCCCGCGCCCGCACGACCGGCGGTACCGGCCTTGGCCTCGCGATCGCAACTGAGGACGTCGCCATCCACGGAGGGCGCCTGCAGGCGTACGGAGAACCCGGGCGCGGTGCGTCCTTCCTGATGACCCTGCCCAAGCGCGCCGGCGAGGAGATCGTCAGCCGCCCCCTGGCCCTGTGGGAGGACGAATGAGACGCCGCCTGATGCCACTCGCCGTTGCCGCCTGCCTGGTGCTTGCGGGATGCACCTCCCTGCCCACCTCCTCGGCCCCTGCGCCCTTCGACGTGTCAGCTCGGGACGGCAGCGGCATCCAGTTTTCCGCGGAGGGCCCCTCCGATGGGGCGGATGCCGCGACCCTGGTGAGCGACTTCCTGCTGGCATGCGCGGCCGGTCCCCAGGATGACTACGCGACCGCGCGTCTGTTCCTGAGCGCAGCATCAGCGCGTTCATGGCAGCCGGAGACGGAAATCCTCATCTACGACACGGACGCGGCCCCCGCGGTCACCGCCGGATCCGAGAACGGTTCCGAGGTAGACGTGACGGTCTCCGTGCTCGGCGTGGCCAGCATCGATGCGTCGGGCGTGCTGACCCGCGTCGCCGCCTCAACCGTGACGCACACCTTCAGCCTCGTGCGCGAAGACGGACAGTGGCGCATCAACAGCCCCGAGAATATGGTCCTCATGAGCCGGGCGTCCTTTACGGCCTCGTTCTCGCTTGCCAATCTCTACTTCCCGGCGACAGAGGGCGTGGACCTGGTCGCCGATCCTCGCTGGTACCCGTCGCGACGCCTGGCCTCCCACCTGCTCGCGGGCCTCGTCGAAGGGCCGCGTCAGTCCCTCGTGCCGGTTACGGTGAACGCAATCCCGGCGGGCGCGACCGTTCCCTCCCAGGGACTCGACGTCGTCGACGGGGTGGCGCGCGTGGAACTGAACGCGGTGATGCCCGCGACCGAGGGGGCGCGTGCGAACCTCGCGTGGGAGCTCACCCACACCCTCACCCAGGTGGCGGATGTGTCGCAGGTGAGCATCTCGCTGTCCGGTGACGTCCTGGATGCGCAGGGTATCCCGGTGCCCCCGACCTACTCTCTCGACACTCTCGTCGGGGCGGGCCCGGGTGGGGTGGGGATCGTGTCGTCGTCGGGGGTGACGAACCTGAGCAGTGCCACCGACGCCTCCAATCCGACAGTCTCTCCCGTGGATCCCTCCCTGGTCGCCTGGAGCGGCACCGATGGGGTGTACGCGCAGCGTGGTGGCTCGTCGGTTGCATTCCTGCCCGGGCAGGCGCCTCTCGGCCCGTCGGTGGATCGCTTCGGATGGGTGTGGGGGCCTGCCACGGCCTCGTCTGTGAGCGTCGGCGGGGGAGTCGATGGTGCGTTCAGTGTCAGCGTGGAGTCCGAGAGTGCCGGCGACATTCACGCGGTGCGCATTTCCCCCGACGGTACGCGCGCGCTCGTCCTGCGAGGATCCGACGCGAGCGCATGGGTGGGGGTCGTCGAACGCGGGGCCTCCGGGCGTCCGCTGGCGATCCGTGCCCTCGAACAGATCCCGCTCGAACACGGATCCGTCGTCGACGCGTCGTGGACGACATCGACCGGCATCATGCTCGTCGTACGCTCGACCGGCGAGGACGACCAGCTGGTGACGCTGCCCCTGGGAGGTTTGCCCTCCAACGTATCCCTCCCGATCCGCGTGACATCGATGAGTGCCGGTGGGTCCTCCTCCGCGGTCGTCATCTCGGGCACCGATGCCTCCGGCAAGGCGCAGGTGCTCATCCGCTCGGGCGCGCTGTGGCAAAACGCCCCCGAGTCCCTCACATCCGCCCGATACGCGGGGTAAGAGCCGTGGTGGGCGGGAGTAGAGTCCGGTGCCTGACACGGGGGCTGATCGGTGCGCTCCTACCCGTGCAATGCGCCGGGTGCCGCGCCTGGGATGAGGTGCTGTGCCCGTCCTGCCGCTCCCTGGCTGGCGTCCCCGCACACGTGGCCTCGCTTGACGGTGCGCGAGGCTCCCTTCCCCTCGCGGTTATGGGTAACTACGACGGGCCTCTGCGCCGGATCGTCCTTGCCGCCAAGCACTCCGCGCGCACGGACGTCACCGATTTTCTCGACGAGGCCGGGGCCCGCCTCGGCGCCTCCCTGGCGTCCGTGCTGGGCGTGGCGGGGTCGCCCGCTGCCGCTGCGGGTTCCTTGGAGGGGAGGGCACCGTCGACCGGGAGCGCGGTGGAGGTGTGGGTGGTGCCTGCACCCTCGTCGTGGAAGAGGCGCCTGCGAGGCAGGCAGGTGGCGCTGCCGTTGGCGCGCGCGGTTGCGCGGGCTCTGGCGTCGA
>ERZ773045.1326-NODE-1326-length-11109-cov-10.851456_pt1 | contig 11109 bp, 9 predicted proteins | sample MGYA00580635_ERZ773045 | MGnify/ENA primary metagenome ERZ773045 (study PRJEB29015, sample SAMEA2738115) | human oral metagenome | biome: human oral; feature: human-associated habitat; material: saliva | place: China | collected 2261 ...
AGCTCACCGAGCTCACCGAGTACTTCAAGGACACGACCTTCCGCGTGTTCCAGGCCCCCTACGTGGGCGCCGTCGTCATGCCCGGTGGCGGCTCGCAGCCGCGTCGCACCTTCGACAAGTGGCAGGAATGGGCCAAGGCGCGCGGCGCCAAGGGCCTGGCGTATGTCACGATTGCCGAGGACGGCACGCTCGGCGGCCCCGTCGCTAAGAACATCACCGAGGCCGAGCGTGAGGGCCTTGCTGCTGCCACCGGCGCCAACCCCGGCGACTGCATCTTCTTCGCCGCTGGCAAGCCGACTCCTTCGCGCGAGCTGCTCGGCGCGGCCCGCCTCGAGATCGGCAAGCGCTGCGACCTCATCGATCCCGACGCCTGGGCCTTCACCTGGGTCGTCGACGCTCCGCTCTTCAAGCCCGCCGGCGACGCCGAGGCGGAGGGCGACGTTGCGCTGGGCCACAGCGCCTGGACGGCCGTCCACCACGCGTTCACCTCGCCCAAGCCCGAGTGGATCGACTCCTTCGACAAGGACCCGGGCAACGCGCTGGCCTACGCCTACGACATCGTCTGCAACGGCAACGAGATCGGCGGCGGCTCCATCCGTATCCACCGCCGTGACATCCAGAACCGCGTGTTCAACGTCATGGGCATCGGCGAGGAGGAAGCCCAGACGCAGTTCGGCTTCCTGCTGGACGCCTTCAAGTTCGGCGCCCCGCCGCACGGCGGCGTGGCTTTCGGCTGGGACCGCATCGTGTCCCTGCTGACGAAGTCCGACTCGATCCGCGACGTCATCGCCTTCCCGAAGTCCGGCGGCGGTTTCGACCCGCTGACCGAGGCACCGGCCCCGATCACGCCCGCGCAGCGTAAGGAAGCCGGCGTCGATGCGAAGCCGAAGAAGCGCGGCGAGGAAGCATCTGAGGAATCCGAGAAGTGATTTCTGTGCCGTGACCTTGTCCACGGAACCCCCATCGGTTACCCACCGGTGGGGGTTTCGTGCACAATAGGGGTATGTCGTACGTCGAGATGCACCCTGAGAATCCGCAGGCACGTCTGGTCAACACGGTCGTTGACCTGCTGGAACGCGGCGGCACGATAGCGCTGCCCACCGACTCCGGCTACGCGATTGCCACGAAGGCGGGTAACAAGGCGGGTATGGACACGATCCGTGCCATCCGTAAGCTCGATGACAAGCACAACTTCTCGCTGCTGTGTCACTCGTTTGCGCAGCTGGGCGAGCTCGTCATCATCGATAATCACGAGTTCCGCACCATGAAAGCGCTGACCCCGGGACCCTACACGTTCATCCTGCGGGGGACCAAGGAGGTCCCGCGCATCATGCTCAACAAGAAGAAGCACACGGTGGGCGTGCGCATCCCCGATCATGTCATCACGCAGGCGATTGTCGAGGCGCTGGGCGAGCCCCTGGCCTGCTCGACGCTCATCATGCCGGGCGAGGAAGAGCCGCTGACGGACGGTTTCGACGTGGATGATCGCATCGGACACCAGGTCGACCTGGTGGTCGTGGGTCCCGTGGGCGTCGCTGAGCCGACCACGGTCATCGACTTCGCTGGCGGGGACGCTGTCGTCGCGCGCGTCGGCGCGGGCGATATTTCGCTCTTCGACTGATCTCGTGGCGTTTGAGCACACGTCTTTTTCGCGCACGGGCTTTTGCCTGCTGCGCCCGGAGGCGTCAGACGGAATTTATCGCTACGCCGACGGGCTCCCAATCATCGGGCCTCGGCTCGTCATTGATGGGGTCGACGCCGTACGCGTGACCTTTCAGTGGGGAGCCCAGGCCGGCGCGCACTGCTACGTCATCCTCAACACGATCACTGATCGGGCGCGCGAACACCTCGACGAGTTTTGCATGTCAATAGGGCCGGGACGCTCGGATGCTCGGTTGCTCGTGTGTGCGCTTCCCGCGGATGCGATCCTCAGCTATCAAAGAGTCATTGTGGGTCCGTGGGGCCTCGACCCCGGGGTGTATACGGACATGGGGGAGTGGATACGATTCCTTGAGGACGCGTACCCTGATGAATCGAATCCCTTGCGAGTCGTGAATGGGCGAGGCGCCGAAGCCTCACTTTTCGTTGGGCCCGACGCGCGGGCCGTGTGGCCGTCGGAGGATCTGGCGGCGCCTCAGATGCGTGCGCCGCGGGAGCGCGAGATTGGCACGCGTGTCAGTGCCCGGCTCAGCCACACACGCCAGCGCCGGGTCGTGATCTACGAGGGCGAGTCGGAGCCAACGTGCACGCTCATCCTCTTCGACGGCGAGATCTGGCGAGGCAACGGCGTCGGTTGGCTGACTCGGTGCTATCCCGGCCTGCGCATCGTGACGATCGACGCAGGAGATCTGGATGAGCGCGAGGCGGAGCTGACCGATGCGGATCGCGTCGCTGCTCTGCTGCGGGCAGTGCACGACGAGGCGGGGGCGGGGCCCGTGATGGTCGCAGGCCAATCCTACGGTGGCCTCGCCGCGCTGGAGGTTGGCTTGCGACAGGATCTGTCCGTCGACGAGATCGTCGCCCAATCGCCGTCCCTGTGGTGGGGAGGGGAACAACGAGGAGTCGGCGAAGGCACGCTAATGGGTGCCCTTCGCGCCGGGCAGATTCGACCGCACCAGGGTGTGCGGCTACGTTTGCAGGTGGGCACGTTGGAAGAGACGATGCGTCCTGTAGTGGATGACTGCGCCGAGCTACTGCGGCGCCTGGGCGTGGCGGTTGAGCTTGACCACTATCGCAGCGGGCACGACGTGGCATGGTGGCGCGAAGGCCTCGTGCGCGCCCTTGATGAATGGGAACCCTCTCACATGCTGACCAGGAATGAGACAGCCCAGGTCAATGTGTAGTCTGTAGGTTAGGCTTACCTATGCACCTAACAAGACCGATTGAATTGAGGCACTCGTGCACCTGTCGACGCGAATTCGCGCCATCGTCGGCGTTGCTCTGACCGCTCTCGCTCTGGGAGCTTGCTCGTCCAACCAGCCCGCCCCGGCCTCGTCCCCCGAGGCCTCCGCGATGTCCGAGACCCCCACGACGCGCACCGTCACCGACGCGTCCGGTCAGGAAGTGACCCTGCCGTCCCATCCCAGCCGCGTCGTCACGCTCTCTGAGCCGACGACCGACAACGCGCTCGCCCTGGGCATCACCCCGATCGGCGTTGTCTCCGGCCGCGGCCAGCAGACGGTTCCCAACTACCTCGTTGATCGCGCGGGTGATATCCCGATCCTGGGCTCCATCGGCACACCCAACCTCGAGGCCATCGGTGCGGCGCACCCGGATCTGATCCTCGTTGACGGCACGTCGGTGAAGAACAACGACACCGAGACGCTGACCGCGCTGGCTCAGATTGCGCCCGTCTTCTTCACGACGCAAAAGGGCGGCGACTGGCGCGAGACCTTCACCCTGACGGCCGACGCGCTCGGCGTTGCCGACCAGGCGCAGACCAAGCTCGCGGAATTCGATCAGCACGTTGCCTCCGTGAGCGCCCGCCTGAAGGACGCCGGCTACCTCGATCAGACCTACTCGGTCGTGCGTTGGCAGGGCGATAGCGCCGGCCTCATCCTCAAGGAGCTGCCCGCCGGCCAGGCTCTCACCGCGCTCGGCATGAAGCGTCCCGCGAACCAGGATCGTGATGGCGATGGCCACTCTGAGCCCGTCTCGCTGGAAAACATTGATCAGATCGACGCCGACTGGATCTTCTTCGGCACCCTGGGCAAGTCCTCGGTGAACAACCCCTCCGCCGGTGGCAATACGGGCGTCGAGTCCTCGGCCGCAGCCCTCGAAGAGGCAAAGAGCACCGTCGGTTTTGACTCCCTCAGCGCCGTGAAGGCGAACCACGTGATCCCCGTCGATGGCTCCCTGTGGACCTCCACCGGTGGATACCTCCTCATGGACGGCATCATCTCGAGCATCGAGGCCCAGTTCGTCCCGGCCTCCTGACGTTGATGGCTAAACGATCTGGGTCGATGACCTGATATGACGACACGTCGCATCGCCAGCGTCGCCATTGCTTGTGCAGTGGCGACGCTGGTGCTTGCCCTCGTCGCCCTCGCCTCCCTCGCCTTCGGCTCGCGTCAGATCGCTCCCGACGTGGTGTGGGACGCGCTCGTGCACGGCGGCATCAGCCAGGACGCCCAGGTGGTCACCCAACTACGTGTTCCCCGTACTCTCGCCGCGCTCGTCATCGGCGGGGCACTGGGGCTGGCGGGATCCGTCATGCAGGCGATGACCCGTAATCCTCTCGCAGATCCCGGCGTGCTTGGCATCAACGCAGGAGCAGCCTTTCTCGTCGTGACCGTCACGGCTGTGAGCGGCGTCGCCACCCGCACGGCGACGCTGGGTTCCTCGCTTATCGGCGCGGGGGTGGCCGCCGGCCTCGTCTTCGCCATTTCAGGCAGTGGCGGAGGATCGCGATCGCGCCTCGCCCTGGCGGGCATTGCCGTATCGGCCGCACTCGCCTCACTCACTCAGGCCGTTCTCGCCGCGAATCAGTTCGCGTTCAACGAATTTCGATACTGGGCATCGGGATCATTGGAAGGCGTTGATATGGCCTCGGTGGCCAGCGCGGGTGCAGTGATTGCCGGCGGCACCGTGGTTGCCCTGCTCATCACCTCGGCACTGGGTGTTCTTGCACTCGGCGATGACGCCGCGGTGAGCCTCGGAGTGCGCGTGCGACTCATCCGCGTGCTCGGGGTTGTCGCCGTTACCGCATTGGCCGGGGGAGCGACTGCCCTGGGTGGCCCCCTCACGTTCGTCGGCCTCGCAGTTCCGCTGATGGTGCGACGCTTCGTCGGAGCCCGGCAGGGTGCCATTGCCCTCTGGTCTATCGTGGTCGGCGCTGCTTGGGTGTGCGGTGCTGACGTCGTCTCACGCCTCGTGCTCGCCCCGTCCGAGGTGCCCGTGGGTGTCATAGTCGCTTTGATCGGCGCTCCGTTCTTCATCCTGGGGGCGCGTGGAAAGGGCATGTCATGACGCCAGCTCCATCGCGCTATAAGACCGTTTCGCTACGCGGTTTATCGGTGCGCGTGCACCGGCGCAGTGCGGCCGTCGTGGTTATCGGTTTCGTTCTCCTCGCCACGCTCGCCGTATATTCGCTGACGCTGGGGGACTACGGGCTGAGTGCCGCCGATTCGTTCCGTCGTCTTCTGGGAGACGGTGGGCCTCGGGACGATTTTCTTGGCGTCTACTTTGTCCAGTCGGTGCGCCTGCCGCGTATGCTCGCAGCGATCGCTGTCGGCGTAGCGCTGGGGCTTGCCGGGCGTATCTTCCAGACCATTTCGGGTAACCCACTCGGTAGCCCCGACATCGTCGGTCTGTCGACCGGCTGTGCGACCGGTGCTCTGCTCGCGATCATCGTTCTGGGATCGAGCCCCACGGTCACTGGGGTTGGTGCATTGCTTGGAGGACTCGTTTCGGGTGCGATCATCCTTGCGTGTGCGGGTGGCATGCGAGTCACGGGTATTCGTGTCGTTCTCGTAGGTATTGGCTGCTCGGCGGCGTTGCGTGCTGTCAATTCGCTGCTCATCGTCAAGGCTCCGCTGGAAGCAGCGCAGCGTGCGCAGCTGTGGAGCGCCGGTTCATTCTCCGGCGTTACTATCGCGCGTCTGATGCCTCTGCTCATCGTGATTGGTGCCGTCGTTGTGGTGTGTGCCGTTTTCGCTGTGCCCCTCGGTCTTGTCGCGATGGGCGACGATGTAGCGACGGGCCTCGGCGTGAGAGTGGGTCGTACCCGTGTCCTCCTCATCGTCGTCGCGATCCTACTCGTCGCATCCGCGACATCGGTGGCGGGGCCGGTCGCTTTTGTTGCCCTCGCCGCTCCGCACGTCGCGCATCGGCTGTGCGGTGGCGGGGGAGTCGGATTCACCTCCTCTGCTCTCGTCGGAGCTCTCCTTGTGCTGGTCTCGGATGTGTGTGCGCAGAGGCTCGTCGCGCCGGCCGAGCTTCCCGTCGGTGTTGTGACGGGCGTCGTTGGAGGCGTCTACCTTCTCTGGTTGTTGATTCGTGAGGTGAGATCGTGAGTGAGTCTGCTGTGAGCCGTGGGCTGAGTGCTCGGGACATTGTTGTCGGCTATGGGAAAAATGCCCCGATCCTCGAAGGGCTTTCACTGGATGTTCTGCCAGGAGAACTGACCGTTATTGTTGGCCCGAATGCCTGTGGCAAGTCGACGCTCCTGCGTTCGCTGGCCCGAGTGCTTGGCGTGCGACGCGGCGAGGTCGAGCTGGATGGGCGAAGTGTTGCCGATATGAATCAGAAGGCTCTTGCGCGTCGACTGGGTTTACTGGCTCAGTCGTCGGTTGCTCCGGGCGACATGTTTGTCGAGGATTTGGTTGCTCGCGGCCGGTATCCCTATCAGTCGGTGCTCCATCAGTGGAGTGCGCAGGACGACGAGGCGGTGTCTCGCGCGATGAAGGATGCGGGGGTTGCGGATCTGGTGGGGCGTCGAGTCGGCGAGCTGTCGGGCGGACAGCGTCAACGCGTGTGGATCGCGATGTCACTTGCCCAGGCGACGGACATTCTGCTCCTTGATGAGCCAACGACGTATCTTGACCTCAATCACCAGCTGGAGGTCCTGCGCTTGGCACAGCGCCTCCACAGGGACGGTGTGACGGTCGTTGCGGTACTGCATGACCTTCATCTGGCATTCCGCTACGCGACGCACCTTGTGTTCATGAAGGACGGCGAGGTTGTGGCCCAGGGGGCACCTCGCGATGTTGTGACGGCGCAGCTGATCGAACGCGTCTTCAGTGTGCCCTGCAGGATCATCGACGACCCTGAAACCGAAACGCCACTGGTGATTCCGATGCGATGACCCGGGCGTTGTGATCCCTAAAATCTCAAAACTTGACCGTCGGGTCACGCAGCTCCATGATTATTGGATAATATAATTCACAGGAAGCTGGTAGAAGGCTGAAATTTCCTGATAAAAACGTGTTTTGACTGCATGTTCCGGTAATTTGCTTGTTGTTCGCAATTGCAGAATAGACATCAGGCAATAATATGGTCTGTGTAGCTAGTGGTTACTCGGACACTGACATATTGATTCTGGGCCTGATGAATCCGATTAGCATACGACATCCCGTCAAGATAGAGAAGGATACAGATGACGACACAGATGCGATCGTACGGTGGGGGGCTGCGCATGCCTCTGCTGGCTCTGACCGCGTCTGCTTCGATCGTCGGTGGGATCTTCGTTGCTGCTCAACCCGCATACAGTGTTGACGGAGTTGCCGGCGTGACCGGACAGTGTCACACCGTCACTGACGAGGGTGCGTCTATCGTCGTTTCGTCGGTTGTCCCTGTCGGTTCTCCGCTGCATGTGGAGGGTTCCGGCTGGGGCCCTAGTTCTGAGAGCTCGCGCGGCTTTGTCGTTGTCACGCTCGACGATGGGCAGGAAGTTCGCCCCGATGGCGTCACCCTTCCCGCCTGGGTTCCCGCGTCTGTCCTCCGCAATAAGGCTGCTTGGAGCGTTGCCGAAGTGTCGACCACCGGCTCTTTTAGTACCGACATTGAGCTGCCGTCGACGTGGGCGGTTGGTTCCGAGCATTCGATCATGATCGGCGATGGCGTGACCGGCACATACGTGCAGGTGTCTGTGACGGTCGCAGAATCCAATGCGCAAGTGCCCGCGTGCTCGCTGACGCCGACCGACGATTCTTCGGTTGAGCCCACTGACGAGCCGTCGACGGAGCCTGATGGCCGAGCGTCTTCCGACGTTGTCACCGATGGGCCTACGGAGTCTCCGGCTGATGATGCCGCCCATAACGCCGCCAAGCCTGTTGTCGATCTAACGGATGATGCTCCCGGCGACACCTCGGCCAGCGCTCCCTCCACCGTGACGGCGACGCCGTCTCTCGGTAGCACTCCGTCGGCTGATGCCTCGGATACCTCGCGCTCGTCGGCAGCCCCGGTGCCCTCCGCTTCGGCCTCGTCTGCTTCTTCATCCGGGGGTAATGGTTCGTCTTCTGCTGCTGGTGGCGGTGTCGGCTCGAACGCTGATGCCCCGTCTCCCTCGCCGTCTGCGGAGCAGGAAAGCGTGTCTGCTTCGCAGATTGGCCCAAAGGCTCATTCGGAGCAGCAGGCCACGAACCAGGCGGTTCGTGAGCAGGAGTCTCGCCTCAACGGATGGATCCTCGCAGGGGGCGGTCTTCTCGCGCTTCTCGGTGCGATCGTCACGGTCAGCATTGTTCGCCGCTCGCACGGGCTGTTGCGCTAAATCTCGCACACCTGCGGCGATGCGCTGAGAATTTGTGCATTAACCGAATGGTGTGTCTTGGGATTTAGCATTCGTGCGTTACGCCTGTTACTCTTGATCCGATACGATAGTTTCTGCGGATTAACTCACTAAGGAGAACGGTATGCAGCACGGACGCGCATCGTCTGCCGTTGCCGCTCGGAGGTTCGTCGGGCGCAGTCGAACCATGAGCCTGCTCATGGCGCTGTTCCTGTTTGCGGGCATCGGTCTCGCGATCCCCGGTTTTGCCGCGCGTGCCGATGATGCAGTCCCGCACTACGCCCTTCGGGCGGGGGACAAGCTCAAGGTCAATATCGCGAACAATGCCGATTTTGCGGACAAGTTCGCTGCAACCGGCCACTGGGGCCTCATCCTCGATCATGGGGGTGTCACTCCGCTCACGCGCCCGACTTTCAAGCGCGGCGGCGAGACGGTGACGCCTTCGGACCCTGATCTGTGGGCCGCTCAGTCGTTGGAGGATTTGTATATCACCGCAGATGTGCCCGACGGCACGAACAATGTCGAGGGCGTGAAGTGGCTGCCGGGGGAGACGCACACAATTACCTTCGTGCTGTACCGCAGTGATTCTTCGGGCGTCGAGCCCAACCCCATGTATGGCACGGTGAGCATCTACACGCCGTACACCGACCATATCGACGATCCGACGCCCGCTCCCACCGCGGACCCGACCGCTGCACCCACCGACGATCCGACGGCTACACCCGCTCGCACGGACGAGCCGACCGCTGAGCCTGCTCCCAGGACGGACCCCGAGCCCGCTCCGACGACCGAGCCGACCGTTGATCCTGCTCCGGCACCCGCTCCGGACCCGGTGGTCGAGCCTACGACGGAGCCTTCTGCCGCTCCTGCGCCGGTGCCCGACGATCCGCAGCTGCCGGTTGTGCGCCCGACGCCGACCCCTTCTGAGAGTGCGTCTCCCGCGCCCAGCCCGTCCGCGTCTGCGACAGCTTCGCAGCCGTCCGAGACCCCCGTGTCGCCCATCACTGACGAGTCTCAGCTGACCGACTCGAACAAGGGTGGCGTGAGCGCCGCCTTCACGGCTGGCCAGCTGACCATCAACGTGCCGTCGGATAAGGCCGCCGTCGGCGACTGGGTGAGCGCCAACATCATGCAGACCGGTGAGGCCCGTTGGCTGCAGGTTGAGGACTCCAACAAGGTCACCATGGACCTCACGGGTTTGCCGACCGGCGAGTACAAGGTGGTTGTTGCTAACCGCTCGCACGAGCTTGTCGGATGGGCCGAATTCAAGGTCGCTTCCGCTGTCGGTGCTGCCGCGAACGGTTCGTCGGTCGACGCATCGGGTGCGGTGAAGCTTCACGCGGAGATGCTGTCTTCCTCGCTCGCTGGCGATGAGTCCGAGGGGCTCAATGGATACCTGCTCGGTGCCGGTGCCTGCATGCTGATCCTCGGCGGCCTCGTGGTCGTCCAGGTTCTCTCCGGTCCTAAGATCGGCTCTTCCTCGAGTGGAGTCACTCTGTCCTAAGCTAGGTTTCATGGATCTGTTTGATTCTGAATATGTCGACGAGTCGGGCGTGCCTGCTTTTAACGCGGGCGCGCCCCTCGCCGTTCGTATGCGCCCAACGACCCTCGACGAGGTCGTCGGACAGTCTCATCTGCTCGGTGAAGGGGCACCGCTGCGCCGCCTCCTGTCGCCGGGTTCGAGTGATGGCGTCGCCGTTTCTTCCGTGGTGCTCTGGGGCCCGCCGGGAACGGGTAAGACGACCCTCGCTTATCTCATTGCGCGTGCGTCCGGGCGCCGTTTCATCGAGCTGTCCGCAGTTTCCTCCGGAGTGAGCGACGTCCGGCGGGTCGTGGAAGATGCGCGTCGAACTCTCGCCAGTGGGGGAGAGGAAACGATCCTGTTTGTCGATGAGGTGCATCGCTTTTCGAAGTCACAGCAGGATTCGCTGCTTCCGGCGGTTGAGAATCGCTGGGTGGTGCTCGTTGCGGCCACGACAGAGAATCCGTCTTTCTCGGTCATTTCGCCACTGCTCTCACGCTCGCTCCTGCTGACACTTCGACCCCTGGATTCGGACGCGATCGAGGGACTGATCCGCCGTGCGTTGGCGGATGAGCGCGGTCTCGCGGGGCGTTTCTCCATCACAGACGAGGCAGTGGCTGGCCTCGTGCGTCTGGCGGGCTCGGACGCACGAAAGTCATTGACTCTCCTCGAAGCAGCGGCAGGTGTTGCCAGCGACGACGGCTCTGGCGATATCACCGTTGCGAGCGTCGAGGCAGCAGCGAATCAAGCCCTCGTTCGGTGGAGCAAGGACCAGCACTACGATGTTGCGAGCGCGTTCATTAAGTCGATGCGCGGGTCTGATGTGGACGCCTCGCTCCACTACCTCGCCCGCATGATCGAGGCCGGGGAAGACCCGCGCTTTATCGCGAGGCGTATCATGATTGCCGCTTCTGAGGAAATTGGCATGGCGGCTCCCGAGGTGCTCACCACCTGCGTGAGCGTCGCACAGGGAGTTGCGCTCATCGGCATGCCCGAGGCGCGTCTGCTCCTCGCTCAGGCGGTTGTGGCCGTGGCAACGGCCCCGAAGTCGAACGCGACCTATCTGGCGATTGACCGCGCCATCGCGGATGTTCGCGCCGGGCGTGGGGGAGCGGTGCCCGAACATCTGCGCGACGCGCACTACGCCGGTGCGAAGACTCTCGGCCATGGCGACGGGTACCTCTACGCGCACGATCAGCCCCACCACGTCGCGGCTCAGCAGTACCTGCCGGACGACCTGGAAGGTACGCAGTACTACGAGCCGACGGAAAACGGACATGAGGCGATGCTCACGAAGCGGCTCGGTGTGATTCGCAATCTGCTGAAAAGACGCTAGGATGGAACAGTTGTCCGCACCAGC
>ERZ773045.1333-NODE-1333-length-11086-cov-20.263802_pt1 | contig 11086 bp, 10 predicted proteins | sample MGYA00580635_ERZ773045 | MGnify/ENA primary metagenome ERZ773045 (study PRJEB29015, sample SAMEA2738115) | human oral metagenome | biome: human oral; feature: human-associated habitat; material: saliva | place: China | collected 2261 ...
CATCAACGAAGATAGCGCCCTGCTTCTCCAGGGTCTCCACCACGTGGCGGTTGTGCACAATCTGCTTGCGCACGTACACGGGCGCGCCATAGTGCTCCAGCGCCTTCTCAACGGCAATCACGGCGCGGTCAACGCCGGCGCAGTAACCACGGGGAGTGGCCAGCAGGACTTTCTTCTCGCCGTTCACGGGCGCGGCGGCTTCGATGTCGGCGCGGCTACGACGTTCGCGAGGAACGGGCGGCAGGCCCAGGGCAATAGTTTCAGTGGACATGGTTACTATCCTAGGTTATTCGGACTTCTAGTGTGTGATGACTGTGGCATCGCTCGCAGTGGTGCGGCCCAGGTGGACCAGGTGCACGAGAATCCCCACCAGCAGCAGGATGACCGCCGCGGCGAGACCGTAGCTCGCCGCAGCTCCCAGGTGGGATGTTGCCAAGGGTCGGGTTACGTTCCACGCCCCGTCGATAAACGCGGTTCCGGCGGCGCTACGGCTGGTAATCCCCAGGGAGGCGGGGGTCTGGGCGCCCAGCCAGGAGGCGGTACCCCAGCAGGCCAGGGCGTACAGCAGGGCGGAGGCGACCGGCACCAGCACGCGGCGACGAGGCGCAACCAGGACGGCCACGAAGAGTAGAATTGCCGCCAGAACAATCAGAGTTCCGGTGGCCTGCCCGATTGCGGCGACGCGTTTAATCGCCGAGTGGACCACCCAATCGCTATCCTGCGTTGCGCTCCCCTGGGCCGCGCCGTCCCGAACCCTGTCAATGTTCAGGGTTTCGGGGCCGAGCTTCGTCAGGTCCGGGTCGAAGGGGCCGATCGAGCCGACCTTCTCGTCCAGGGCCCGGTAGAAGGGCGTGAGCACGATGACGGCGGGCCCGTCGTGGCTCAGGTTGTACCGCCGAGTCTCTTCCGCAATATCGCGCCAGAGGCTTCGGTATTCCTCAGTTTTTGAGAGCTCACCGGCGGCGCGGTTGAGCATGGAGCGGATCCCGTCTTCGGTGGGCTTCACCAGAATGGAGTATAGGCCGCTTGCTTTGGTTCCGTCGAGGAAGGTTGTCATAGCTTCGCTCTTCATGAGGTCTTCGACCGCGCCATCAGCGATGCGGGTGGCCAGCTGCTGGTCGCTGGCCAGGTTCGCTGAAATCTCCGAAAAGCCGGTCTCGGAGGCGATATTTGCCCTCACCCAGGCGCCGCCCGTGGCGCCCAGGGCGCACAGCACCGAGAGCAGGCTCAGCAGGAGGGCAATAACCGTACGCAAACCCGCCGCGACGGGTGCGTGCGCGGGAGGGGCCGCCGCGGACTGTGCGGCGGGGCTCGGTAAGCCGTCGGCCGGATAGCCCGATGCCGGCATCGCGCGCGTGGGCTGCAGGAGCGAGGTCTCTTCCTCGTCCAGGTTGCGGGTGGCGTTGTGATGATCTGGTGAACGCATGAGCCTAGCGTACCGCCTCAACCTTAAGGTCACGAGGCGACTCGATGAGAATGTGCCATCAGCTGAGGGATTCGCCCGCTCCCCGTTCCGCTCGCCCAGAGCCCCGTCACCGTTCGGCGGGCAGAAATTCGGCGTATCGGCGACAATAGGAACATGAACTTCTACAACCCCTCCGCAGCACGGCCGACGCTCGTGGTGCCGCCCGTGCACGAGCGGCAGCTTCCCGCGAAGTCGCAGGAAACCACCGCCACCAACCCCTGGCCGCTGGCTTTGCTCGCGCAGAACCTCAAAAACTATGTGGACAAGGTTCCCGAGCTGTGGGTTGAGGCGCAGGTCGCCTCGCTCAACGGCCGCGGAGGCAACGTCTTCATGGAGCTCAAGGACGTTCAGGAGGATTTTTCCTTCACCCTCGCGCTCTTCGGCCGCGCCGGTAGCGGCCTCGTCGCCGACGTGACCGTGGGCTCGCGCATCGTCACCCGCGCCAAGCCGAGCCTGTGGAAAAACGGTAAGCTCTCCCTCATCGGCAAGGAGGTGTACGCGGTCGGCACCGGCAATCTGCACGAGCAGCTACAGCGTCTGCGTGAGCAACTCGCCGCCGAGGGGCTATTCGCCGACGCCCGCAAGAAGCCGCTGCCCATGCTTCCCAACCGCGTGGGCCTGATTACCGGTCGCGACTCCGATGCTGAGAAGGACGTTATCCGCAACGCCTCCCTGCGCTGGCCCGGTGTGACCTTCGAGGTGCGCAACACCCGCGTGCAGGGTGAGGGCGCGGCTCAGGAGGTCATCGCCGCGCTCGCGGAGCTGGAGGCCCACCCCGAGGTGGACGTCATCGTCATTGCCCGAGGCGGCGGCTCCTTCGAGGATCTGCTCCCCTTCTCCGAGGAATCCCTCATCCGAGCCGTCGCGGCCGCCGTCACCCCGGTGGTCTCGGCGATTGGCCACGAGGCGGACTCCCCCATCCTCGATGCGGTGGCCGATTTGCGCGCCTCCACGCCCACGGATGCGGGCAAGCGCATCGTGCCCGATATCTCCGAAGAAGCGGCCCGCATCGCCGAGGCCCGAGCCCGTCTGGACCGCGCCGTACTCGGCTACGTGGGCATGCAGATGAGCTACATCGCGCAGCTGCGGAGCCGCCCGGTGTTCACCCATCCCGATTCGGCGCTGCTCATGCGCGCCGACGAGGTGAATCGCCTGCGCGAACGCGCCCTGCGAGCCACCGAGCACCGCATCGAGCGAGAGTCGGGAACGCTGGAACACACGATTGCGCGCGTGCGCTCCCTCTCCCCCGCTCAAACCCTCAGCCGCGGCTATTCCATCGTTCAGGATTCGGCGGGCGCTATTGTGCGCGACGCCTCGGCGCTGCACGAGGGCGAGCAAATCACGGTGCGTGCGGCGACCGGTTCGGCGCAGGCGACCGTGACCTCCACGGATCCCTCGAACATCTCCTAAACCTCGATACCCCTACGTTTTACCCCTAGTTTTTTACCCCTGAAAGGTTCCTCAATGAGCGAGAACATTAGCTTCAACAGCGCCGAGCTGGGCGCACCCGTCGAAACCCTCGGCTACGAGCAGGCCCGCGCCGAGCTGGAGCAGGTCGTGCGTCAGCTGGAGTCCGGCACCAGCGATCTGGAAACCTCTATTGCCCTGTGGGAACGCGGCGAGGCCCTGGCCGCCCGCTGCGAGGCGTGGCTGAAGGGCGCGCAGGAGCGCCTGAACGCGGTGCGCGGCGAGCAGGGCGGTCAGGAACCCACGGCCAACTAGCGTGCCCCTCCCCGGCTTGTCCGGCTAGCTATAGCGACTAACTATAAACGGCCTGCCCCGCAGCTCATCAGAACTGCGGGGCAGGCCGTTTATATTCCGGTAGGGTTCGCTACGCGGCCAGCGAGATTCCCCCGCTAGTGCTTCTGTTTGTAGTCGGCCATGAAGTTACCCAGACGCTCCAGGGCGCTGGTGAGGGTCTGCGTATCGGGCAGGTACACCAGGCGGAAGTGATCGGGGTCCTTCCAGTTGAAGGCTCCGCCGTGGCTAAAGAGAATCTTCTGGCTCTTGAGCAGGTCGAGAGCGAACTGCTCGTCATCGGTAATGTCGAAGCGCTCAATATCAATCTTCGGGAACAGGTACAGTGCGCCGTCGGCGGGGGTGCAGCTGATGCCGTCAATCTCGTTGAGCATCTTGTGCGCCAGGGTGCGCTGCTCGTACAGGCGGCCGCCGGGAACAATCAGCTCATTAATGGACTGGTAGCCGCCGAGCGCGGTCTGGATGGCGTGCTGTGCCGGCACGTTGGCGCACAGGCGCATCGAGGCGAGCATGTGGATGCCCGCCAGGTAGCTGGAGGCGTCCTTCTTCGGGCCGGTAATGGCCACCCAACCCGCGCGGTAACCGCACACGCGGTAGGCCTTAGACAGGCCGGAGAAGGTCAGGCAGAGCACGTCATCGCCGGTCAGAGTGGCCATGTTGATGGCTTCAGCGCCGTCGTAGGTGATCTTCTCGTAAATCTCGTCGGAGAATACAACCAGGCCGTGCTCGCGAGCCAAATCCACGATCTGCTTCAGAATCGAGCGCGGGTAGACGGCACCGGTCGGGTTGTTCGGGTTAATCACCACGATGCCCTTGGTGCGCTCGGTAATCTTCGACTTGATGTCTTCGATGTCGGGGTACCAGTTGTTTTCCTCGTCGCAGAGGTAGTGCACGGGCTTGCCACCCACCAGCGCGGTGGCCGCGGTCCACAGCGGGTAGTCGGGCATGGGGACCAGGATTTCGTCGCCGGTCTCGCACAGTGCCTGCAGGGTCATCGGAATCAGCTCAGACACACCGTTACCCAAGTAGATAGATTCGGTGTCGAGGTTCATGATGCCGCAGTTCTGGTAGTGCTGCACGATGGCGGTACGTGCCGAGTACAGGCCGCGGGAATCGGAGTAGCCCTGGGTTTCGGGCAGGTGACGAATAATATCCATCATGATCGCGTCCGGCGCCTCAAAACCGAAGGGGGCGGGGTTACCGATGTTCAGCTTAAGGATGCGGTGGCCCATCGCTTCCATGCGGTTCGCCTCGTCCAGAATCGGTCCGCGAATATCGTAGTGGACGTTGTTCAGTCGGGAGGACTGACGGTACTTCGTCATGATGTTCTACTTTCTAGGGTGATCCAAAATGAATTGCGCTGCGTCGTCATCGGCGATGGGGTTGGATCCGCTGGTGAGCTGCAGCAGGAACGAGAGGTTACCCGTGTCTAATGTAGATGATACGCGGTTAACCGCGTTGCGGGCGCTATCTGGCAGGGTGCGACGAATAATCGGCACCAATTGCTGTTGCAACATGGCGCTGGAGGGATCCTCCAACACGACCAAGCGGTTGTCGTCGATGGCCGGGTTCACGCTGTGCAGCAGGGTCACCTGCACGCTGTCGTCGGTGAGGGCACGCACGCGCTCGGCGGGGTCATTCTGCTGCGTGACGGCGCGGGCCGTGTAGCGGTAGAGGCTGCGCAACGACTCAATGCCGTAGGTCCCGGCCGAGTAGCTATCGGGAATGGAGAAGCCCAAGGTGGCTTGCACATCGCGCAGGCCGGTCAGCGAGGTGAGCTTGTAGCGGGCGCTGACGGCGCGGGTGGTGACCAGCACATCCTTGTTGGTGGCGCCGGCGCCGTTCAGCAGGTTCAGCCCCTCGGGTAGGATGCGCGAGATGGCGTTGGTCATGTCGGTGGTGGTCATGGCACGCAGGTTGATGGGATCCGCCGAACGGGTCGCGGAGGCGCTGGCCGTCGGGTCGGCCGAGGAATCCGCGGAAGGGCTTGCGGTGCCGGAGGCCTCTCCGGTCGCTCCGCTACCGGAGGCCGTATCGCTCGGGGTGGGGCTCTGCGTGGGAACCGGGGGCAGGGTCACGCCGGCGGCGGCCGCGGAGGCGGTCACCGAGGCCGCCACGCGCTCGTTCTGTACGGCGGCGGGGCTGAGCTTGCCATCATCGGTCAGGTAGAGCAGCAGGTCGCCGCTGTAGTCGATGACGATATCCAGCGGGTCAACGTCCTGGGCTTCGACGGAGGCGGCCCCGCGGTCCACGGGTAGCGCCTCGTAGGCGGCGGTGGCTTCGGCCTCGCTCACCTCGGGGGTGGTCGATTCGGTTCTGGTGCTTTCCTGGCGTCCCGAGGGCGCGAGGAGGGCGCGCAGGGCCAGGCTGCGGCTGTGGCCCGTTTCAACCAATTCGACGGTGTAGCCGACCCTTCGCAGGGCCTGAGCATACACGTGGGCCACGGCGTGCATTTCGCGCAGGGCACCGTAGCCGATACGCAGGGTGCCGTAGGTGGGGGCGGAGGGGTCGACCTGCGGCATCGCGTCGTGGGTGGCGCATGCGGCCAGTAGCGGGGCAAGCGCCGCGGAGCCCAGCAGGGCGCGGCGGGTTAGGGTGCGGCGGGTCATGAGGTGAGCTTCCTAGCGTTCTCATCGGCGAGAAATTCGCGGTATTCTCGGGCCCAGCTTGCGGCGTTGGTGTACCCCATCATGGAGGCCACCTCGTCGATGAGCGTGCCGTAGCGAATCGTATCGAGCTCGGCGATGGGCACCCAGCGCGCGGTGTCGGAGGAGCCGTTCACCTCGTGGCGCAGTTCGCCGGTGACGATGTGGGCACGGAAAACCACCCGCAGGGCGCAGAAGGGTAGCGCATCCGGGTCTTTTTGAGCCTGAGCCGAGCGCACGGGGAAGTGACCGGCATGCACGCCCAGGATGTCCTCAATAGCGACGCTGTATCCGGTCTCTTCGAGGGTCTCGCGCAGCGCCGTTTCGTCGGCCTGCTCGCCCGGTTCCATGCCGCCACCGGGCAGCGACCAGAGGGGGCTGAGGTTCCGGTCTTCGGGCACCCAGTGGGTCATGAGCAGCTTACCCTGCTCGATGATGACCGCGTAGGCCGCGGGTCGGGTTTCCATTGATAATGCCATGGTTCGATTTTACCGCCTAGCGCTTCTTACCCCGGCGCGCTGAGGCCGCCTTGGAGGTCTGGCGGGCGTGCTGTCGGGCGTTGCCGTTTTTCTTGGCGTTGGCGCGCTTCTTATCGCGTGCCTCGCGGCGTGCGTTAGCGGCGCGGGCCTTCGCCTTGGCCTTGGCCTTTTCCGCGGCCACGCGTTCGGCGCGTGCCTGGCGAGTTTCGGTGCCGCGATCGCTACTGGCGGTACGCCCGCGCACGATGCCGATAAAGTCTTGCAGGAGAGCCTCGAGCTCCTCGGGGCGCGGCTCCTCCTTGGGCGCGCGCGGCCAGACCAGGTGCACCGGGTAGGTGTCCAGATCGGGCACAGGGCGGTAGGTGAGGTCCTTGCGGTGGTAGAAACGCGCGATGGACATGGGCACGATGTACAGGCCCACGCCGGCGGCTACCAAATCGATAGTCTCCTGGTCGTTCAACCCCTCGGGTACAATGCGGCCGGAGCTTTCACGCCAGGAGCGGGAAACCTCCTCGTAGGCGGGAATATCGGAGGCGGGCTGAAGCAGGAACTCCTCGGCCAGCTCGGCCACGGGCACCTCGTCGAGCACGGTGAGAACGTGATCCGTCGGCAGGATAACCACGGGCAGCTCCTCGTAAAGGCGGATGCTGTGGTACTTCTCGCCGTCGGTGCTGGCCGGCTCGCGGTAGGGGCGCAGGATGCTCATGTGGGCGAAGGGGTTCTCGGGAACCTCCACTCGCTCGATAGGTGCGGGCTCTGCGTTTTCTGCGGGGCTTGCCGTTTCGGAACCTTCCGCAGACTCCGGGTCGATCAGCAGCAGGTTCTGGTGAAGGGAGTCCAGTCCGCGCGCCTCGCGCACGGGCACCTCGGCCAGGGGCACGCGGTCGCCGTAGCGTTCGTGCCAGCGGTTGAACCACTTGCCGGGCATAATGCCGGGCACGTAGCTCACGCGCAGGGCCGAGCGCTGCAGAACCGGCACGGGTAGAGCCTCCGGAGTCTGAATCGTGGCCAACTGCTCGGGGTGCAGGTACACGCGGGTGGGAGCCTCGGAGGGAGCTTCGGCACTGGCCGCTTCAAGGGGTGCCGTCTGCTCTGCGTGATTCTCGCGGAGCTCTGCGGGGGTCGCGAGAGGCTGCTCGGGGGTGCCTGCGGTGGAGGTGTCGGTTGAACTCATCCCTCCACGCTAACACATTCGTCCGGCGAAACTAGTCGCGCTGGGTGAGGGCCCGAGGCTAAGCGTCGGTGTCGTTGAGGTTCTCGGCCGCGCGGTCTAGGCGCTTCTCGCGCACCGCAGAGATGATAACCGCTCCGGCCACCACAAAGGCCAGGGCTACGGGGAACATCCAGGGTTCCAGGCCCAGGGCGGCGAGAATGGCAAAACCAATCGTGGTGTAGATACCGGCCCACATGAGGGTGCCGACCAGCATTGCGGGAATCCAGCGGCGTAGGGGCATGCGGGTAAAGCCGGTGGTGACGATGACTGCGGTCTGAAAACCCACGGTCAGAAAGCACAGGGGCACGGCGATAACGCCCCATCGGTTAATGAAGGCGCGGGCCTTGCGGTAGAGGGGACGTTCCATTGCCTCGCGGATGCGGTGGAGGCGCGCGCTCCCCTTCGCGGCCAGGGCCGCCACCCAGTAGACCAGGCTGGTGCGGACGATTCCCACAATCCACATGAAGAGTAGGGCAACCTCAATCGGTAGAGAGTTAATCCATTCTTTCACCCGGCTATTCTCTCACGAACAGATTCGCCAGTCCTCCCCGAGCGCGAATATGCCTATTCCGTGACACGCATCGGGGATGAGCCTCGCGAAGCTCAGACGAGTGCCCAAGGGCGATTCGGCGAGCAACGTTTTCCGACGGTGTATGCCTTTCTGATATGACCCAACGAGCTTCGAGCGGCCTCCCGAAAATTTTTTTAAAGATTTTTATGAGCCCTCGATGCCCCGCTCTTCCCAGCAACGGCGCGGATTTTATTTAGGGCAACCTTAGTTTAGCGACAGACCGTCGCTATTTTCAGTTTGTACACCCTCTCGAATTAGGTTATATTTTTATTACCGAATGGGGCTGGCCTTGTGGGAAGGCCTCCCCGATCGGTCTAGAAGACTTTCTTCCTGTGTGTGATGCTGGAAAGGGAGCCCCATTGACGGGGCTCCCTTTCTTTTTGTCTCTGCTACTCCCCCGCCAAATAATCACGGTGATACACCGCCGAATACGCAGAATGTCCCGAAGGACTCTATCCTTCGGGACATTCGTTCATGGGAGTTTCTAGGCAATGCACGCAACCGGCGGTAGCCCGCAGGTGCTTGCCCAGCTACTTCTTGGAGTTCTTCTCGTCGTTCTCGCGGTGCAGGGCACTCAGAGGCTTGGGCAGCTGCACGGGGTTCCAGGTGTTGCTGACCGCCTCAAATGAGGAACCACCACCGGGATGACGGCTTCCCGCACGACGGGATACGCCGAGCGACGAACCAGGCTGGGTTGCGGGGTTGTTCAACGAGGCGATATCCAGGGCGTCGAACTCAGAATCGTCCAGAACGTCCGGCAGGGGAATCTCCTCCGGAATCGGTGCGGGGGCCTGCTGAGGCGCCTGACGCACCGGGGAACCGTCGCGCAGGGCCGGACGCGGCTGACCCTGATTCGACTGGTTCGGGTGCGCCGCCTGCGGAGCTTGCTGAGCCGCTGGGCGCTCCTGCGAAGTACCGGCAGGGCGAGGGGCGGAGAAATCGGTCGGCACACGCGGCGCGGGCTCGCGAGCGGGGGTAGCCTGGTGCACAGCCGGCTGCTCCGTGGCTTCGGCCTGGGGAGCAACGCGCGGGGCCTGCTGAGGCGCCGCCTGCGGAACCTGCTGCGCGGGGTGGGGCTGAGCGGATTGCACAGGCTGCGTGTGCTGAGCCGCTACTGCTCGCTCGGCCGAAGACTGAGGTTCAGCAGCTCGAGGTGCGGGCTGAGAGGTCGCCCCGCTACCGCTCTCCTGGTCGAAGAGCACGCTACCGCGGCGGATGGGCTGGAATCGGCTCGGGCGCTGGGGGCGGCGCTGCGGATGCTGTGCGTGGCGCGAAGCCGCGGGACGGCCTTCTGCTCGGCGGTGGGCCGGCGCATCCTGCGCAGAGTCGGCACTCTCAGCGGCACGGGACTCATGCACTCGAGGCTCATGCACTCGGGGCTCGGGCGTGCGGGGGTCGGCGTCACGACGCTCAGCCGCGGGAACCGGGGTCTTCGGGGACGAAGCCTCAGAGGAACCCTCACGGCGGACGGGCTGTGCGACGGGAGCCTTGGGGGCGGGGGCCGGCGCGGGGCGAGCCTCAGCAGCCGAAGCGGGCTCTTCGGCTTCGCGGTCAAGCTGCTCATCGTCGAAGTCGACTTCGGAGCGCTCGTCGTCGTCATCGTTGCCCTCGCGGTGAGCGAGACGCTGACTCAAGGTATCTGCCAGACCAAAGCGGCCCACAGCCCAGGCCAGACCACCCAGCACGGCGAAAATCACGAACCATGCCCAGGAGAACAGACCAAAGAGGGCCAGAAGCAGGCACAGCACTGCGGCAACGCCAGCCCCGGCGGCGACCATGTAGGCCACACCAGAGGGGGTTGAAGTATCGAGGGAGGAGAGCAGGGACTGCTTGGGCTCTTCCTCCACGGGAATCTCATCCGTGTACGGGGCCACCGGGGAGGAATCGCGAATCTGCGAAATGGACGCCGTCTGCGGTGCCGCGCCGTCCCCCACCGCGTGCGAGGAGGAAGAGGAACGCGGAAGAGCAGAAGAGGGCAGGGAGGTACCTGGCGCCACGGCGTGGTCAGAAGACTGGTAGGCTTCCGATTCGTTCAGCAGCACGCCAGCGGAGGCAAGAATGTCCTCAGCGGTGCGTTCGGCGCTAATCAGGGGTCGTTCGGGCTCAACCGTGTGGCCGGCGGGCGCGCGACGTAGGCTCCTGGGTACAAACCACAGCAGCAAAATCACGGTCAGAATTACCAATACACCCGAGGTGTTCAACAACGTCATGTTAGGTCGCCCTCTATCGTCCCTAAATCCCTAGGCTTTAATCATACCCTTATATTCCCATTTCTTTCCATAAAAGGTAAAAATGGGATGGATGAGCGCATATACCCCGGACGGCATACACAACGTTATGCGCAATATCGCACGCATATTAGTCACTCCGTCTCCCCAAAAGACGGAACGATCAAATAAATTGAGGAAGGCGCCCCCGCTCGGCAAGCCGACAAGGAACGCCTCCCTCAGCGTATCAGGTGATTGATACCCCGCAACCGGGGTGGTGTTACGAAAGAACGGCCTTAGCAGTTCTCGGCCACAAATTCCTTCAGCCAAGCGCGCAGGTCGTCGCCGAACTCGGGACGCTCGGAAGCAAGAATCACGTTAGCCTTCAGGTAGGAGAGCTTATCGCCGGTGTCGAAACGGCGGCCGGAGAAGACCACGCCGTAGACACCCTCGCCCTCACCATCGCCCTGAGCCAGGGTCTGCAGGGCGTCGGTCAGCTGAATCTCGTTGCCGCGGCCCGGAGCGGTATTCTCCAGAACCTCGAACACCTTCGGGCTCAGAACGTAACGGCCAATCACAGCGTAGTTCGAGGGAGCCTCATCAGCTGCGGGCTTCTCTACCAGACCGGTGATCTTAACAAAGCCGTCTTCGCCCTCAACGGCCTCAATAGCGGCAGCGCCATAAGCCGAGATTGCCTCGCGGGGAACCTCCATCAGAGCAACGACGGAACCGCCGGTACGCTCCTGGA
>ERZ773045.1334-NODE-1334-length-11084-cov-69.881857_pt1 | contig 11084 bp, 10 predicted proteins | sample MGYA00580635_ERZ773045 | MGnify/ENA primary metagenome ERZ773045 (study PRJEB29015, sample SAMEA2738115) | human oral metagenome | biome: human oral; feature: human-associated habitat; material: saliva | place: China | collected 2261 ...
CATCAACGAAGATAGCGCCCTGCTTCTCCAGGGTCTCCACCACGTGGCGGTTGTGAACAATCTGCTTACGCACGTAGACGGGCGCGCCGTAGTGCTCCAGCGCCTTCTCAACAGCGATCACAGCACGGTCAACGCCTGCGCAGTAACCACGCGGGGTGGCGAGCAGGACTTTCTTCTCACCGGTGACGGGTGCGGCGGCTTCAACCTCGGCGCGGCTGCGGCGCTCGCGGGGTACGGGCGGCAGGCCCAGGGCAATAGTTTCAGTGGACATGGTTACTATCCTACGTTGTTCAGACTTTTAGTGTGTGATGACTGTGGCACCGCTCGCAGGGCTACGGCCCAGGGCGGTGAGGCGAATCAGGATACCGAGCAGCAGGGCGAGGATCGCCACGACCAGCCCGTAGCTTGCCGCCGCCTGCAAATGCCCGGTCAGTGACGGTGCGAGCTGATTCCATACCCCGGTAATCAGCGCCGTTCCGGCGGTGCTGTGGCTGGTAATTCCTAGGGATTCGGGGCTCTGGCCGCCCAACCAGGCTGCGGCGCCCCATCCCAGCAGGGCGTAGAGCAGAGCCGTGACCACCGGTACCAGGATGCGGTGCCGGGGTGCCAGCAACATAGCCAGCAGTAGGCTCAGCGCCGAGATGATGGTCAGCGGCACGGTGGACTTGCCCAGCGCGGCGGCACGGTTAATGCCGGCGTGCAGGTACCACTCCTGCTGGTCTTGCTGGCTGTTGCCGTCCTTCACCCGGTCAATGTTGAGGGTTTCAGGGCCGAGCTTCGTCAGGTCCGGGTCGAAGGAGCCGATAGAGCCGACCTTTGCATCCAGCGCACGGTAGAAGGGGGTGAGCACAATGACGGCGGGACCGTCCTGGTGTTCAAGGTTGTAGCGGCGAGTTTCCTCGGCGACTTCCTTCCAGAGGCTTCGATATTCTTCAGTTTTTGACAGCTCAGCCGCGGAACGGTTGAGCAGGGAACGTATGCCGTCCTGTGTCGGCTTTACAAGAATGGAGTATAAGCCGCTTTCTTTGGTGCCGTCGAGGAAGGTTGTCATAGCCTCGGAGTTCATGAGGTCTTCCACCGCGCCGTCGGCGATGCGCGAGGCAAGCTGCGAGTCCTCCGCCAAGTTGGAGGAAATCTGTGAGAAACCGCGCTCTGACATGAGCTTGGAGTTCACCCAAGCACCCGTGGTTGCACCCAGAGCGGTCACCAGGGCCAGGGCGCACAGCACAACGGTCAGGAACCTGCGCAAACCTGCCGCGAAGGGAGGCTCCGGGGCAGCCTGCAACTCAGCCTTGGTGGGGGTTGCTGTGTGACCGAGCATGCGGGTAGGCTGCAGCAGGGTCGTGTCTTCATCCGCCGTATAGTAGCCGCCCGTGTAATAGCCGTCTGTGCGGGCAATCCGGGTGTCGACGACTCGGGTCGCGTCCGCCGGGTAGTTGTGCGCACCAATACCCGCCGCTGACGAAGCCGCGGCGGTGTTGAGGGCATTGTTCTGATGTGCTGACTGATCGGGTGAGCGCATGAGCCTAGGGTACCCGCTCACGCTGTTCAAAGCCGATTCAGACCCGCCGAATGCGCCAGAAGCTAAGTTCCACCTGCACTGCGTGCAAGATACCCCGATTTGCTCGGCTGACCTGTGAGCAGACGCATAACCGACCAATCAGGGACAATAGAGGGTATGAACTTCTACAACCCCTCCGCAGCGCAGCCGGCACCCGCACTCGTGGTGCCGCCCGTGCACGAGCGGCAGCTTCCCGGGAAGTCTCAGGAAACCACCGCCACCAACCCTTGGCCCCTCGCCCTGCTCGCGCAGAACCTCAAAAACTACGTAGATAAGGTTCCCGAGCTCTGGGTGGAGGCGCAGGTCGCCTCCCTCAACGGCCGCGGCGGCAACGTCTTCATGGAGCTCAAAGACCTCAACGAAGACTTCTCCTTCACCCTCGCGCTCTTTGGGCGTGCCGGTAGCGGCCTGGCGGCTGATGTGACCGTAGGCGCTCGCATCGTCACCCGCGCCAAGCCGAGCCTGTGGAAGAACGGCAAGCTCTCCCTCATCGGCAAGGAAGTGTACGCGGTCGGCACCGGCAACCTGCACGAGCAGCTGCAACGTCTGCGTGAAGCTCTCGCCGCCGAGGGGCTGTTCTCTGACGCGCGGAAGAAGCCGCTGCCCATGCTGCCGAATCGTGTGGGTCTGATTACCGGTCGCGATTCTGACGCGGAGAAGGACGTTATCCGCAACGCCTCCCTGCGCTGGCCCGGCGTGGTATTCGAGGTGCGCAATACCCGCGTTCAAGGTGAGGGTGCGGCGGCTGAGGTCATTGCGGCTCTCGCCGAGCTGGATGCCCACCCGGAGGTAGACGTCATCGTCATCGCCCGAGGCGGCGGCTCCTTCGAAGACCTGCTGCCTTTCTCTGAGGAGGCGCTCATCCGCGCCGTCGCAGCGGCCACTACCCCGGTGGTCTCGGCAATCGGCCACGAGGCGGACTCCCCCATCCTCGATGCGGTCGCTGACCTACGCGCCTCCACCCCCACCGATGCGGGTAAGCGCATTGTGCCCGATATTTCGGAGGAAACCGCCCGCATCACCGAGGCGCGCGCCCGCCTGGACCGTGCGGTGCTCGGCTACGTGGGCATGCAGATGAACTACATTGCCCAGCTGCGCAGCCGCCCGGTGCTCACCCACCCGGAGTCCTCCCTGCTCATGCGTGTGGAGGAGCTGAACCAGCTGCGCGAGCGCGCTCACCGTTCGGTGCAGCACCGTCTGGAGCGCGAGTCGGCGACTCTGTCGCATACATTGGCGCGGGTGCGGTCGCTCTCGCCTGCGCAGACGCTCAACCGCGGCTACTCCATCGTTCAGGATGCTGCGGGCGCTATTGTGCGTGACGCTTCGGCACTGAGTGCGGGCGAGCAGATTACGGTGCGCGCGGCGACCGGGCAGGCGCAGGCGACCGTGACTTCTACGGATCCCTCAAACATCTCCTAAACCTCAATCCTCTTAGTTTTACCCCCTAGTTTTATCCCTGAAAGGTTCCTCAATGAGCGAGAACATTAGCTTCAACAGCGCCGAACTGGGCGCCCCCGTCGAAACCCTCGGCTACGAGCAGGCGCGTGCCGAGCTGGAGCAGGTCGTGCGTCAGCTGGAGTCCGGCGCCAGCGACCTGGAGACCTCCATCGCCCTGTGGGAGCGTGGCGAGGCGCTTGCCTCCCGCTGCGAGGCGTGGTTGCAGGGCGCACAGGAGCGCCTGAACGCGGCACGCGATGCACAGGCTGGTGCGCAGGGCGGGGAGCCTGCAGCGAACTAGCACGCCTCTCTCTCCTCCCCCCCCCCGGCGCGTTGCTGCGCCCTCTAGCGCATCGCGCATCCGCTAAGCCACTAAAAATAGCCTGCCCCGCAGCTCATCAGAACTGCGGGGCAGGCTATTTTCCGTCTATACGTAGCAGAGTCTGGAAGACTAGTGCTTCGCTAGTGCTTCTGCTTGTAATCAGCCATGAAGTTACCCAGGCGCTCCAGGGCGCTGGTGAGGGTCTGCGTATCGGGCAGGAACACCAGGCGGAAGTGGTCCGGGTCCTTCCAGTTGAACGCGCGGCCGTGGCTGAAGAGGATCTTCTGGCTCTTGAGCAGGTCCAGGGCGAACTGCTCATCGTCGGTAATGTCGAAGCGCTCAATATCAATCTTCGGGAACAGGTACAGCGCGCCTTCCGCGTTGGTGCAGCTGATGCCGTCAATCTCGTTAAGCATCTTGTGCGCCAGGGTGCGTTGCTCGTACAGGCGGCCGCCGGGAACAATCAGCTCGTTAATGGACTGGTAGCCGCCGAGCGCGGTCTGGATTGCGTGCTGTGCCGGAACGTTGGAGCACAGGCGCATGGAGGCGAGCAGGTGAATACCCTCAAGGTAGCTTGCGGCATCCTTCTTGGGGCCGGTGATAGCGACCCAGCCTGCACGGTAACCGCAGACTCGGTATGCCTTGGACAGACCAGAGAAGGTCAGGCAGAGCACGTCGTCGCCGGTGAGGGTTGCCATGTTGATGGCTTCAGCACCGTCGTAGGTAATCTTTTCGTAGATTTCGTCAGCGAAGACCACCAGGCCGTGCTCGCGTGCCACATCTACAATCTGCTTGAGCACGGAGCGCGGGTACACGGCGCCGGTGGGGTTGTTCGGGTTAATAACCACGATGCCCTTGGTGCGCTCGGTAATCTTCGACTTAATGTCTTCAATATCCGGGTACCAGTTGTTTTCCTCATCGCAGAGGTAGTGCACGGGCTTACCGCCCACCAGCGCGGTGGATGCGGTCCACAGCGGGTAGTCGGGCATGGGGACCAGGATTTCGTCGCCGGTCTCGCACAGTGCCTGCAGGGTCATCGGAATCAGCTCAGACACACCGTTGCCCAGGTAGACGGCGTCGGTGTCCAGGTTCATGATGCCGCGGTTCTGATAGTGCTGCACAATGGCGGTACGTGCCGAGTAGAGACCGCGGGAGTCAGAGTAGCCCTGAGTTTCGGGCAGGTGACGAATGATGTCCATCATGATGGCATCCGGCGCCTCAAAGCCGAAGGGTGCGGGGTTACCAATGTTCAGTTTGAGGATGCGGTGGCCCATCGCTTCCATGCGATTGGCTTCATCCAGAATGGGGCCGCGGATGTCGTACAGGACGTTGCTCAACTTTGAGGACTGACGGTACTTCGTCATGATGATTTACTTTCTAGGGTGATCCAAAATGAATTGTGCTGCGTCGTCATCTGCGATGGGGTTGGAACCGCTAGTCAGACGCAACAGGAACGAGAGGTTACCCGTGTCTAATGTAGATGATACGCGGTTAATTGCCGTACGGGCGCTATCCGGCAGGGTACGACGAATAATGGGCACCAGCTGCTGCTGCAGAAGTGCCGTTGACGGGTCTTCCAGGGTGACCAGGCGGTTATCGTCAATCGCGGAGTCGCAGCTGTGCAGCAGGGTCACCTGCACGGTGTCTGCGGTGAGGGCGTTGACGCGTTCGGCGGGGTCGTCCTGAATCTTCGGGTCGTGCACACGGTAGCGGTAGAGGCTACGCAAAGAATCCACGCCGTAGGTGCCGCTGGAGTACCCGGTCGGAATGGAGAACACCAGACTCGACTGCACATCGCGCAGGTTCGCGAGGGAGTTGAGCTTGTAGCGGGCGCTCACGGCGCGGGTGGTGACCAGTACATCCTTGTTGGTGGCGTTTGCACCGTTGAGGAGCATGAGCTCTTCGGGCAGGATGCGCGAGATGGCGTTGGTCATGTCGGTGGTGCTCATGGCGCGCAGGTTGATGGGGTCTGCGGAGCGGGTGGAGCTTGCGGTGGGGCTCGCGGTTGCGTCCTCAGCGTGTGCGGAGGCGGTGCTCTCCTCCGCGGTGGGGGTAGCTGCCGGGGGCAGGGTCACGCCGGCTGCCTGAGCGGAGGCGCTCACGGAGGCGGCGATGCGTTCGTTCTGCGCGGCGGCGGGACTGATTTTGCCGTCATCGGTCAGGTAGAGCAGCAGGTCGCCGCTGTAGTCGATAACCAGGTCCAGCGATTCGACGGCGGTGGCGCTACTTTCCTCATCGTCGGGCAGAGTTGCGGTGGGGGTGGCGGAGTTCGCCGAAGGGACCATGAGCCCGCGCAGGGCGGTAGCGCGGCTGTTATCGGTGTCAACAAGTTCAACGGAGTAGCCAACCTGTCGCAGGGCGCGCGCGTACACGTGCGCGACGGCGCGCATCTCACGCAGGGCACCGTAGCCGATGCGCAGGGTACCGTAGCTAGATGCGGAAGGGTCCACGTGCGGGGTCGTGTCGTTGCTACCGCAGGCGGCGAGCAGCGGCACGAGTGCCAGGGAGGTGAGCGCCGCACGGCGGGTGAGGGTTAGTCGGTTCATTAGGGAAGCTTCCGTGCGTTTTCGTCGGCGAGAAATTCGCGGTATTCGCGTGCCCAGCTGGCGGCGTTGGAGTAGCCCATCATGGAGGCGACCTCGTCGATGAGGGTGCCGTAGCGGATGGTGTCCAGCTCAGCGATGGGTACCCAGCGTGCGGTGTCGGAGGAGCCGTTAATTTCGTGGCGCAGTTCGCCGGTGACAATGTGGGCACGGAAAACCACCCGCAGGGCGCAGAAGGGTAGCGCCTGCGGGTCTTTCTGGGTGGAGCGCACGGGAAAGTGTCCGGCGTGCACGCCCAGAATGTCTTCAATGGCGACGCTGTAGCCGGTCTCTTCGAGGGTTTCCCTCAGCGCGGTCTCGTCCGCCTGTTCGCCGGGTTCCATGCCGCCTCCGGGCAGGGACCAGAGGGGGCTGAGCGCGCGGTCTTCGGGCACCCAACGAGTCATGAGCAGCTTGCCCTGCTCAATGATGACTGCGTAGGCTGCGGGTCGGGTTTCCATTGCTAATGCCATGGTTTGATTTTACCGTCTATCGTTCTTTAGCGTTTCTTGCCGCGGCGTGCGCTGGCGGCTTTGGCGGACTGTCGAGCGTGCTGGCGCGCGTTGCCGTTTTTCTTGGCGTTGGCGCGCTTTTTATCGCGGGCTTCGCGGCGGGCGTTGGCGGCTCGTGCCTTCGCTTTTTCCTTTGCTTTTTCGGCGGCGATGCGTTCGGCGCGTGCCTGTCGGGTTTCACTACCGCGGTCGCTGGTTGCGGTGCGGCCGCGCACAATGCCGATGAAGTCCTGCAGGAGCGCTTCGAGCTCTTCACTGCGCGGCTCGCCCTTGGGGGCACGCGGCCAGACCAGGTGCACCGGGTAGGTGTCCAGACCCGCAACGGGGCGGTAGGTGAGGTCCTTGCGGTGGTAGAAACGCGCGATGGACATGGGCACAATGTACAGGCCCACACCGGCGGCAACCAGCTCGATGGTTTCCTTATCGGTCAGACCTTCGGGCACGATACGGCCGGCGCTCTCACGCCAGGCGCGGGACACTTCCTCATAGGCGGGAATATCGGAGGCGGGCTGCAGCAGGAACTCTTCGGCAAGCTCCTCCACGGGCACCTCATCAAGCACGGTGAGCACATGGTCCACCGGCAGAATAACCACGGGCAGCTCCTCATAGAGGCGGATGCTGTGGTACTTCTCGCGGTCAGTGCTTGCCGGTTCGCGGTCGGGGCGCACAATGCTCATGTGCGCGAAGGGGTTCTCGGGTACGTGCTTAGGCTCAATGGGGGCGTGCTCGATACCTTCGACAGGCGCCTCAGAGACCGCGGATGCTTCGGAGACGGCGGTTCCCTCTTCTGTCGATTCAGTAGCGAATCCAGCGGCGGGGTTAGCGGCGGGATCAATCAGGCACAGGTCCTGATGCAGTGAGTCCAGGCCGCGCGCCTCACGCACGGGCACCTCCGCCAGCTGCACGCGGTCACCGTAACGCTCATGCCAGCGGTTGAACCACTTGCCGGGCATAATCGCCGGCACGTAGCTCACACGCAGCACGGAGCGCTGCAACACGGGGATGGGCAGAGCCTCCGGAGTCTGAATCATTGCCAGCTGCTCGGGGTGCAGGTACACGCGGGTGGGAGCCTCGACGAGCGCTTCGGTTTCTACCTCGTCGGTAGCGTTTTCGGGCGCGCTCAACTCGGGGTCGATTGCGGTGAGAACAGGGTCGTTGACGGGCTGCTCTTCGGGGGTACCTGCGGTGGAGGATGCGGATGAACTCATCCCTCCACGCTAGCACATCTTGGGCGGCGGCATTAGGGGCAGGTGAGCGGTCTCAACCCGGCGAGATAGTGCACCTATCCCCTGCTGGAGACAGGACTAGTTCTCGGTAATGTCCACGGTAGCGTTCTCAACGGTTTCGCGGTTAATGCGGCGTTCACGCAGCTGAGACACAATGACCAACACCGTAATGACAATGGCGAGGGCGAGCGGGAACATCCACGGCTCCAGGCCGAGCGCGGCAAGAATTGCGAAGCCGATGGTGGTGTAGACGCACGCCCAGATGAAGGTTCCGACCAGCATCGCAGGAACCCAGCGGCGCAGCGGCATTTTCGTGAAGCCGGTCGTGATGATGACCGCGGTTTGCAGACCCACCGTGAGAAAGCAGAGGGGCACGGCAATAACGCCCCATCGGTTGATGAAGGCACGCGCTTTGCGGTAGAGCGGGCTGTCCATGGCTTTGCGGATGCGGTCAAAGCGGGCTCCGCCTTCTGCGGTCAGCACTCCGAGGCCGTAGACAATGCTGGTGCGAACAATACCGACACCCCACATGAATGCTAGGGCAACCTCAATCGGGAGTGTGTCAAACCAATCTTTCACCCGGCTATTCTCTCACGAGTGGGCAATATTGGCCTGATTGAAGGTTCTTTGAGGCTTCATATTGGACGCTTGGAGGAGGCTAAAAAGTTTTTTAAATTTTTTTCAGCCGGGGGTTATTGCCCCTTGTCGCCTGCAATGGCGCGGATTTTACTTAGGTGAACCTTAGTTTATTGACAGGGTGTCGCTATTTTCGGCTTGTATCAGGTGCAGGAATTAGGATATATTTTTATTACCGAATAGGGCAGGCCTTGTGGGAAGGTCTTCCTAGTCGGTCTAGAAGACTTTCTTCCTGTGTGTGATGCTGGAAAAGGAACCCCATGGACGGGGTTCCTTTTCTTTTTAACTACCCGCCCGTACCTGCGCCGCACATTCACATAGACGCAAACCCCCGACAGCGCGAAAAACCCCGACAGCACAAGCTATCGGGGTTTTACGCGTTTTAGAGCGAAGTCTACTTCTTGCCCTGATCCTGGCGGTGCAGGGCGCTCAGCGGCTTGGGCAGCTGAACCGGGTTCCAGGTGTTGCTCACAGCCTCAAAGGAGGAGCCAGCACCGGGGTGACGATTCGTCGAACGAACACCACCGGTCGCAATAGCACCGTTAGAGTGAGCCGGGTCGTTCAGCGAGGCGATGTCCAGTGCATCGAACTCGGAATCATCCAGAACATCCGGCAGAGGAATCTCTTCGGGAATCGGCTGAGCGGCAGGAGCCGCAGGTGCCTGGCGGACAGGCGAACCGTCACGCAGAGCCTGACGAGCCACCGGCTGGGCCGGCTGAATAGCCGGCTGCTGTGCGGGAGCCTGCTGCTGAGCGGCAGCCACCTGGGCAACCTGCGCAGGCTGAGGTGCTACCGGCTGAGCGGGAGCCACAGGTGCCTGAGCAGGCTGCGCAGACTGAGCATGCTGTGCGGGCTGAGCAGACGGCACGCGCTGAGCGCGTTGAGGCTGAACGGGCTGGGGCTGCACCGGCTGCTGCTGAACCGGCTGGCTCGGAACAACCGGAGCCTGAGCCACCTGAGGCTGTGCAGCAGTACGCGGTGCACTAGCAGAGGAAGCAACAGAACCGCTCTCCTGGTCAAAGAGCACGCTACCGCGGCGAATCGGCTGGAAGCGGCTCGGACGCTGCTGGCGGCGCTCCTGACGGTGACCTGCGGGCGCCTCCGCCGGGCGGGCAGAACGGGCAGGTACGGGACGAGAAGAATGAGCAGGTGCCGCAGCAGGCGCTTCCGCACGAGGAGCCGCCTCGGGAGCCTCATCGGAGGACTCCACCGCAATGTGCGCACGGCTCGGGCGTGCCGCCTCACGGCTCACGTTGCGGGCAGTAGTCTCACGGGTTGCGGGGCGAGCCTGATGTGCAGGCTCTTCGACAGCTTCAGCTTCCGGCGCTTCAGTATCCTCTACAGGCTCAGAAGCGTCATCGTAAGCTTTTTCGTCGTCAGACTCTTCATACGCCTCAGCGTTGTTATCCTCGGCATCTTCTGCTTCTGCCTTGGCGCGGCGCGCATCGCGGTTCGCCTTAATCTGGTTGCTAAGAGACTCCAGCAGACCAAAACGGCTTACAGCCCACGCACCACCGGCAAGAATCAGGAAGAGAACAGCCCAACCCCACGCCAGAACGCCAAAGAGCGCCAGCATGCCGGTCACCAGGGCAAGCACGCCCAGGCCAGCCGCGACCAGCAGGGCGATACCGCTCGGGCTCGAGGTATCAAAGTAGGACAGCGGCGAGGGCTTCGACTCCTCCACCACCGGAATCTCGTCGGTGTAGGGAGCAGTCGGGGAGGAATCACGAATCTGCGAAATAGAAGCCGTATCCAGGGCAGGCTGAGCGGAGTCATCGACAGCGGGAGAGGAAGAAGCCTGCGGAAGAGCAGAAGAGGGCAGGGAGGTACCCGGCGCCACCGCATGATCGGAGGACTGGTACGCCTCCGACTCATTCAGCAGCACACCCGCGGAGGCGAGAATGTCCTCAGCGGTACGCTCGGCACTAATCAGGGGACGCTCAGGCTCCATGGAGGGACCTGCGGGCGCGCGACGTAGGCTCCTGGGTACAAACCACAGCAGCAAAATCACGGTCAGAATTACCAACACACCGGAGGTGTTCAACAGCGTCATATCAGGTCGCCCTCTATCATCCCTTTATCCCTAGACTTTAATCATACCCTTATATTCCCGATGCTTTCCATAAGAGGCAAGAATCGGTCTGGATATGCGCATATACCCCAGAAGGAATATACATCCGAGCATGCCAGAGCATACTCACCACAGAAATATCGCCAAGCTCTCACTCATCGATATTTTGCTTACGAAAGAAGGAAGGCGCTCTCCCTTGGGGCTAACGCCCCACCGGAAAGAACGCCTTCCTCAGCGTGGTTGGTATTTATCGGTTGCCCTCGCTAGAGAGCGGATGCAGAGTGCTTAGCAGTTCTCTGCAACAAAGTCCTTCAGCCATGCGCGCAGGTCGTCACCGAACTCGGGGCGCTCAGCAGCAAGAATAACGTTTGCCTTCAGGTAGGACAGCTTGTCACCGGTGTCGAAACGGCGACCGGAGAAGACCACGCCGTAGACGCCTTCGCCTTCGCCCTCACCCTGAGCCAGGGTCTGTAGAGCGTCGGTCAGCTGAATCTCGCCACCGCGGCCCGGAGCGGTGTTCTCCAGAACCTCGAAGACCTTCGGGCTCAGAACGTAACGACCAATCACAGCGTAGTTCGAGGGAGCCTCATCAGCAGCGGGCTTCTCAACCAGACCGGTGATCTTAACGAAACCGTCCTCGCCCTCAACAGCCTCAATAGCAGCTGCACCGTAAGCGGAAATAGCCTCGCGGGGAACCTCCATCAGAGCAACGACGGAACCGCCGGTACGCTCCTGGA
>ERZ773045.1336-NODE-1336-length-11080-cov-11.835193_pt1 | contig 11080 bp, 8 predicted proteins | sample MGYA00580635_ERZ773045 | MGnify/ENA primary metagenome ERZ773045 (study PRJEB29015, sample SAMEA2738115) | human oral metagenome | biome: human oral; feature: human-associated habitat; material: saliva | place: China | collected 2261 ...
AGCAAGAAAGAATTTGCTATAGCTGTTGTGTCTCATAATGTTTTATAGTTTAAATGTACGTTTGAAACGTAGCCTTGTCCTAAAGAAGACAAAGCTACGTTCTTTAAATTATCTTTATATTATCTTTGCTTTTCAGATTTGCAAGAGTTGGATTACTTATCTGTCTGTTGATTAATCCATGTACCAGCAGCATTAAGAGCTTCGTTCAAAGCATCAACCTTATCAATGCAAGTCTTAACCTGTGGATTACCTGGTTGGTCAATGAATGCAATACCGCTCTTCTTAGCTGTCTCCAAGGCTGCAATTGCTTCGTTAAGAGCGCTGTTCAACTCATTGTACTTAGGATAGTTATTGTTCTTCAAGAAGTTCATAATAGAGTACTGAGCTGGAGTAGAGATATTCTCTGTACCACGAACTCCATAGAGTGAATTCTTGATAGAATAGATGTTATCCTGATAGTCTTGGAATGAACGCTTACTGTAAGGTGACTCAATATAGTTAGCTGCATCGTCTGCAGTACCAGTACCTGTAGCCTTACGATAAGCTTGACCAAGTTTCTGTGAAGCGACCTCCTCACAAATACCACTACATCCGCCAATAAAGATATTGTTCAGTGTCTCATGCCATGAAGCAAACATACCATTCTCCTTTGTGGCGAACTGTGAATAATCACGATATGGAATTAACTTTGCAGAAAGTCCTCTGTGACGTGTTCCATTGACTACCCACATAGCATTTGCAAGCTGATTCAAATGTGATGTTGGGATAGTTGTACCTAACCAACCATATTCCAAGAGATAAGTCATGTTACGGAGGTCACCTGCAACAGCTGCTGCAAAGGCTGCTTCGTTCACTGTACTTACACTTGTAAGACCTGCTTCTGTCTCTTTCTCAGCATTGAAATCTGCTACGGTACGATTCTTACCATTACGGAAGAGAACGAACTCCAAACCGTGGAAACCTAAAACAGAGTCGAAATTACCATTGTTATCATAAACGTACTTAGTTGGATTATCACCATTAATACCTGCAATAACATTAGCATCATTCAATGCTCTTGTCAACTGATCATGGTCAAGTGGCCATGAGTCGATATGTGGGTCAATCTCATTATCAGATGCAGCACCATAGAGGAATGACTCACTCTGCTCCCAATCTCGACGTGCTCCTTTGAAAGCCTCACAAGCTGCATCAATGTCATTCTGAGTCAAAGTACCTGCTTTACGCTTCTGATAAAGATTCTGGCAAGCCTTATAAAGAATATCAGACTTCTCTGCCAAGTCTAAATATGTAGGTTTAACAACTTCATTAATGTAGTTGGCAACAACCTTACCCATCTCTGTCTTATTTGCATTTGCGCTACTCTCGCTTGCAATCTTACTTAACTCTGATTGCTGTTCTGGTGTAAGAATTGTTGTGTTAATAACTTCATCATCATCACTACTACATGATGCGAAACCTGTAGCTAATGTTCCTGCAAGAAGGAACATAGCAAGTTTTGTTACTTTTTTCATTACAATCTTTTTTAAATAATGGTTATTCGATCTTTATTCTTTGTCTTTTAAAGGAAGAATCCTTGATAAGCGATACCAATATTAATTGCTGGCTCATCATTGTATCCCTTCTTCAGATTACGGTAGTTGTATTCTGCCTTGATAGCAATCTGTGGGATAGGATAATAGTTAATACCTGTTGCAAGAACGGTTCTATTAGTCCACTGCTTAGTTACAGCATGAATATAAGAATCATAGTGCTCAATATGTCCGAAAACATAAAGCTTCTGATTGTCTTCACGCAACTTGTGAATCTGAGAGAAAATATCATAACCTACCTCAAACATCATTGCCATTGCATGACTTCCGAAGTATTTACCATTACCTGACTCGTATGGCTTAACATATTGTACATTAGGGTATGAAAGCTGCGAAATCTCTTGCGCATTGCTTACATAACCATAGTCAATGTTTCCGCGTGCAATCCAATTATACTTATTATAGGTGAAGTCTAAACTACCAAGATAGACATTACCCTTAATCTTCTTCTTCTCTCCCTTCTCACTATCATGTGGAACATTGTTATGCATAGCCTGACCAACATAGCCACTAACACCAATACGAAGACCAGGAATAGTATGATTGTCTACACGTGCAAGGAAACCATACTTATTAGCAACCTCGAACTCGAAAGGACTTGATGTACCTTTCTGAATCCAGTTAGCACGACTAAAATGATAAGCATCCAATCCTGCAATCATCTGTGCAACATAACTAAAATCGCCTGCCTTACCCCAGAAAGAAATACCTGTTTGATGCCATGTACTTGGAAGAATTGTGTTTTCCCCTTCAGGACGATATACTGTAAAGAAGTTTAATGGCTCATGATGTGCATTCACTAAACCAAATGGAACTACAATATGACCTGCTCTAATATTAAATGCTTTACTGAATGATTTCTGAAGCCAGAACTGCTCAAGTTCAACTTCTCCACCTTTCTCTGTTTCATGTTCGAACTCAATTGCTTCGTCTGCCTCATATTCAATAGCAGAACCAGAGCCACCATGCTCAAATTCAATCTCTGATCCTACAGACCAACCTTTTCCAAAATCATAACCAAGATAGATAACGGCATGCGGAATATCAAATCTTCCATGGCTTGGGTCCTTCTTATAAAGGCCTGGCGTCGTATAACGATTACCATTATCACTGTAAAAATTGCGAGAATAAGCAGCTTCACCATAACCGCCAAGACTTAACTTATTGCCTTTAGCATGTGTCATAACAGAATCGGCTGCATTTACTTGTGCATGTACTGCGGTCGTACCAGAAAGGAGTACGGCAAAAGTTACCCCAGATATAAACTTCATCATTGAGTTATTATTTAATATATTTATAACTTGGATGCAAAGGTAGAGTTTTCTGAAGTAAATGACAATACCTAAATCTGTTGAAATTATGTACCTAAGTTATACCATAATACTCAACCATTTATTCAAGTTTTTCACCACATTTAGGTATTATTGGAAATAATACAAACACCCCATTCCATAAATAAACTATTTTATCACAATTAATTATTAAGGTCACAATAATCACGTTTCCGAATTAGACGGATTACATACTAGCATCTATTATAATCCTAAAAACACCTATATACATTTATAACGTATGTATTCTATTGAACCGCCATTACAAAGACAGACCAAACTGATTTAGTTTTAAAAGGGAATTGGGGCTAAAAGCAAGTCAACAAATTGGCGATTATGTAAGGATTTTTTCTTTCGTAGATTTTTATTGATGCTTAATTGGACTCGAAAAGAAGCCCTCTTGACTTGCAAAAGATGCCCTTTTGAGGTCATATTAACGCCCTTTTGAAGTCCAATTAAGCACCGCTTCGCAAGCATCTTTACAACATACTGATACACTGCAAGTTACAAACATCCCAAAAAATAGTGTTTTATTCGGTTTTTAAAAGAATATTTTTACGATATTTGTAAAGATATTTCTAACCCAAATTTATTGTATAAAGAAGAATGCTACTTTGCATAATAATAGGCAGCATAGCTACCTTTTTTATAAGGTGCAATAAGTCTTAAACCTCGTTTCTTGAGTGAAAGAATCTTGAGAGCTTCTTTATAATAACGTGGACGAAGGCTATCTGCAGGATAATACTGTGGAAGATAGCGAGCAAAGTCATTAAGATTGCGATCTAACAAGAAACCTGTCAACTGATAGTTAGCTGAATTACGGGTAACTTTATAGAGTACACTATCAGGTTGTAGCCACGAATGTACCTTTCCTGGGCGCAATGTACTTGCCCCACCCTCCAAAGGATAATGAAAAAGACTGTCTGCTAAATGACCTCTACGCGCTACTGCATAGACGGTTAGCATAGATGTTACAGAATCTGTATGCGGCATTGTTCGTACTACATCCAATGCACCTGCATAATCCTTTTTATCAATCAAAGCTTCAACTTTAGCGCGTTGATGAAAATACCTATCACTATTACTAAAGAGTCCTATAAACAAGAAAAAGCCAAGAAAAAGCAATAGGTTTATCCAAATCATCTGTGAAAACGGACCATAGCTGCGCGATTCTGGCTCATAAGGTTCAAAGCGTTTGACAGCAAACATTACAAAAGTGTAAACTAACAATAGTAAAGGAGCTATCCATAACCAATTGCCAAACGTTACGCTATCGGCTGTAGGACGAAGGTCAGAGATGATTGTAAGAATAAGAAAAGATGGAAAGTAAGTCAAGCCAAAGCCACGCTTCTTCAACTTAAACAATGAGCTTACACCCATTTGGAGTAACTTTAAAGTAAATGTTATCAGCACTGCACCCAACATTGGATCATAGAAGGTTTGCCTTCCTGAAGCCAAGTGCTGTACTACGGTCATCACATCTGCTTGATAGAAAAACAGATAACAGAATGTGAATGAGCAAAATAGTACTGTGCAAATAGCACGCATAAACTTACTTTCCATCATGAATTTATTTCTTTCTCAATACTACAGCACTACGAGCTGGTATATAAAGTTTGAGCCAGCCTTTATGATCTTTCTCATAAAGAGGGTCGCTATTTGTGAAATGCTCTACTGTATCATCAGCAAAGCCAAAGCCACCAAACTCTCTGGCATCTGTGTTTAATACTACATTATAAGATCCCTCTGGCACTAAGAAACCATAATCAGAATAAGAATGTGATGGTGAGAAGTTGAATACAAAGACTAACTCTCCCCTACTAAATGCCAATATCTGGTCGCCATCATTGTGCCAAATCTCTTGGATAGGAGTCTCATTAAACTTCTTCTCACTTGTAATTACCTCCAACATCTTACGGTCGAAGTCGCCAAGCAAGTGATAGCATAATTCCTCATTATCAACCAAGTTCCACTGTCGACGGGCATACTTATGGCTCCATCCATTTCCTTCGCGTGGAAAATCAATCCACTCTGGATGACCAAACTCATTACCCATAAAGTTCAGATAGCCACCATTAATAGCAGCAATAGTGGCAAGACGAATCATCTTATGCAGTGCAATGCCACGATGAGTCATCTCTGTTTCGTCTCCCTTACGGAAATGCCAATACATATCTGCATCTACTAATCGGAAGATAATAGTCTTATCGCCCACCAACGCTTGGTCGTGTGATTCGCAATAAGAAATAGTTTTCTCATCAGAACGTCGATTCTTTATCTCCCAGAAGATAGAAGATGGCTTCCAAGCCTCGTCTGGTAACTCCTTGATAGTCTTTATCCAGTAGTCTGGGATATTCATTGCCATACGATAATCAAAGCCGTATCCACCATCTTTAAACTTAGCTGCTAAACCTGGCATACCCGACACTTCCTCTGCAATCGTTACTGCATTCTTGTTTACCTCATGGATAAGACAGTTAGCAAGTGTCAAATAACAGATAGCGTTATCATCCTGATGACCATTGAAATAATCAGCATAGTTGCAGAATGCTTCACCTAATCCATGACTGTAATAAAGCATTGAAGTCACACCATCAAAGCGGAAACCATCAAAGTGATATTCCTCTAACCAGTATTTACAGTTAGACAAAAGGAAGTGGAGAACCTCGTCTTTACCATAGTCGAAACATAGCGAATCCCATGCTGGATGCTCATGACGCTCACCCGGATAGAAGTATTGATTAGGATCACCAGCTAAGTTGCCCAAGCCTTCCACCTCGTTCTTAACAGCATGAGAGTGGACGATATCCATGATAACAGCAATGCCATTCTTATGCGCTTCATCAATGAGTGCCTTCAACTCTTCAGGCGTTCCGAAGCGTGAACTGGCTGCAAAGAAAGAGCTAACGTGATAACCAAAGCTACCATAATAAGGATGTTCCTGAATAGCCATAATCTGAATGGCGTTATATCCGTCCTTAATTATACGTGGTAATACCTTCTCACGGAACTCATTATATGTTCCAACCTTCTCCTCATCCTGTGCCATACCAATGTGGCACTCATAAATCAGGAGTGGAGAGGTCTGTGGCTTAAAGGTCTTTTTCTTCCAAACATATGGCTCAGCAGGTGCCCATACCTGTGCAGAGAAGATTTTGCTTGCTTCATCTTGAACAACACGTTGTGTCCAAGCAGGGATGCGCTCACCTTCTCCACCTTCCCAATGTACACGCATCTTGTAGTACTGACCATGCTGCATAGCATCATGTGGGAGCGTAAGTTCCCAGTTACCAGTACCTTCAATCCTGTGACATTGATAGGCTTCTTGCTCATTCCAACCATTGAAATCACCAACAAGATAAATCTCAGTAGCGTTAGGAGCCCATTCACGGAACACCCATCCGTCAGCTGTCTGATGCAAACCATAGTAGTTATGGCCGTTTGCAAAATCCGAGAGTGTCAACTTACCATTCTGAGTAAGCTGATTCATCTTCCAAAGAGCATGCTCGTGACGTCCACGAATTGCATCCTCATAAGGAGCCAAATAGGCATCATTCTTTACGAGTCCTATGTGAGACGGCTCCTTCACTTTTGTCGTTTTAGCAGAAGTCTTTTTGACTGGAGCCTTCTTTGTTGTGGTCTTCTTTGTAACCATGGTAGATAAGCTTTATGTTATTTGTTATATTTTGTAAAGGCTAATTCGTATAGCGTTTTCCTCTTTCATAATAACCGCTGGCAGTTACTTTACCATTCTTATCACGCTCAATGAACTTTCCATCACGGCGGTCATCACGATAGTTACCTTCAAAACGAACACCATCAGCAGTCTCCTCAACAGCTGTTCCATTTCTTTTGCCATTGTGGTAGCTGCCACGAAACTTACTGCCATCAGCATAGTGTATGATGATTAGTCCTTCTAATAAACCATTTCGGAACTGCCCTTCATACACATCCTTATTCTTCTTGGTCAGTTTACCCTGTCCATTCTGCATGTCTTTCTCCCAGTAGCCTACATAGATATCGCCATTATTCCATGACATTGTGCCATAGCCAGACTTAAGTCCTTTAAGGAAATGGCCAGAATATTGGTCGCCATTCTTATAACGGAAGATGCCTTGTCCTGTGCGTTCGCCATCTAAATATTCACCATCATAGCTTTCGCCATCCTTGAATTTATAGATTCCCTTACCATTCTGTAGGTCATTCTTCCACTCTCCATTATATTCATCACCATCTGCATAAATATAAATTCCTTTACCTTCTTTTAGGTTATTCACCCAATTTCCTGTAAACGATGAGCGGTCAGGCCATTTGAAACTACCATGTCCGTTCTTCATATCGTTCTTCCACGAGCCTTCATAAAACGCTCCATTGGCAAAAATATACTTTCCTTCACCACTTCTTTTGTCATGATCCCAATTACCAATATACTTATCACCATTGTAATAATACATTGTTCCCTGTCCCTGCTGATAATCCTTGTACCATAAACCATCATAACGATTACCATTGGCAAAGTAGTAAACACCTTGCCCATGTTGCTGATCTTGGAACCACTGACCTACATACTTCTCACCATCTGCAAACTTATAGGTTCCTTGTCCATGGCGTAAACCTTTCATATAATCGCCTTCATAGACATTACCTTTCTTATAAGTTGTTTTTCCTTTACCATTTGGTTTACCACGGAACATCTGTCCATGATAAGTTCCTCCATCCGTTGTTGTACAAGTACCTATCTCTATGTTTTGTGCAAAGAGATACGAAGGAAGGAGAAGTAACAATATGATGATATATTTATGTTTCACGTTTCTCGTTTTTAGTTTATTATAATTAAAATAACCTATATGCAAAGATACCGATTTCAACTGAGAACAACAAATTTATAAAACATTTTTAAGCCATGTTCTCAAAATTACGTTTGTAAGCATTTACTTTTACAGAGAAGGGGCGAAATCCATTGTAAATGATAAAGAAATTTGAACAAAGTGAGGGAGTATGATATTTAAACTAATAGGATAAAGTTCTCTTTTTATAATTAAATTTTCAAGATGTGTCACTATAAAAAAGCAGACATTGAATTATATCTTATTTCTTTGTAAAAGTAAGTTCAATATCAAACTAATATCTGCAGCAGGTGATATAACACCTTTGCAACCTCAATCTGTAATCATATTGACTATATTTTACGAAACAAAGAACATTCAACACCAATGCTATTTACCATCCGCACGAATGGTGTTAAGCCTCCGCACATTATGTGCTAAGCCTCCGCACAACATGTGCGCATCATCAGAATGTTGGGTAAAGACAAGGAGTTAGATGCTTTATTACCATTACAACGTTGCGTAAAACACCTCTTCTACATGTTTCTTGGAGAACTTCATCGAGAAAGAACACTCATTACAAAAGAATTAAAGGGCACAGCAAGTAATTTGCTGTGCCCTTTAATACCCACATTTCTGTGAGTTCTTTGAGCTTGACTTTTGGTTCGCGCCTCACGGCGTTCCCCAATCATCTTGCATCATTGTTATCCTTTAATCAATCTCTTATTACCTTAACTAAACCTATTTTAAATCTAACCTGAACAATCTCTTTTGTTCTACCTTAAAATAATAACTAAAAACCTAAATCTATTACTACTAACCTAAACAATCTATATTTGTCTTTTGACGATGCAAAGGTACAACTGTTTGCGCACACAACAAAACTTTTTCACGATTATTTTCAGCAAAACGATGTTTATTGACATACATCAAGTGAAATAACAAAGAAGGGATATGGGAAAGAAGTTGACTTATAATGAGCAAATGCCATAAGAAAAAAGCCATCTTTTAGGCAGAATAAGCACAAATAAAAAATGTTGGAACACATAAACTATGCGTCCCAACATTATAATATATCCTTGTTATAAAAAGACTTATCCTACGTCATTCCTTATTATATAAGGTACTGGCTTGAAATACTCTCATTGTTCAATACACGCTGGATTGTTTCTGCAAACATATCAGCTACAGAAATCTGCTTTACCTTTGAGCAACGATCTGTATATGGAATAGAGTCTGTGAAAACCATCTCCTCCAACGCAGAAGCCTCTACACGCTCAGTAGCAGGACCACTCATCACACAATGAGAAGCAATCGCACGTACACTCTTAGCACCTGCCTCCTTCATAACGTCAGCTGCCTTAGTGATAGTACCAGCTGTATCAACCATATCATCAACGATGATAACGTTCTTATCTTTCACATCACCAATAATCTGAATTGTATCAACGACATTGGCACGTGCACGAGTCTTGTTACAAAGAACCAGTGGACAACCGAGATACTTAGCGTAAGTATTAGCACGCTTAGAGCCTCCTACATCAGGACTTGCTATAACAAGATCCTTCAAATGTAAGCCCTGAACATAAGGAAGAAGAACACCGCTTGCATAGAGATGGTCAACAGGAACATTAAAGAAGCCCTGAATCTGATCTGCATGTAAGTCCATTGTAATCAGACGGTCGATACCAGCAACACTCAACAAGTCGGCTACTAATTTCGCACCAATGCTAACACGTGGCTTATCCTTACGATCCTGACGTGCCCAACCAAAGTAAGGCATAACGGCAATAATCTGACGAGCAGAAGCTCGCTTAGCCGCATCAATCATCAAGAGAAGCTCCATAAGGTTGTCAGAGTTTGGGAAAGTGCTCTGTACAAGGAAGACATCCTTACCACGAATACTCTGCTCGTAAGAAACGACAAATTCGCCGTCAGAGAAGCGGGTCATCACCAAGTTACCAAGCGGACAGCCAAGGCTGGCGCAGATTTTCTCAGCAAGGTATCTCGTCTTTGTACCAGAGAATACCAAAAAAGAGTTATTTTCACTCATTTCTTTTAGTTGTTTATATTGATAACGTATAAATCTTTATAAGTCTCTGTATCATTAACAGAGGGCACGTAGCTTACGGAAGTGATTAATGATAGAGCTAAAATTCTGTTCATTATAAATACGAAACTTATCCCATAAGTCGTTCCGAACCACTACTCCACCAAAGTCAAGCTCACGAAGAATAGGTATATCGTCTATCGTCACACCGCCCATTGCATAAACATGTCGCCCAAGAATGCCCTGCCTATAAGCCTCGTCTAATTCAAGATCAGAGAGAACACGCTCTTCTTTTTCCGATTGTTCACGAGGTTGGTGGATATTCTTTAGAAAGACATAGTCCGATTGTTTCTTCATAGCCTTTAGCTGCATTACATCATCACAAGTTCTACTTAGAGAGCCACGGTAGCCACGAGGCACAGCAACACTTGAGTTATCCAAGTGGATACCACCCAAAGAAAACTCATTTTTCATATTAAAATGCTGATGTATTGTGATTTTACGATGATATTCAGAAGGCAAAAGTGAAAGAAGACGCTCCAAATAAAGTGGGGAAGTATCTGCCTTCGAGATATGGAGACTATCAAGTCCTTCCTCGAAAAGCATACTTAAAATCTTATCTTCTTCCACAAAATACGTGGACTTAGTCATGATGACCAGTTTCATGCCTTTAGTTTATTTGTATTGCAAAGGTAGAGATTATTTCCCATAACTGCAAATTTTTCCTTATATTTGCACCATGAAAATAAATCCATTAACATACGCCGAACTCTCTCGCCCAATGTATGTGCTGGAAGAGGCAAGGCTCAGAGAAAATCTAAACCTCATTGCTCACGTGGCAAAAGAGGCTGATGTTGAGATTATTCTCGCATTCAAAGCATACGCTTTATGGCGTACGTTTCCTATTTTTCGTGAGTATATCAAGGCTACAACAGCCTCCTCTCTCTTTGAAGCTCAACTTGGCTTTGAGGAATTTGGAGCACCCACACACACCTTCTCACCGGGCTATACGGATTATGAAATTGACGACATTGCTCGCTGTTCTTCTCATCTTGTATTTAATTCATTGACACAATACGAGCGTTTTCACGTACGTGCCAAGATTGAAAATAAGAAGTTGAGTTTCGGTTTGCGTGTGAATCCTGAGTACTCAGAGGTGGAAACGCTCATTTATAACCCTTGTGCGCCTGGTACTCGCTTTGGAATATCATCCGATAAGCTACCAGAAACGCTGCCAGAGGACATTGATGGCTTTCATATCCACTGTCATTGCGAAAGTGG
>ERZ773045.1338-NODE-1338-length-11069-cov-5.576176_pt1 | contig 11069 bp, 9 predicted proteins | sample MGYA00580635_ERZ773045 | MGnify/ENA primary metagenome ERZ773045 (study PRJEB29015, sample SAMEA2738115) | human oral metagenome | biome: human oral; feature: human-associated habitat; material: saliva | place: China | collected 2261 ...
CGCGCACCTGCTTGCGGGAACGATTCGTTGCCATGAAATCTTCTTCCTGTTTCTCGTGTCATGTCAGGGCGGATCCCCGACATGGGGCCAACTCCAGAACCGGAAGCGGTTCGTCGGCTAAGGCCCCAGGTGCCCGCTCGTGCGGACAACTGTTCCATCCTAGCGTCTTTTCAGCAGACTTCGAATGGCAGCAAGCCTCTTCGTGAGGATCGCCTCATGTCCATTCTCTGTTGGCTCGTAGTAGCGGGTACCTTCAAGGTCGTCGGGAAGATATTGCTGGGCGGCTACATGATGCGGATGGTCGTGAGCGTAGAGGTAACCCTCGCCGTGCCCCAGCGTCTTCGCCCCCGCATAGTGAGCGTCACGCAGATGCTCGGGCACCGCTCCCCCGCGCCCCTTCCTAACATCTGCCAACGCCCGATCAATGGCCAGGTACGTGGCGTTCGACTTGGGTGCCGTCGCCACCGCAACAACCGCCTGCGCGAGAAGCAGGCGAGCCTCGGGCATTCCAATAAGAGCAACGCCCTGCGCGACGGCCACACACGTGGACAACACCTCGGGCGCAGCCATTCCAATCTCTTCAGAAGCGGCGATCACGATACGTCGCGCGATGAAACGCGGGTCCTCCCCCGCCTCAATCATCCGCGCTAAGTAGTGCAGCGCCGCATCAACATCCGATCCGCGCATCGACTTGATAAAAGCACTCGTGACATCATAGTGCTGGTCACGCCCCCAGCGAACGAGCGCCTGGTTAGCAGCAGCCTCAACACTGGCAACCGTGATCTCACCGGACCCGTCATCGCTGGCCACCCCCGCCGCCGCCTCCAGCAGCGTCAGAGACTTACGGGCATCCGAGCCAGCCAAGCGAACCAACCCAGCCACGGCCTCGTCTGCCATCGCGAAGCGGCCCGCAAGCCCACGTTCATCGGACAGCGCCCGGCGAACGAGACCTTCAAGCGCCTCAGACTCAAGCGGACGCAGCGTCAAAAGGAGCGAGCGAGACAGCAGCGGAGCAATCACAGAGAAGGACGGGTTTTCCGTTGTCGCCGCGACCAGCACTACCCATCGGTTCTCCACCGCTGGAAGAAGCGAATCCTGCTGCGACTTGGAGAAGCGGTGCACCTCATCCACAAAGAGGATTGTTTCCTCGCCACTGCTCGCCAATGTCCGGCGCGCACTGTCCACGACTCGACGCACGTCGCCCACGCCCGATGAGACAGCGGATAACTCAACAAAGCGTCGGCCCGACGCTCTGGCGATCAAATACGCGAGCGTCGTCTTACCCGTTCCCGGTGGACCCCACAGAACCACGGACGATACCGACACACCATCTCGAGAGCTGGGCGACAGGAGGCGACGCAGCGGAGCCCCCTCACCGAGCAGGTGCGATTGGCCGACAACCTCCTCCAGCCGAGAAGGTCTCATACGAACGGCGAGGGGCGCGTCCGCGGAAAACGCGGGCACGCCCAACTCGTCGAACGCTTCAGAATCAAACAGATCCATGAAACCTAGCCTACGTCAGGGTGACTCCCTGCGAGGAAGATCCGATCTTCGGACCGGACAGAACCTGGAGGACGACGAGGCCCCCAAGGATCAGCATGCACGCACCGGCACCGAGCAGGTAACCGTTCAAGCCCTCGGACTCATCGGCGGCATTCGAGGAGGACAGGACCTCCGCATGCAACTTCACAGAATCGGACGCATCCACCGACGCGCCCGCGCCGGCAGCCGCAACGGTCGATGCGATCTTAAAGTTGGCCCAGCCGACAAGCTGATGTGAGCGGTTCGCCACGACGACCTTGTATTCGCCCATGGGCAGGCCGGCCACGTCCATCGTCACCTTGTTACCGTCTTCAACCTGAAGCCAGCGTGCCTCACCCGTCTGCATGATGTTGGCGCTCACCCACTCGCCAGCGCCAGCTTTGTCGGAGGGAACATTGATCGTCAGCTGTCCACCAGTGAAAGCCGCGCTCACGCCACCCTTATTTGCATCAGTCAGCTCAGACACATCCGATACGGGGGACACCGGGGTATCGGACGGCTGCGTCGCGTTCGCGGCAGGAGAAGCCGAAGCGGAAGGCGTTGCTGAAGGCGACGCGGAAGAAGTTGCGGTCGGCTGGACAACCGGCAACTGCGGATCATCAGGCTGAGGCGCGGGCGCGGGACTCTCGGACGGTCCCGGCGCAGGTGCAACCGTGGGCTGAGGTGTGGGATCGGCGGTGGGTGCAACCGTGGGTTCGGCCGTCGCAGACGGGCTGGACGGCTCGAAGACCTTCACCAAGTAGTTGATTGTCTTCGCCAGGGTCTTGTCGTCCTTGTAGATCACGACGGTGACCCAGTGGGTACTACCGGGTTTCCAGGTCACTCCTTCAGCGTTGTTGGCGCCATTAGGAACCGGAACGACCATCCTGTAGTTGTTGAGCGCATTTACCTTCCACAGGTCATCCGCGGTCACCGCGACTGTTTCACCGGAGCGCTCGAAGGTAAGAGGCGCGGTCGGCGTCACGCCACCGTTATCCAAGATGACGCCCCAGTAGCCTGTCTTACCGTATTCCGCTTCAAACTCGGAGGCATTCTCAAGGTTGATAACGAACGTGGTGTTCGGGATAGGGAGGGGACCATCGTTGTTATCGGCACGCGCGGCGAAACCGGGAATGGCGAGCGCACCTGCGGCGAAGAGGCATAGGGCCATGAGCACACTCATTACCCGACTGCGGCCTGCGAGCACCCGCGCTGCGAGGGCGGAAGTAACCCGTCCGTGCTGCATAACGGTTCTCCTTTGGGACTTAAATACTCAGAAGATATTGTCTGATAACCAGGGTAACAGGTACACCGGCTTCATGTGAAGCACGAACACGCACCATGCGGTCAGTGGTGATCACATTGACATCGCGCGCTGCTCGCCCAATCTAGTGGAATGATCCATGCGACTTGCGCACAATGCTGACCGTCGCGATGGCACCGAGCAACGCAAGCGCCCCACCACCTGCAAGGATCCATCCGTTGAGGCGGCCCTCTTGCTCGCGGGCAGCTTGCTCCGTGGCCTGTTGTTCCGAGCGAGACTTGGGGCCGATCTCAGAAGCGGACACGCTCTGCTGTTCGGTGGACGAAGAGGGATCGGGGGTGGATGCTCCAGGCTGGGACGAGCCACCATTCGTATCCCCCCGAGACGAAGAGTTCCCGGGACGTGGCGATCCAGGCCTTGCCGAGTCAGAGGGCGCGGAGGCATCCGTCGATGACGAAGTCGAACCCTGAGCGTCGGAAGCCTGCTCACCTCTCACCTCGGAGGTTGTTACTTTCGGTTCGTCAGCAGGAGTGGCGGGCTGTGCCACCATTGAGGCAGCTTCACCGGGATCATTGCCTGCGGGCACAGAGGGAGTTCCCTCCCTTAGCGTGCCGGGCGTCACGACAGTGTAGTCAGGATCGGAAGGTTCAGGATTATCAGCATTCATGGAGCATGCCCGAACATCGACAGCGGTGTCAACGACACGCACCTTGGCTTCGACATACGTTTCGGTGATGGCATCGCCGATGTAAACCGTATGGGCTGACCCAACTTCCCAGGACGACGGGAGGGGAATATCCGTTGAGAAGGTCCCATCGGACGCCACGTCGGCGACGGCCCAGGCAGTACGATCACGACGAACAGCACCGGGAACCCAGCTAGGCAATTCCATTCCATCAGGACGCTTCGTCTCGCCATCATCGAGGGTGATGATAACGAATCCGCGTATCTGCTCAGTACCTGGACCCCAGCCAGAACCCTCAACATGAACCGACTCGCCCGCATGCACGATCGAGGAAAGAGAAGCCATCGACTCTGGTCCCTGTGCAACGAGACAGGCGGCTGAAGCATCCGGGAGGGCATCTTCGCCAAAAGCAGGAGTTGCAGTGACAAACACGCCGCCAACAATGGACGCCGACGCGGCCAACGCAAGCAGGGACAGGCGCAGCCCCTCGCCTCGCGTGAACGACCGCGGCGCCATGCGTGCCACCTTCCTTCTCTCATGGACAATTTTAGTAAGTTCGCTCAATTATGAACAGACCGACATGTCAGTGTCCGAGTAACTACGAGCTATACGCTCCATCCTATTAGCTCATCCCCAACACGCAATTGCGAACAACAAGCAAATTCATGGACCGGTGCGCCAAAACCTGATTTTACAAGGAAAATTATATATAATTGAAAAAAATTGTGAGCTAAATTATTGAATAACTGTCATCTAAAGTGACCTTCCGGTCAACATTTGAGACTATGAATCTCATTTCTACCCCCCGCTAACGACGTGGAATGACCAGCGGTGCCCCCGACTCAGGATCCTCGATGACAACGCATTCAACCTCGAACACGTCGGATATCAGAGAGGGCGTCACAATGTCTCGCGGCACTCCCTGAGCCACGATCCGCCCATCTTTCATACACACGAGATGCGTCGCGTAGCGGAAAGCAAGGTGAAGATCGTGCAATACCGCGACAACTGTCCGACCCCCCTCACGCAGGCGGTCCGCTAAACGCAGAACCTCCAGTTGATGATTCAGATCCAAATAGGTCGTCGGCTCATCCAAGAGCAGGATATCCGTCGACTGCGCCAGAGCCATCGCGATCCAGACCCTCTGACGCTGCCCACCAGAGAGTTCGCCGACACGTCTGGAGCCGAACGCGCTTACTCCGGCGTCACACATTGCACGCGCCACGGCCTCGTCATCCTCCACGCTCCACTGATGTGCGAGGGATTGATGCGGATAACGGCCGCGCGCAACCAGGTCCTCCACCAACATGTCGCCCGGTGCAACAGACGATTGTGCGAGGAGACCAAGGCGGCGCGCAAGGGCCTTCTGGTTCAGGTCATTCAGGACCTGCCCGTCCAACTCAACGACACCGCAGCGCACACTTAGCACGCGGGCGAGTGCCCGCAACAGCGTCGACTTGCCACATGCATTCGGGCCGACGATGACCGTCAGTTCGCCCTGCAGAACATCCAGTGAAAGCCCCTCCAGAATCGGAGAGTCCTTCCCGTAGCCAACGGTGATCGAATGGGCACGAAGCCCACCTTCACTGTGCCGATGAATCATGACGTTACCTCACCTCACGAACGAGTAACACGAGCAGATAGATGCCACCCACGACGCCAGTCACGACACCCACCGGCATTTCATGGGGCGCCAGGAGCCGTTGCGCAACCATGTCGGAGGCGAGCACGAGAAGCACTCCCACGACGGCAGACGATGCAAGCCCCACTCCCCCGTGACCACACACGCGACGAGCAACGTGGGGTGCCGCCAAAGCGACAAAGGCCACCGGGCCTGCGACAGCGGTTGCCATGGAAACCAACACCATCGCCGCAGCGATCACCGCGATCCGCACCTCGCGTACCCGCACCCCCAAGGCCATCGCCACATCATCCCCCATCGCAAGCACAGCGAGCGGACGTGCGAGCCACGCAAGAACCAACACGGTCACTGCAAGAACGAGAAAGAACGGAGCAATGCGCACCATCGTCACACCGGAGAACGATCCTGCACTCCATAACTGCGCGCGCTGCGCCGCTTCCAGGGGAGCCTTGACGATCAGCAGTGAATTGATGGCGCGGAGAGCAGCGGAGAAACCGATGCCAACCAAGACGACCCGAACGCCTGTCACGCGGACGCCACCCGCGCAGGCAAGAATGAGCACACCCGACACGAGACCACCCACAAGCGCTCCGACGCCCGTCGTCGCAGGACTGGACCCACACACAATGATCGCAAGGAGAGCGCCCGTCGCCGAGCCAGTCGACAGGCCGACGATGTCGGGACTACCCAGCGGGTTGCCAGAGACCGTCTGGAAGATGGCACCCGACAGGCCGAGCGCACATCCGACTCCCAGCGTTGCACACAGACGCGGAAGACGAACAGACTGCACGAAGTACACGCCCAAGAAATCGTCTCGAGGCCCGCTATCGCCCATCAGTCGGCGGAAAGACTCTGCAGCACTGAGACCATAATCCCCCAGCGTCAGCGAGTAAACGGACAGGCACACGGCAAGGAGTAGTCCAGCAACGACGACCGTGGCACTACGCCGATGAATGCGTAGCGAGACCCATGACGATGCTAGTACCACGTAACGCCCGCTGTTCACGACATCCCCCGTCCACGCGCAGTTACGATAAAGAAAGGTGCCCCAATGAGCGCGACGATGACACCGACAGGCACCTCCTGAGGAGCCAGCACGAGGCGCGAGGCAACATCTGCGACGCACACCCACACAGCCCCCACGATGACGGACCAGAGAGCGATCAAGCCATGACGCGCGCCAACCGCGCGTCGGACGAGGAGCGGCACGGCGAGACCAACAAACGTGAGGGGACCCCCGAGCGCGGTCGCTCCTCCCGCGAGGGCTGTGACTGCTAGGGTTGCGAGTCCTCTAACAAGCCGTACCCGAACGCCGAGACCGACGGCGACCTCGTCTCCGAGCGTCAGAATGCCGAGAGCGGACGTCAGAAGCGCACCGAGCACCACCCCGCCGCCGATGACAACGCTCGCCAAGACGAGCGAATCAACTCCAATCCCCTCGAAGGAGCCGGACGCCCAATAGCGGAACTCGTTGAAAGCAAACTGGTTGGCTGTCAGGATGGCCGACGTCAGCGATGCCAGTGCGGCTGACACGGCGATACCCGCCAGTGCCAGGCGTGCACGCGAGGCGCGTGCGCCCCGGCCAGACAGTGCAAAGACGAGGGCGGAGGCTACTCCGGCTCCTATCAACGCAGCGCCGAGGGTGACGGCGCGCGTCGACACACCCATGACTGCGGTCGCCGACACGACCGCGAAGGCAGCCCCTGCGTTGACACCGAGGATGCCAGGATCAGCGAGCGGATTGCGCGTCATCGCTTGCATGATTGATCCGGCTAAGCCGAGCGCGCCCCCGATGATGAGCGCCGCAATGGTCCGGGGTACACGAAGGGATAGCACCACCCGCGTGTCCTGGGAGGTTCCACCGTGGACAAGCGACTCCCAGACAATATTCGGGGCGATCTGTCGGGATCCCAGGGCGAGCGAGGCCATCACGACGACACCAAGCACCAGCGCCGCCACTGCACAGGCAATAGCGACGCTGGTGAGTCGGTAGGCGCTCATTCGCACAGTGCGCACCTGACCGCGTGTCCCACGCTCAGGATGCCGGGACAAACTGAGCTTCGATGGACGAGACGATACCGTCCATCAGCAGGTATCCGCCGGTCGAGGTCCACAGGGATCCATCGACGGGAATGACGTGGTTTGCCTGGACGGCTCCGAGAGAATCGAAGCCGACAGTCGCCTTGGCCTCGTCGAGTGCGGCGGCAGATGCCTCGACACCGGTGGCTCCGCCTGCCGACGGGTTGTTCACCGAGGACTTGCCGAGCGTGCCGAAGAAGATCCAGTCCGCGTCGATTTGGTCGATGTTTTCGAGGGAGACAGGCTCGGAGTGTCCCTCTCCGTCACGGTCCTGATTGGCGGGGCGCTTCATGCCCAGAGCGGTCAGGGCTTGTCCGGCGGGCAGCTCCTTGAGGATCAGGCCTGCACTATCGCCCTGCCAGCGCACAACCGAGTATGTCTGGTCGAGGTAGCCGGCGTCCTTCAGGCGAGCGCTCACCGATGCGACATGCTGGTCGAACTCCGCGAGTTTGACGTCAGCCTGGTCGGGCACGCCGAGCGCATCCGCGGTGAGGGCGAAAGTCTCGCGCCAGTCGCCGCCCGACTGCGTGGTGAAGAAGACGGGAGCTATCTGGCCGAGGGCCGTCAGAGTCTCGGTGTCGTTGTTCTTCACGGACGTGCCGTCAACGAGGATCAGGTCCGGGTGGGCGGCACCAATGGCCTCCAGGTTGGGGGTGCCGATGGAGCCCAGGATCGGGATGTCTCCGGCGCGATCAAGGAGGTAGTTGGGGACCGTCTGCTGGCCGCGGCCCGATACGACACCGATGGGAGTCACGCCCAGGGCGAGCGCGTTGTCGGTGGTCGGTTCGGAAAGCGTCACGACGCGGGTCGGATGCGAGGGCACAGTGACCTCCTGGCCGGAGGCATCGGTGACGACGCGGGTCTCGCTGGTCCCGTTCGCTCCAGAGGACGAGGCCGGGGCGGGCTGCGTGGAGGAGCAGGCTCCCAGGGTCAGGGATGCAAGAGCGAGAGCCGCGAAAGCGCGAACTCGTGTCGAGATATACACGTGTTCCTCAATTCGATTAGATCACGATAGATGCGTAGGCAAGCCTAACCTAGCGGTGCAAAGGGCGCTCTTTTCGCATGCAATGGTGGATAAGCTCACACACACCATCTGTCGAGCATTCGCACGAGTCCTTCGCGCCACCACGCAATGTCATGACCACCGGGATAGGACTCGAAACTGACAAGCGATCCTGACCTCTCCAACAGCGCAGTACAATGCCGAGTTACAGGCAACATCGCCCGCTCGCGCTCACCCACCTGACACGACACTGTCAAGCCGTCACCAAGCTGCCTCTGCCCCCTCCGCAGCTCTGTCATCAGCGTCCCCTCGCCCCGGCCTCGTTCATCTCCACCCCACCACAGAGAGGGAGACTGTGCGAGGAAACTCTCGACGGGCAACGAACCCAGACAGGCAGCCTCGAGCACTGCAAGCCCACCGAAGGACTGACCGGCCAGAGCAACAGGACCAGCCCCAACCTCGGCACAAATGTCTCTCACGAGCTCCTCAACACGGCCCGCCTCGGTTAACTCCTCCTGGCGGGCGCGCAGATCACCAGCATCGATCGTCACGACGCGAAGACCCGGGTAGCGCCAGGTCAGCCAGCCAACGCCATTGGCTCGCCACATCTCCCCGTCGAATAGAATGAGGGTTCTGCGTGCGGGGCACTCGCCGTCGTGGACCACGATGGAACGGGGTCGCTCACGCTCACAACGTGTACTGATGCGAACACCGATGTCTTCCTCACGGGCAGCACGCATCCGCAGATAGCGGAGGCTCTCCGATGGCCACACAACGCTCGCATCGGGTCCCACAAACAGCGAGGCGACGTTTCCTCTCCCGTTGATGAGACTGCGGACGTTGGAACAATCAGGGTGAGCAGCCTGACTTAATCGCAGCCATTCACCCCGATCCACGCTCGTGCACGGCTCGATACTACCTGCATCTACAATCGCGAACTGATAGCTGAGGATCGCATCCGCCGGCAGCGCACACGCGAGCACGTGCACGCGAGATCCGGGCATGCCTTCCAGACGAAAAGCGTCAAGGTGATCACGGTTGCGATCCGTCACGGTATTGACGATAACGAAGCACTGAGCATTCTCAGGCGCATCGCACCGAAACGTCACGCGAACGGCGTTAACCCCATCAAGGACGAGCCGACGACCGACGCGCGGGCCATCGGCGCACCCATGGTCATCCCAGTCCTCAGGATCGATCTCGAGCCGACAAAACCCCGTCTCAGAAAAGAACTCCTCCTCGAAGGCCATCGGTCAGTCGAAAAGCGAAATATCACCCGCGCCGACGCGCGCGACGACAGCGTCGCCTCCCGCAAAGTCGATAACCGTCGTCGGCTCAGCTACGCCGACAGGACCCACGACCACCAGATCAACCTGATGCCCGATGCGCTCGTCCACATCAAAGCCATCCGTCAGAGGCTCCTTCTCACCCGGCATGATGAGCGTCGAACAAGCTAGCGGCTCACCGAGGGCCTCGACAATCGCCTGGGTGATGACATGGTCCGGGATGCGCACGCCGACCGTGTGCTTCTTCTTGTTCAGCATGATGCGCGGAACGTCCTTGGTGCCACGCAGGATGAACGTGTAAGGTCCGGGGGTCAGCGCCTTCATCGTGCGGAATTCATGATTATCGACGATGACTAGCTCACCGAGCTGCGCGAACGAGTGGCACAGCAGCGAGAAATTGTGCTTATCATCGAGCTTACGAACCGCGCGAATGGTGTCCATGCCCGACTTGTTGCCAATCTTGGTCGCGATCGCGTAGCCGGAGTCCGTGGGCAGCGCAATCGTACCGCCGCGCTCCAGCAGGTCAACGACCGTGTTAACCAGACGTGCTTGAGGATTTTCCGGATGCAACTCAACGTACGACATGTCTCTATTGTGCACGAAACCCCCAGCGGCCGGGGCCAGATGGGGGTTTCGTGGACAGAATGCGTGAGAGCTAGATCACTTCTTCGCCTCGTCGGTGACCTCTTCACCGCGCTTCTTCGGCTTCGCGTCAACGCCGGCTTCCTTACGCTGCGCGGGCGTAATCGGAGCCGGGGCCTCGGTCAGCGGATCGAAACCGCCGCCGGACTTCGGGAAGGCGATGACATCGCGAATCGACTCGGACTTCGTCAGCAGCGAGACGATACGATCCCAGCCGAAGGCCACGCCACCGTGCGGCGGAGCGCCGAACTTGAAGGCATCGAGCAGGAAGCCAAATTGCGTCTGGGCTTCCTCCTCGCCGATACCCATCACGTTGAACACGCGGTTCTGGATGTCGCGGCGGTGAATACGAATCGAACCGCCACCGATCTCGTTGCCGTTGCAGACGATGTCGTAGGCGTAGGCCAGCGCATTGCCCGGATCCTTGTCGAAGGAGTCGATCCACTCAGGCTTGGGCGAGGTGAAAGCATGGTGAACGGCCGTCCAGGCGCTGTGGCCCAGCGCGACGTCACCCTCGGCCTCAGCGTCGCCGGTGGGCTTGAAGAGCGGCGCGTCCACAACCCAGGTGAAGGCCCAGGCATCGGGGTCGATGAGGTCGCAACGCTTGCCGATCTCCAGGCGGGCAGCGCCGAGCAGCTCGCGCGACGGGGTCGGCTTGCCAGCAGCGAAGAAGATGCAGTCGCCGGGCTTGGCACCGGTGGCGGCAGCCAGGCCCTCACGCTCAGCCTCGGTGATGTTCTTGGCGACGGGGCCGCCCAGCGTACCGTCCTCGGCGATGGTGACGTAAGCCAGCCCCTTCGCGCCGCGTGCCTTGGCCCATTCCTGCCACTTGTCGAAAGTGCGGCGAGGCTGCGAGCCACCGCCGGGCATGAAGACAGCACCCACGTAGGGAGCCTGGAACACGCGGAAGGTCGTGTCCTTGAAGTACTCGGTGAGCTCGGTGAGCT
>ERZ773045.1339-NODE-1339-length-11057-cov-3.705508_pt1 | contig 11057 bp, 11 predicted proteins | sample MGYA00580635_ERZ773045 | MGnify/ENA primary metagenome ERZ773045 (study PRJEB29015, sample SAMEA2738115) | human oral metagenome | biome: human oral; feature: human-associated habitat; material: saliva | place: China | collected 2261 ...
CCTTTTGAGATATCCGCAGAAAAAGATCCCTTTTACAGTGCGGCCAATCTGGCAAGACTGAGAAAATCCATTGCAGAAATGGAGGCAACGGGCGGTATTGTCCACGAAGTGAAGCTCAATGATTAAAGCGTGGACAGAAGATGCGTGGGAAGATTTTGAGTATTGGACAAAGCAGGATAAAAAGACACTTAAAAGAATTTTGCAACTACTCAGGGATATTGAGCGGAACGGATATGACGGCATCGGGAAGCCGGAACCCTTGAGAGGAGATTTGTCGTCTTATTGGAGCCGGAGAATCGATGATTGTAACCGGATTGTGTATCGGATAGACGGAGATGTGATTCAGATTGTCCAGTGCGGTTCTCACTACAGAGATAAGTAAAAACGGCAAGAAAAAAGCAGAGCGGATAATCCACTCTGCTTTGCCTTTGTTCTATGACAGCGATCAGCCGATTGCTGCGACAGACTTCGAGAGGCGAGACACCTTGCGGGAAGAAGTGTTCTTGTGCAGAACGCCCTTGGAAGCCGCCATGGTGAGCGCGCGCTCTGCCTTGCGGAAGCTCTCCTCTGCCGCAGCCTTATCGCCTGCTTCGACTGCAGCGTTGACCTTCTTGACAGCGGTCTTGACAGCGGACTTAACAGCCTTGTTTCTCTCAGCTCTCTTTGCGGACGTCAAAATTCTCTTCTTCGCGGATTTGATGTTTGCCAATTTCTTTTCCTCCCATTCACGGATACGATGATAGTTTCACAGTCATCAAGACAACCGTCAGGGACGGGCAGCCGCGCAAATGTCTTGCTCTCTGTGGGCGTTCGCATCGAAGTCTGGACACGGACAGTTCAATGTAAACATACCCGTAAATTGTAGGACAAAGGCGCAGGAGTGTCAAGGCTCACTTGAAAGAGAATAGTAAAAATGTTATTCTTTTTTCAAATCATTGCGGCAGCGAAGGCGCAGTCTGCCGAAGGTTTTGATGGAGGAAGCATGCCGACTTACGACAGAAAACATATCAGAAACTTTTGTATCATCGCGCACATCGACCACGGTAAATCCACGCTCGCGGACCGCATCATCGAGAAGACGGGTCTGCTCACCGAGCGGGAGATGCAGAACCAGATTCTGGACACCATGGATCTCGAGCGGGAGCGCGGCATCACAATCAAGAGCCAGGCAACGCGCACGGTGTACCGCGCGGCAAACGGTGAGGAGTATATTTTTAACTTGATCGACACACCGGGACACGTGGACTTTAATTATGAAGTTTCCCGTGCGCTCGCAGCCTGCGACGGTGCGATTCTTGTGGTCGATGCTTCCCAGGGCATTGAGGCGCAGACGCTTGCAAACGTATACATGGCGCTGGACCACGACCTCGAGGTAGTCCCGGTCATCAATAAGGTGGACTTGCCGAGCGCGGAGCCCGACAAGGTCGCTTTGGAAATCGAAGATGTAATCGGCATCGAGGCAGAGTCCGCGCCGCGCATTTCCGCGAAGACGGGTCTCAATGTGGACCAAGTGTTGGAGGCCATTGTAGAGCAGCTCCCGCCGCCGGACGGCGATGAGTCGGAGCCTTTGCAGGCCCTCATATTCGATTCGCTCTACGACAGCTATAAGGGCGTCATTGTCTTTCTCCGCGTGAAGAACGGCACGGTTCGGAAGGGCGACCGCGTTCGCATGATGGCGACCGGCGCGGAGGTGGATGTGGTCGAAATCGGCTACTTTGCGCCGGGACGTTTTATTCCCTGCGACGAACTCTCGGCCGGCATGGTAGGCTACCTCACCGCGAGCATCAAGAATGTGCGGGACACGCAGGTCGGTGACACGGTGACGCACGTGAAGAACCCGGCGGCGGAGGCGCTCCCGGGCTATAAGAAGGTCACACCCATGGTCTACTGCGGCCTCTATCCCGCGGACGCGGCGCAGTATCAGGATCTCCGCGATGCGCTTGAGAAATTGCAGTTAAACGATGCCTCTCTGACCTATGAGCCGGAGACTTCGCTTGCGCTTGGCTTTGGTTTCCGCTGCGGTTTCCTGGGACTTTTGCATCTTGAGATTATCCAGGAGAGACTGGAGCGGGAGTACGACTTAGACCTCGTGACGACGGCGCCGGGCGTTGTGTACCGCGTCTATAAGACAGACGGCAGCATGATAGAGCTCACGAATCCCTCGAATCTTCCGGATTCCGCGGAGATTGAGCACATGGAAGAGCCCATGGTTTCTGCGGAGATTATGTTAACCAGAGAGTTCATAGGCCCCATCATGCAGCTCTGCCAGGAGAGAAGAGGTATCTATCTCGGGACGGACTACATGGAGCAGGACCGCGCCATCATGAAGTATGAGCTTCCGCTGAACGAGATTATTTACGATTTCTTTGACGCGTTAAAGTCGCGCTCCAGAGGCTATGCCTCCCTCGACTATGAGTTGAAGGGCTATACGCCCTCGAAGCTCGTGAAGCTCGACATTCTCATTAACCGAGAGACCATTGACGCGCTCTCCTTCATCGTCTTCTCGGACGGTGCCTATGAGAGGGGGCGGAAGATGTGCGAAAAGCTCTCGAAGGAGATTCCGCGTCAGCTCTTTGATATTCCGATTCAGGCTGCGGTCGGCTCCAAAATCATTGCCCGCGAGACGGTCAAGGCGGTGCGAAAGGACGTGCTTGCAAAGTGCTACGGCGGCGATATCTCGCGAAAGAAGAAACTTCTCGAGAAACAAAAGGAAGGAAAGAAGCGCATGCGCCAGATCGGCTCCGTCGAGGTGCCGCAGAAGGCGTTCATGAGCGTTTTGAAACTCGACGATGAGTGAGAAACAAAAACTGGAACTGTATATTCACATTCCGTTCTGCGCGTCCAAGTGCCGCTACTGTGACTTTCTGTCCGGCGAGTCGACCCCGGAGGCGCAGCGCGCCTATGTGAATCAGCTGATTGAAGAAATACGCGCGCAGGGGCATATACTGCCGGAGTACCAGCTGAGCAGCATATTCATCGGGGGCGGCACGCCTTCGATTTTGAGCGGTTTGCAGGTACAAAACATTATCTCGGCGGTCTACGAGAGTTTTGTGGTCGAGGCGGATGTCGAGATTACAATCGAATGTAATCCCGGTACGTTGGACGCGACCAAACTCGAGTATTACCGTGAGGCCGGCATCAACCGCCTGAGTTTAGGGCTTCAGTCCGCGGACGATGAAGAATTAAAGCTGCTCGGCCGGATTCACAGCTACAATGACTTTCTCCACAGCTATGAACTCGCGAGAGCGGCGCGCTTTGACAACATCAACATCGATCTGATGAGCGGAATTCCGCACCAGAGCCTCCACAAGTGGCGGCAGAGCCTCAAAAAAGTACTGCGTCTCCATCCGGAGCATATCTCGGCCTACTCCTTAATCATTGAGCCCGGCACGCCCTTTGCGGAGCTCTACGGAACGCCGGCAGGCGAAAAGGCGCTGCCGAGCGAGGAAGAAGAGAGAGCCATTTACGCGGAGACGAAGACGCTGCTTGAGGAATACGGCTTCCTACGCTATGAGATTTCCAACTACGCGCGCCCCGGCAAGGAATGTCGCCACAACATAGGCTACTGGACCGATGTAGACTATCTCGGTGTGGGCCTCGGCGCTTCGAGTAAGTTAAAGCACCACCGCTTTCACTCGGAGGAGAGATTGGACCGCTATATGGCGGTTGAGATGCACCGCGATTTGATGCCGCTCTACCAGGATTTGGTTGCGCTCACGGTCGCGGATGAGATGGAAGAATTCATGTATCTCGGCCTTCGCATGACCAAGGGTGTCTCGGGGGCGGATTTTTACGATCTTTTTCACTTCAATATGTTCGATCTCTTCGGCGAGGCGATACGAAAAAACACGGAGCTGGGTCTCCTGGAGGTGGACACCCCCATGCTCCGACTCACTGAGCGGGGCATTGACCTCAGCAACCGTGTCTTTGCGGATTTCTATCAGGTTTTGCCGCGGAATCAGGCGCTGTTTCCGGAGGATCCCCGCAACTTATTCTGAGAGCGGCAGGGTAGTCGTGAAACAGGTGCCGTGTTCGGCGGAGCTCTCGACGCGAATATCGCCGCCGTGGGCATGCGCTATGGTCTTTGCGATGGAGAGACCGAGTCCGTAACCGCCCTGCGCACGGGCGCGCGATTTGTCCACGCGATAAAAACGATCGAAGAGATGGGGGAGCGCATCCTGCGGGATGACTTCCCCCTCGTTGTGTACGGAGAGCAGGGCGTGCTTTTTTTGCCGCACGAGCCGCACGGTGACTTCGCTGCCGGGCGACGCGTACTTGAGTGCGTTGTCGATTAGGATGGCAAGAAGCTGGGTGAGGGCTTGTGCATCTCCCGTTACATAGAGCTCCGCTTCCGGTTTTGTTTCGAGCGAGAGTCCGCGCTCAAAGGCGAGGGCGGTAAAGGGGAGTGCCGCGGCCTCGGTGAGCTGCGAGAGCGAGAGGCGCTCTATTTTCGGTGAGAGGCGCTTGGAATCTGCCTTTGCGAGGAAGAGCAGGCGTTCGGTGAGCTCCTGCATGCGGCGCGCCTCGGTCTCGGTATTTTGTATCCAGAGCATTTCCTCTTGAATCGTGGCTGCGGGGCGGGATTTTAAAATCGAGAGGTTCGCGAGTATCACCGTAAGCGGGGTTTTCAGCTCATGCGAGGCATCCTGTACAAAGCGCTGCTGTTCGGAAAAGGCGTGCTCGACCGGGCGTAAGCTCATGCGTGCCAGAAAGAAGCTGAGCCCGAAGATGAGGAAGCCGGCGAGTAGGAAGATACCGCCGAGCTGCAGGGCAAAGCGGAGCAGTGAGGCGTTCAGCTTGTCGAGCGAGGTGACGAGAAAAACGCGCTTTCCGGCCTGTCTCCCCTGCAAATAATAATAGGAAGAAAAGGCAGGGGTCAGGCTTTCGTTTTCTCCCGGGCGCTCGGGCGGTCCTTTTTTTTTCGAACCGGTATCGCTGTCCGCGATACGCTGCAGCAAGCTTTGTAGACGGGCGGTATCCGCGTCGCTTAAGTTTAGATCGTAGCTTCTGGAGACGGTATAAGAGTCGCTGCTACTGTCTCTCGAAAAAATGACATAGGGATAGTATGCCGTGGCTGCTTGCGCGCCGTCCGGCGGCGGTCCGATTTCATCCGACGAGCTGCTCGCCTCGCTCTCATGCTCGGAATAGAAGCGCGCAAAGCGGAGCTCCGCAGCGAGATAACGGCCTGCCTCCTTCATGGAACGGGCACGGGCATTCAGAAAGAGTGCAGTCAGGATGCCGAGGAGCAGTATCAGCACAAAGAAGAGGTTTGTCGCGATGATGCGGCGCTGTAAGAGGCGGAGCGGCTTCATAGAGCTTCCTCTTCGAGCAGCAGATAGCCCTGGCGGCGTATGGCCTGAATCCGCACCGAAGACTGCAAAAAGCCCAGCTTTTTCCGGAGGAAGGAGACATAGGCTTCGACATTGTTTTCGACCGCATCGCTCTCATCGCCCCAGAGTTTCCGGAGTATGGTCTCCTTGCTTAGAATCACGCCCTTATTCGCAATCAAGAGTTTCAGGAGTTCCGCCTCCTTATAGGCGAGGCGAATGCTTTGCCCCTTGGCGTTCAGTTCGTTCGTCGCAAGCGAGAGGCAGAGGTCGCCGAAGCGGAGCTCATCCAAGAGAACCTCGCCTTGGCGGCGGGAGAGGGCGCGGACACGCGCAAGGAGTTCCTCGGGGACAAAGGGCTTGGTCATATAGTCATCCGCGCCTTGGTCGAGACCCTCGATTTTATCGCGTATTTCATCCCGCGCGGTCAGCATGAGGACGGGCGTTTTCTTGCCGGCGCGCCTTAGGGCGTGCACCACGGCAAAGCCGTCCATTTTGGGCAGCATGACATCGAGGACAATGACATCGTAGTCCTTTTGCAGGGCGGCATAGAGTCCGTCTTCGCCGTTGTCCGTGTGATCTGCGAGGCGGCTCTCATCTTCCACCAGTAATATCGTCATGGAAACCTCCGCTTCCTTATAATTTGTGTTTTCTAAATGGTATCATAGTTTTCTCGAATGAGGTGTGAAATGAAACAGAGAAACAAGACCGGGTTCCTTCCGCTTTTTTTACTCACGGCGCTCTCCGCAGCCCTCTTTACGGCTTGTGCGACGAAACCGCAGTCTAAGGACGAGACAGCGCCCGCAATCGCTTCGGATGCGAGCTTGGGAACCGCTTCGAACGCAGCGGACGAGGCTTCTGTGGTGAAGATTACGCTGCGCGGCGAGCGGGCAAAAATCGAAGGGCGTGGCGCGGCGGTCGAGAAGGGCGTGCTTGTAATCCACGAGGGCGGAAGTTACCGCTTGGAGGGGGAGAGTCGCATTCCGATCGAAGTGCGTGCGGCCAATGTCTCCGTGCTTCTGTATCTCAACGGGGTAAAGATTCACACTCGCGGAAAAAATGCGATTCGCGCGGTGCAGCGCGGGGAACTCGGTCTGATTTTCGAGGGCGAGAAGGCAAACGAAATCGTGACCGACGGCAGAACCGATAAGAAGGGAGAGGCGCTCGAACCGGATAACATTCGAGCGGCCGTTTATTCCAAGGGGAATTTATATCTCGCCGGCAGCGGCAGCGCGGTCATCACGGCGGCGGATCAGGGCTTCGTTGCGAAGGAGGAGCTTTTGGTCACGGAGGGCGCCTATGATATCGAGACCGAAGACGATATTTTCCGCGGCAAGGAGAGCGTCGATTTGCAGGGCGGCGTGGTCCGGGCGAGCGCGCGCGGCGAAAAGGGCAAGGGTGTCAGCTCGGACGGCGCGGTGACCCTTTCGGGCGGTTCCTATGTCTTTGCCTACACGAGCGAGGGCATAGAAGGGAAGACCATAGAGATGAGCGGCGGAAGCTTTGACATCAGCGCGGACGATGACGGCATGAACGCGCGGGAGCACTACGACAAGGCGCAGACCGAGACCAAGAAGAAGGAGGCGAATCCGGAAGTTTGGGTACATATCTCGGGCGGAGAGCTCCATGTGACCGCGGGCGGCGACGGCATCGACTCGAACGGCGATTTGATTTTCAGCGGCGGTATGAGTTTTGTGAACGGCTCGGACAACGGCAAGGACGCAGCGCTCGACTGGAACGGCAGTTGCCGCGTGGACGGCGGTGTCCTGATTGCCTCGGGCATGAAGGCGCGGGCGGAGAAGATTTCAGCAGATTCCGCGCAGCCCTTCTTCGAGTGGGAGCTGAATAGCGAGCACCCGCAGCAAGAGCAGATTTCCGTGCAGCGGGGTGACGGAAGCACCCTTTACTGGGAACTCCCGCGCAGTGCCTACGACTATGTGCAGATTTCTTGTCCGGAGCTCGCGGAAGAGAATACGCTCCACGGGGTCGCGGGGAATGAGAGCATAGCTCTGCGCTGACAAGAAAAAGACCACACCAAGGGCTTTGTTTTTTTGGTGTGGTCTTTCGTTTTAAGTAATCTCATTCTTTCGGGGTGACTTTTTCTTGCCGATTTGACGGCTTTTTGAATTTGGGTTAGGATAGTAGCATAACGCTTATGTAGACCAAGGAGGACTTGTGCGGAAGTTTCGTACCATAGAGCTCAGGGAAGCGCTGAGTTTACGGAAGATAGCGGACAGCGGACAGTGCTTTCGCCCCGGTGAAATCGGGGACGGTGTGTTCCGCTTTATCTCGGGAAACGAGGTGCTGGAGTTAAGACAGCGCGGCGACTGCGCTGTGGAAGTCTCCTGCGATGCGGAATCCTGGGATAAAGTATGGCGCCCCTACTTTGACCTGGAGCGCGACTACAGCGCCATACAGCGCGATATCTTCGAGAGCGGAGATACCTTGCTCGCCGAGGCGACGGTTCACGGCGACGGCATACGGGTGCTCCGACAGGAGCCCTTTGAGATGCTGGTTTCCTTTGTGCTCTCGCAGCGAAAATCCATTCCGGCCATACGGACTGCGGTTCGCATGCTGGCCGAGACCTACGGCGAGGCGACAAAGGCACCTTCCGGAGAGACGGTCTTTCTCTTTCCGAAGCCGGAGGCGCTTGCCGGAAGCTCGGAGCAAAGCCTGCGGGATTTGGGGCTCGGCTACCGCGCGCCCTATGTGCTGGACGCCGCGCGCCGCGTGGCGGACGGGAAGCTTGATCTCGCTGCGCTTCGCAAACGTCCGGATGAGGAACTCTTTCTGGAACTACAGGGCGTACACGGCGTCGGGAAGAAGGTCGCGAACTGCGTGATGCTCTTTGGCTACGGCAGAACGGAGCGCGTGCCCTCGGACGTCTGGATGCAGCGCATTGTGAGCGAGGGCTATCAGGGCGTAGACCCCTTGGTCGCCCGGAAGCACGCGGGTATTTTACAGCAATACCTATTCTATTATGCGCTCACTCACAAGGAACGCTTTACACCCCGTAAGGAGCGGGGACAAGAAAAGTAAGAAAAGGAGAAACAAATCATGCGACACGAACTGAAACGAAAACAGACGGCGGACACAGACTGTACCAAGCGGATCCGAGTGGAAAAACTCAACCTGCCCGCACTGCGGAAGCTCTTTGAAACGAGAATGCAGGAAGATTTTCCGGAGGTAGAATTAAAGCCCTTCCCGAAGATGCGGGAACTCTACGAGACGGGGCATTATCTGCCGCTCGCGATCCGCGACAACAGCAAGAAGCAAGAGCTCCTCGCCTATGCGCTCTTTGCGCGGGAAAAGGCGGAGGAGGGACACCACTATCTGCTCGACTACTTTGCCGTCAAGGAATCGGAGCGCGGCAGCGGAATCGGGACCGACTTTTTGCGGGAGATGGAGGCACACATCGACGATGCCGAGACCATACTCGGTGAGATTGAAGATCCGGATCACGCCGCGGACGATGAAGAAGAGGCCGTGCGCCTTCGCCGCCGCGCGTTTTATCTAAGGAACGGCGTCCGCGAGACCCGCGTGCGCGCGGAGGTCTGCGGCATGAACTACCGCATCCTCGAGGCAGGCGGCGCTACGTCGCACTCCGCCGCGGAAATTCGGCACATTTTGGATCGCTTCTATCGCCGCTTCTTCCCCGAGAAGATGTATCGCGAAGAAGTGAACGTTCACATCGCCTGAGAAAACAATGAATATCACAACTTTTTTGATTGTATGCCCGCTGGTTTTTCTGGCGGGCTTTGTAGACGCCATCGGCGGCGGGGGCGGTCTGATTTCCCTGCCCGCCTACCTCTTTGCGGGAATACCGGTGCACACGGCCATCGGCACCAATAAGTTTTCGGCGGTTTTCGGGACCACGCTCGCGACCGGCCGCTTTGCGAAGCAGGGCATGATTGAAAAGCGCCTTGCGCTTCCCGCGGTTGCGGCGGCCTTTGTGGGCGCTTCAATCGGCGCGAGGCTTTCTCTCCGCATGCCGGAGCGGATGACTTTGATTATCCTCCTTTGCATCCTGCCCTTTGTCGCCTTTCTGGTTCTGAACAAGAATCTGCTTCGCGACCGAAGCCCGGAGGAAGAACAAATCACGGGGCGTACCTATGTGACCGCGGCGGCCTCGGCCTTCCTGGTCGGCATTTACGACGGACTCTACGGGCCGGGCACAGGCACCTTTTTGATTGTGCTCTTAAACGTCTGGTCGCGCCTCGGTTTAAAAAGCGCAAACGGGCAGGCAAAGGCCATTAACTTGGCGACCAATCTGAGTTCACTCATTGTCTTTCTGATGCACGGCACCGTCTTAATCCCGCTCGGCCTGAGCGCGGCGGTCTGCAATATGATAGGTGCCTACCTCGGCGCGGGGCTTGCGCTGAAGCAGGGAAGCAAGGCTATACGCCCTGTCCTCTTGCTCGTGCTGGTGCTGCTCTTTGTCAAGATTATTTCCCAACTGCTCGTACAGTGAGAGGAGGCGGTATGAATCTGCTGCTTCCGTTTGCGCTGCTACCTGCGTTGCTCCGCATGCGCAGGCTGCAGCGAGCGCTGATTTGGAATCGGCATCTTTACAGCCTCACGGCGCTCTTATTCGGCTGCGGGATATTCGCTTATATTGCGCACAGCTATGTGTTTCCGTTATATTGCGCACAGCTATGTGTTTCCGTACGGCTCCGTCGCGTATGCGTCGGCATATTCCGTCCGAGTTTGGACGCTCTACCTCGGCTATATTTTGGCCCTGCTTTCGTTTCTACACTTTTTCGATGCGGCGGGGAATACACAGCGCTGTCCCGCGGCCCTGTTGCAACTGATAAGCCTGAGCGCTGCGCTGCTTTCGGCGGCCGGGCTCGCATGGTTTTACTATGTACTGACCGAACTGATTCACTCCGCAATGAGATGCTTTGGCGGATGGAAGGAGGTATTCGTGCCCATATTTCCAAATGTGGTTTTACCGCTGGGACTCGCGCTTCTCATGCTTTGGCTGTACAAGCGGCAGCGGGAACTGCGGTTTCGTAAGCTCTATGCGCTGACCGCGGGGCTCCTTTGTTGCTGTGCGCTCTCTACCGTCTGGATGAATTTGACTGCGCCGCACGGCATCGGTGTTCCGCACTTTCTCCCGTGGCTCTGGTATTTCGGGATGCTGGGCGGCTACGCGCTGACCCCAATCTCTTTGCTCTACTTCGCCTTTTCTGCGGTGAGGGATGCGCGCATCAAACAAGTGCTGAAGTGGGTGATCTACCTTGCGGGCGCCCTCCTTATTTGGGTGCTGGTGGCAGCGTTTACTTCTCTGCTCCGCAACGTGTGAGCGGATTTGCCGCACAGCCCCAAAACACGGGATGGTCAAAAATCGGCCAAAATAAGGCGGGCATGAGCTGAGAATCTATGTTCTGATATTTAACCCGTGCGCATTATATCAGTCTTATTTTACAAGGGTTTGTCGTGAAGAATGATTCGCGCTTGCAAAAGAATGGCGAAGCGGTGCAATGCGACCGGCACAGCGCGTAAATGTTGGGGTGTCGGGATAGTAACGTGGCGGAGGCATAGAGACAAAGAGCTTGACAGGGCGCGCGAAAAAAGTCGTCGCATACAGAAATCCTCGCTACCGTCGGAGCGAAGCTCGAATTTTTGCCGGGCGTTCTGGGCCGGGTAAAGCGGAAGATAAAGTGTCCGGCGCTATCATGGAGACACGCATCGCAAATTGTAGCCCAAACTTCGCACTGCGAATCAGCG
>ERZ773045.1341-NODE-1341-length-11052-cov-10.614986_pt1 | contig 11052 bp, 9 predicted proteins | sample MGYA00580635_ERZ773045 | MGnify/ENA primary metagenome ERZ773045 (study PRJEB29015, sample SAMEA2738115) | human oral metagenome | biome: human oral; feature: human-associated habitat; material: saliva | place: China | collected 2261 ...
ATCGTCTAGCTCGAAAGCAGGACAAATACCTCTATCGCAATGAGCAGTTGGACTTGGTTATCGTGGTCAATCGTCTCTTAACAGGATTTGATGCCCCTTGTCTATCGACTCTCTTTATCGATCGTAAACCAATGCAACCGCAGGATTTGATTCAGGCCTTTAGTCGAACCAACCGTATCTTTGATTCTAGCAAGACCTATGGTCATATCATCACCTTCCAAAAGCCCCTAGCTTTTAAGGAAGCAGTCGATAATGCCCTTAAACTCTACTCAAATGGTGGAGAAAATGATGTCCTAGCACCAAGCTGGGAAGAGGAAAAGAGAAACTTTTTGAGAAGTTGCAGCGACTTCCAAAACCTTGTGACGGATGATCCCGAAGAAGGACTCCAAATCGAGCAAATCTCTAAAGCTGAGTTGAGAAAGATCGCCAAGGCTTATCAAGCCTTTGATAAATACTTGGCTTCTATCCGAGTTTATAAAGAATATGACGAGGAAGAAATCTATGCAGAGACTGGACTAAGTGCAGAAGAATTGGAAATCTATCTCGGCCTCTACAAAAACATCCTTGCCGAACTCAAAGCTCGTGATGGAGAAGGAACTGGCGGTGACGATGATGGACCTTTTGATATCCACTACGAACTAGAGTCAATCCAAGTCGATGAGATCAACTACGCCTATATCCTGACCTTGATCCAAAGCCTGCTCGAGCAAGATCAGAGTCAGAAAAAGAGTCTCAGCCCACAGGACAGAGAAGCAGTGGATACCTATATCCAAAGTCTGGAGAAGACCAATCCAAACCTTGCACAGATCATTTCAGAACTTTGGCAAGAAGTACAGGCAAACCCTGACCGCTACAGAGGTCAATCCATCGCCAATATCCTTGACCAGATGATTGAAGCAGTCATCCAGCAGCATATCCAAGACTTTAGCAAGACCTGGTATGTGGGTGAAGATGAGCTCCGCTACTATGTCAATCACTACCGCAAGGGAGCGAAAAAACAACTAGGAGAAAGTCAACTGACTAAGAGTCAGCGCTACAAGGACTATAAAGTTGAGGTGTCAGATGCCCTCAACCCGCTCCTCTATAAAAAACAAATCAAAGAAGCCTATACCCAACTGATAGAAGAGGTGATTGAGCCGTTGAGGGTGGGGAGATAAGGGAAAGAATATACTGAACTTTGTTGTTTAAAAATTTTCTATGAAACTAAGATAAATTCAGTTAAAAACTGGAACGAGGATAATTTATGATTACTACTATTATAGATTTGGAACAAATTAAATTTGAAGATTCTGAGACTCCACTTTTTGAAGGTAAAGAATTAGAGCTGTCTCCAAAAAATTTTATTTTTGCAAGAAACGGTTCGGGTAAGTCAACATTAAGTAAAGCAATTTATAATCAAAAACAAACAGAATTCGACGTATATGTTTTTAATGGTTTTGACTCTTTGATTGGAGAAAATGAGAATCTAGATGCCTTTTCATTAGCAGTTAATGCAAGTGAAAAAGAGGCAGAAATAAAAGAGTTAGAAGATAAAATTACACGAACAGAGCAGTACTTGTCTTTGGTAAAAAAACTACTTATTGAAAAAAGTTACGAGGATGAAGAACCAACTTTGTATGATGAGCGTTCAGAGAAAAGAAGATTGTTTAATGAACAAGATAAGAAGATACAAAATTTTTATAAGAATTCCGCCCGAGCTATTTCACTAAAAACGGGCCCAATTATTGTAGAAAATCCGAAATCTTATAATAAAAATATTTTTGAATCAGAAATTACAAATGCTTGTCGTTTAGGGGAAACCGATATAAATCTTTATAAGAAGATATTGCAGAGCATACCTAAAGAAATTACTCCCATTAGCGAGAATGAAATAAATTTTGAAAATTATTTGAAAGCAGTTAATGAAATTATTTCGAGTAAAGTCGTTGAACGGGTATTCATTGGTAGATTAGATAACCAAAGAAAGATTAATTTCGCTAAAGAAGGATTAGAAATCCATAAAGAAGAAAATATATGCTCGTTTTGTGGGAATGAACTTTCTGATACAGTATTGACGGAGTTGGATAAATATTTTTCTGCAGATGAGGTGAAGGATCTTCAAAATCGGATTGAAGTTGGTAAAGAAAAAATTGCTAACTTGCTTAATGAGATTGAGACAAATGTAAAGATTAGTGCAGATGATTTTTTTCCGGATCTTAAAGAAGAGGTTGAAAAAGAAATTGAGAGAATAAATGAGTCCCGTACAGAGCAGAGATCCTATTTAGAAATATTACTTAAAACATTAGAACAGAAAGAAAGTAATCTTTTTGTGGAGAGTAATGAATTAAAGTTGCCTGTACCAAATAATGTGAATTATAGTGAGATAAACAAACTAATTGAAATACACAATCAAAATGTTTTAGATATTAAAAACAAACAAAAAGAGGCAAGAGATGCAATTCGATATCATGAAATAAAATTGTTACTTGAGAACTTCCAATATGATGTTGAGATAGAAAGAATAACTGTTCTTAAGAGTGAAAAAGAGGAAAAAGAATTAGTATATAGTCAAAAGGAAGATGAAAAGCAAGAATTGGAACAAAATTTAGCTGAATATCGAAGTCAGGTTGATAAATTAAAACCAAAAGCAGAAAAACAAGCTATTGAGAAAATAAATAAAAAACTTCGGTTAAAAGTTTCTTGGGAATTAGATCATGTAGACAATGAAAACCTTGGTTATTACAGAATAAAAGAAGGAGAACAATATAGAAGTGTAAAACAATTATCAACAGGTGAAAAAAATGTCATTGCATTTTTATATTTTATTGAGCGTTTGGAGGAAGTTAAAGAAGGACGAAAGAAGAATAAAATAATAGTATTTGACGATCCAATGAGTTCGAATGATGATAAAATGCAATACTTGATTATTTGGGAACTACAAAAACTTTATCAGAATAAAGATAGAGATAAATTCGATTCAAACCGAGATATCATGGTAGTTCTAACTCATAATGTTCATTTTTATTTGAATGTTCAACCACATGGTTATTTTAAAGATGAGAATGGTAGAACAAAATATGATAAGAATAATTTTTATCGTATTGATCATCACGAGTTTATCAAAATTTTAAATGAAAAGGAAGATTTTAAAACAGGGTATGAAGCCCTATGGGTAGAACTGAAGGATTTGTATGAATGTGGTCATGAACTTTCAATGTTGAATACGATGAGAAGAATAATTGAAACTTTTATGAAGTTTAATGCACTAAAACAGGATAGTTTTTATCAAGACAATGAGCAGTATTTGAAATTATTTAATGTTAATTCTCATGGCATAGATGATCCATCTGCAGTTCAATATACAGAAACTATTGATGAGATGAGAGCTCTTTTTTATCAAATTTTTAAAGACAATCATTATGAAGAGCATTTTAAACACTATTGGAAATTTGATTCCAATAATTGATTTTAATGAAGGATATAGAAGTGAATGGAATTTGAAAAAACTAAAAAAATAAAGCTACTACTCAATCAAAGTAATGCATTGTCTAGGATAATTAAAACAACTTTGAGTGATACTTCAGATGTAATAGGAAGGTACAATTCTTGTGTTGAGTATGCAAAAAGTTATAATAAATTATTAAAGCGATCATATGATATATTAGATAATTATGAAGATTTAGTGTTTTATAAATTAAATGATCTAAGTCCATATAATATGACTTGGCCACAACAGAAAACATTAATGGAAAGTGTATTAACTAATTTAGAGTTTTTACTTTCTAATTTGAATAGCTCCTTAGAATTTGTTGAGGATGAGTTTAATAATCTTGAAAATTTTATAAGAACAAAATTACGTTCAGCACTTTTCACTTCTCCCGAAAAAGAATTAGATATTCAAAATGCCTTGGAGTCTCTTTTTATTGGAAAAGGATGGTCAAAAGGTAAAGATTATGATAGAGAAGCTGGGAAATTTAATTTTTCTGGTCGCGAATATATTCCTGACTTTATAATACCGAATTTGAAATTATCTATAGAAGTAAAATTGATTAGAAAAGGCAGAAAATCTAAAATTATCGAGGAAATAAATGCAGATGTTTCCGCTTATAGTAAGAAATATTCTAAGCAAATGTATATTATTTATGATCTCGGAGAAATTAGAGATGAAATAGAGTTTCGTCGTGATATAGAATTGCTGGATGATGATATTCGGGTACTAGTTATAAAACATTAGAAGTAAAATAATTTGAATATGTATGGGTAACACGTTTCTGGCTAAAGTTACAAAATCAGTAATACATGGATATAGTATGAATATAAATAAAAAGATGATTAAAAGTAATATTCCCAAAATTAGGTTTAACAATTTTGAAGCTTTTTGGGTAGAAAAAAGAATTGCAGATATAGTCAAAATATCTGCTGGTGGTGATGTAGATAAAGAAAGATTGAAGGAAAGTGGGGAATATCCCGTTGTTGCAAATGCTTTGACAAACAAAGGAATCGTTGGGTTTTATGACGATTATAAAGTGAAAGCTCCGGCAGTGACTGTTACAGGTCGCGGAGATGTTGGATATGCAGTAGCTCGACATGAAAATTTTACTCCGGTTGTTAGACTTCTGACTCTTCAATCGGAAAATATTGATGTTGATTATCTTGAAAATCAGATTAATTCAATGAGAATTTTAAATGAGTCTACGGGTGTTCCTCAACTAACAGCTCCTCAACTTGGGAACTACAAAGTGTATCATCCTGAAATTGAAGAACAATCCGCTATCGGCTCCCTTTTCCGCACCCTCGATGACCTTCTGGCGAGCTACAAGGACAATCTCGCTAACTACCAAGCTCTCAAGGCGACCATGCTTTCCAAGATGTTTCCCAAAGCTGGGCAGACCGTTCCTGAGATTCGTTTGGATGGATTTGAAGGTGAGTGGGAAGTTCAAACTTTAAAAGAATTAGCTCGTTTTTCTAAAGGGAATGGTTATACCAAAAATGACTTAGTTAATTCTGGCAAAGAAATAATTCTATATGGTCAACTTTATACTAATTATCAAACTGTAATTTCTAAAGTTAATACTTTTGTTACTACAGTAAAAGCAAATGCAGTGATTAGTAAAGGCGGAGAAGTTATAGTTCCAGCATCTGGTGAAAGTGCAGAGGATATTTCGAGAGCATCAGTTGTTGAGAAATCAGGAATTATTTTGGGTGGTGATTTAAATATAATCTACCCAGATGGAAAAAAGGTGGACTCTATTTTCTTGGCTTTAACCATTTCAAATGGAAGTCAACAGAAAGAACTGATTAAAAGAGCACAAGGTAAATCAGTCGTACACTTAAGAAATAACGATTTAGAAAAGGTTATTTTACACTATCCCTCTATGGAGGAACAACAAGCCATCAGCGCTTATTTCTCAAACCTTGACCAGCTTATCACATCTTATCAAGATAAAATCACTCAGCTCGAGACTCTGAAAAAGAAATTATTGCAAGATATGTTTATTTGAGGTTCCCCAATGAAATTTTTAAAAAGATTTTTTTTGTCGTTCAGTTCTTTTTTTCCTGGTTTAATTCTGTTTATTTTTACTATAAATATTTGTCCCAACGTTGAAAATTTATTGGCGAGTATTACAAAAATAATTATTTTGATTTCAGTAATGCTAGTATTTGCATTTGTAACACTAAATGATTTTGAAAAAAAAGAAAAATCTGATACGGCTAACATCGTCTCAATTCAACCAGTTGAGCATGAAATTATTCCAACGTATATAGGTTTGTTTGTCATAATGCTTGGTCTAGGTAGTTTAAGTTTTATTTATCAAATATTTATTGTGTTTTTTATATTTGTAATATGGTTTGTCTTAATGGAAAAATCTTATTATTTCAATCTTATTTGGTTACTTAAATATAGGTATTATAAGGTACAAGATGAGATTGGAAATACTTATATAATTTACAGTAAGAGAAACGATGTAAAAGAAGTTGGTAAAATTCAGAATTTAGTAAGAATTAATAATTTTACATTTTTGGAGAAGGTATAGAATGTATTTAGTAAAAGTAGGACGAATATATAGAAAATTGGATAATACGGAAGATATTTCTGAACTAGTTGCTCCAGAGATTGATCCTGAAAATAGTAGAGAATTTAATCCAGAAATAAAATTAGAACATGGGGATTGGTTCTATATTGAAATTGATGACGATCATAGAACGATGATCAGTGAATATAGTGATCAGTTTTCAAATACTGTAAGTTTAAATGATGTGGGTGCATCAGATTTCTCTAAAATTGATTTGATTTTTCAAAAAGGTGAAAATGATGATTTAATTTTTCAAAAGATCACTAAGTCAAAGAGAATAGTTGAAAAATCAATTTTAAGATGGATACCTAACATTGGAAGACCAGAAAGAACAATTATCGAAAATGGTATAGAATTAAAATCTGAAATTGATGCTTACTTTGATGGAAATGATAAATTGTATTTTAAAAATTTTAGAACGATTCGTAGCTTATTTAAGGGGATTGATGATTACTATCGTATAGCAAGTCAGGCAGAAGTTGATGAGTTTAAAGAATTTAATCTGGTCAGTTTTGTTTCAGATTTTAAAATTAAGACTAATAACTTAAAGATGTTAGCAGTTTTAAAAGATTATGATATAAACTTGGATAACACTGATATTAAGCAAACTCTATTGGAAACACACGGGGAGTATCCTCATCAAGAATTTGAGCTAGACGAAAATGATATTTTTCAAATTGATAGTAATAAAAAATTAACAAGTTTTTTGAAATTAGCTCTTGGTCGATTATATACTAATCCTATAACAAATGATAAAATGGAAGCTAATTATGCAAAAAAACTAAATTGAAAATAGGTTGATTTAATTAGAAAGAAACACTATGGAAACAACACAAACGTCCCAGTCGCTCTACCAAGCCCTGTGGAACTCAGCGGATGTTCTCCGCTCTAAGATGGATGCCAACGACTACAAATCCTATCTTTTGGGCATGGTCTTTTATAAGTATTTGTCGGACAAGATGCTCTTTTTCGTGGCTGAGACTATGGAAGAGGGGACAGATAGCCTTGAGGATGCCCTTGAGGTCTATCGCAATTACTACGAGGATGCGGATACCCATGAGGATCTGGTCTCTGTCATGAACGACGAGCTCAACTATATCATCAAGCCAGACTTGACCTTTACGGCTCTGGTAGCACGTGTCAATGAAGGGACTTTCCAGCTGGAAGATCTGGCGCAAGGTTTTCGTGATATCGAGCAGAGTGACGACCTCTATGAAAATCTCTTTGAAGATATCGACCTCTACTCTAAAAAGCTAGGAGCAACTCCACAAAAGCAAAACCAAACGGTGGCAGCAGTCATGAAAGAATTGGCTGTACTGGATGTGGCTGGTCATGCGGGCGATATGCTGGGGGATGCCTATGAGTATCTGATCGGTCAGTTTGCGACCGACTCTGGTAAGAAAGCTGGGGAGTTCTATACTCCTCAGCCTGTTGCCAAGCTCATGACTCAGATTGCATTTTTGGGGCGTGAAGATCAGGAAGGCTTTACCATCTATGATGCGACTATGGGGTCAGGCTCTCTCTTGCTCAATGCCAAAAAATACTCTCACAAACCGCAGACGGTGGTCTACTTTGGTCAGGAACTCAATACCTCGACCTATAACCTAGCTCGGATGAACATGATCCTACACGGTGTCCCAGTTGAGAATCAATTTCTCCACAATGCCGATACACTGGATGAAGACTGGCCAACACAAGAGCCTACCAACTTCGACGGTGTTCTCATGAACCCTCCATACTCTGCCAAGTGGTCAGCAAGCTCTGGCTTTATGGCTGACCCTCGTTTCTCTCCTTTTGGGAAACTGGCGCCCCAGTCCAAGGCTGACTTTGCCTTTCTTCTACATGGATATTACCACCTCAAGCAGGATAACGGGGTCATGGCTATCGTCCTTCCTCACGGTGTTCTCTTCCGAGGAAATGCGGAAGGAACCATTCGTAAGGCCTTGTTAGAAGAAGGGACCATTGATACGGTTATCGGTCTACCTGCCAATATCTTCTTTAATACCAGCATTCCGACCACGGTCATCATTCTCAAGAAAAACCGTACCAAACGTGATGTCTACTTTATCGATGCCTCTAAGGAGTTTGATAAGGGGAAAAATCAGAATATCATGACGGATGCTCATATCGAGAAGATTCTGGAAGCCTATAAGTCTCGTGAGGAGATGGAGAAGTTTGCCCACCTAGCAAGCTATGAAGAAATCGTCGAAAATGACTACAACCTTAATATCCCTCGCTACGTAGACACCTTTGAGGAAGAAGAAGTCGAGCCGCTGACAGACATCGTCAGCAAGATTAACCAGATAAATCAAGCAATCCAAAGCCAAACCGCTTCTCTACTTGAAATGCTCGGTCAACTCCACGGAACTACACCAGAAGCCGATGCTGAGCTTAAAGAGTTTTTGAAAAACTTTAAAGGGTGATGGGGTTAATTAATTCGCTCATTTTATAAATACAACTTTGTTTCCGTATTTCCTGGGAACTAGTAGAAGTTGAGGAGAAATATGGAAAACAACAACCAACGTGCCCTTTGTCAGCAACTCTGGGCGGAAAATAAATACCTTGTTTTGAGCCATTCTAGCAATATTTACAAGGACATTCGCCAGTATCTTAAGCAAGAAGTGGTGGAGGTGAGTCAGGTTCAAGAGATGATTGACCGTGCCTGCCAGATTCCAGAACACAGAGGTCAGGTTTGCAATGCTTTTCAGCATATTTGGGGCTATTTTAAAAAGAAAGCGACTGATACTGAGCGTAAGGACTATATGTTTTTACTGGAGCGTTATCACTCTTGTCATGCCACCAAAGAAGACTTGATTTATCAGACGAGAGATTTGCTTGAACGATACCCAAATGCATATCTGCAACATTCTACCTTGCTGAAAGGAGACTCCCATGAGACTTTGGCATGAGGCTTTGATTTCACAACTTCCCCGTCCTCAGCTCTTGGGGCAACATCGAGAGTGCTGCGCCCTTCGTGGCAATGGCTGGGGCAGAAAGCATGCGACGGTGGACTATGTCTTTACCCACTCGCCCTATCGTCTCTATGCCTATCATGACTTGATCATGAAGGAGATGGCTAGCCGTGGCTACAATGTCAGTCCAGAGTGGCTGGATAAGAACTACCGTGGGAAGACCTGTCCTCCTTATCAAGACTTAGCAGAGGAAAAACTAAAAAGTCCTATCTATAGTGAGCATGACAATGCCTACTATGAGGAGTGTCTGGCAAATCTCCGTGACAAGGGGATCAACCTATAGTCTTTTCTAATAACAAGCCATAGGTAGCTTTCAATTCAATATTTTTTTGCGAAGAACATAGCAACCTTGAAAGGCAACTAATCTATATCTATCAAAGGATTTGGGGAATCTTCTCTAAATCTTTTTTTGTCTTTTAAATCGAGATATAGTTTCAAACTATATCAAAGCCTAATTTTTTACAATTATACAGATGATTTCTTTTCTGTTAAGATAGTTTCAACAACAAATTTTGGAGGACACATCATGTCAACTACAATCATCGGTTTCCCTCGTTTGGGCGAATTCCGCGAATTAAAATTTACAACTGAAAAATACTTTAGAAAAGAAATCTCAGAAGAAGAACTCTTGGCTGCTGCTAAAGAATTGCGTGCAAAACACTGGAACATCGTCAAAGAAAAAGGCATCACTGAAATCCCATCAAATGACTTTTCTCACTATGACAACTTCCTTGATGCTGCTTTCCTTTTCAACGTAGTTCCTGCATCAGTACAAAACTTAGAATTGTCTGATCTTGAACGTTACTTTGCTTTGGGACGTGGTTACCAAGGAGAAAAAGGGGATGTTCGTGCCCTTCCGATGAAGAAATGGTTCAACACTAACTACCACTACATCGTTCCTAAATTTGAAAAAGACACTCAAGTAAAATTGGCTGGTCACAAGATTTTCGATGAGTTCCAAGAAGCAAAAGAACTTGGTCTTAACACTCGTCCTGTCCTTGTAGGTCCATTCACTTTCCTTCAATTGTCAGACTTTGAAGAAGGCGTGAAAGCAGAAGATTTCGTAGATAGCTTAGTAGCTGCTTACCAAGAAGTTTTTGCTAAATTGGCTGAACTTGGTGCGACTCGCATCCAATTGGACGAAGCTGCTCTTGTCAAAGACTTGACAGCCGAAGAAAAAGCACTCTTCTTGAACCTCTACAACAAATTGTTGGCTGATAAAAAAGGTCTTGAAGTCTTGCTTCAAACTTACTTTGGTGACGTTCGTGATGTTTACTCTGACCTTGTGAAATTGCCAGTAGATGCTATCGGTCTTGATTTTGTTGAAGGTAAGAAAACTCTTGAACTCGTTAAAGGTGGTTTCCCAGCTGACAAGACTCTTTATGCAGGTATTGTCAATGGTAAAAACATCTGGCGCAACAACTACGAAAAGAGCTTGGCTGTTCTTGAGCAAATCCCAGCTGAAAACATTGTTTTGACAAGCTCATGCTCACTTCTTCATGTGCCATTTACAACTGCTAATGAAGAATTTGAACCAGCTATCTTGAACCACTTTGCCTTTGCAGTTGAAAAATTGGATGAGATTCGTGATTTGGATGCTATCCGCAATGGTCAAGGTGAAGAAGCACTTGCAGCTAACAAAGAACTCTTTGCGACTGAGCGTGTTGGTGAAAATGCTGAACTTCGTGCGCGTATCGCTGGCTTGACAGACGCAGACTACACTCGTTTGCCAGCCTTTGCAGAACGTGAAGCTATCCAAGAAGAAGCTTTCAAACTTCCAGCTCTTCCAACAACAACTATCGGTTCATTCCCTCAAACAAAAGAAGTTCGTGCCAAACGTTTGGCTTACCGTAAAGGTGAATTGTCTCAAGAAGAGTACGACGCTTTCCTTGCTGAAACAATTGATGAATGGATCAAGTGGCAAGAAGATATCGACTTTGATGTCCTTGTTCACGGTGAATTTGAGCGTAACGACATGGTTGAGTACTTCGGTCAAAACTTGTCAGGTTACCTCTTCTCTAAGAATG
>ERZ773045.1347-NODE-1347-length-11015-cov-7.691423_pt1 | contig 11015 bp, 11 predicted proteins | sample MGYA00580635_ERZ773045 | MGnify/ENA primary metagenome ERZ773045 (study PRJEB29015, sample SAMEA2738115) | human oral metagenome | biome: human oral; feature: human-associated habitat; material: saliva | place: China | collected 2261 ...
ACTAAGTCTTGCATAATGCCGTTGTTTATATCTTAATGATGCAAAATTACAAAATAATTATCATCTGCACCACTGTTGTTCTGACTTTTTATGAGCTATGCTTAGGGCAAAGGCTTATTAGGACTATTGGCCTTATTAGCCTAATTAGCCAACCTATTCATCAAAACCTATTGGACGAAACTGATGCTGTTCTTCGCTATAGACATAGCCTGCTTCACGCAAGTGGGCTTTGAGTTTATCTATATCTTCATTGAAATTGTAACAAAGTGACTCTAAAGAATCAAACTCTTCATCACGTAACAGCATATTCACGCTGCTCACTAATATCGCTGGGTCTTTTGGTAAATACTCCATAAGTATATTTATTAAAAAATAAAAAGGCTACTTCATCGACTCACCTATGAACTGGAGAGGCAAGAGGTCCTTAACGCTATTGATAACATATATGCCTGCCGTACCATAAAGAAGAATACGGATAGGCTGCTTATAACGGTCTTCTATCTCCAAGATAACCTGACGACAAGCTCCACAAGGGACTATCGGATCACGCATCAAACCATACTCATTAGCTGCAGCAATGGCAAGAGTGGTAACAGCTTGGTCTGGATAGACAGACTGAGCAGCAAAGATAGCAGAGCGTTCAGCGCATAAGCCCGATGGAAAAGCAGCATTCTCCTGATTGGCTCCGATAACTTCTGTACCATCAGCAAGCAACAATGCGGCTCCAACACGGAAGCGGCTATAAGGAGAATAACTATTACCAGTTGCCTCCACAGCCCTTTGAATGAGGTGCTGATCAGCCGTAGAGAGTTCCTCTACCTGACAAAAACCAATCTTGATGCTTATGTCTATTGTTTTCATATTCGATATTTATTATTGTTGGTGGGGGTTATTAGGCTAATTAGTCCTATTAGGCTTATTGGCCTAATACGCCCAATAAGCTTAATAGCTTTAATTAGCAATCAGCTCATAACAGCCAATATCTGGCTTACTATCACGCTGTTTACCATCATGATCAGTTGCAAAACGAGGGTCACCGAGGACAAGTCCCGCATCAATCGCAGGATACTTCTCATTCTTCTCTGCCTTCTTCAAGTGGAAATCATAGTTCTGTTTGTCGCCATCTACCAGCACAAACTGCTTTGAACCACCATCTGGATAATCCTTACTATTCTCCCATGTGACATCTGTAAAACGTGCTAACAGAGCTGTATCTTTAGGCTTTGGCGTACGAAGAATACAATTATAGAACTGATAGTTGGCTGTCACACCATCCTTGTTACCGCCCATGAGCAAATCATCTGCATATCCCGTCACAAGCGAGTTGACTACATGGAAGGTCTGGAGTGGATAATCCTTGTTGTCAATATGATTACCAAAACTTAACGCTGCACCACGATTACTATCGAAAGGATAGAACTGTGCGAAGGTACAATGCGTCAAAATCACGTCTCCACCCACAAAGGCTGCACAGTCCATCAGCGTATTAGAGAACTGAGTGTTATAAGCAACAATCTTACAGTTGATAGCTTGTAAACCATAGCCTTGACAGTTATGAATGGTAGAATTAGCGAGTGTCAGCTTCGTACGAGTCGCTGTTGCCGTATCACAGAGAATACCATTATAAGTCGAATGGATATCCGTATGGGTCAGTACATTGTCGTAACTGTCCTTATGAAAGCGTACACCTTGCCACTGACCACTAACCCTATCATAAGGAAGATACTTAAACATCTTGTCTAAACGATCGCCCCGCAGCGTTACAGGTTTGTCTGCTGTACCCTCACAACGCAGCGTTCCATAAACATCAAGGGCTGCCTTCTGAGAGAAATAAACAGTTGTTCCGGCAGGAATTGTCAGTGTAGCACCTGCCTCTACCTTCAATGTATCTTGGAAAACGATAGGTTTCGTACTAGTCAAAATGGTGTTCGAGGTTATCTTACGTCCTTTTATCAATTCTGCATCCCAGCTGTAAACACGTAGGTTCACCTTCTGCTGTACACCGCTTTCGAGCGTAAAGACAAGGTTATCAGCCACCTCTTGTGGAGTTACTGCGTTATTAAGGGGTGACGTCATCTCAACAAACACCTGGATACTATCCTTATTACGCACTTCCAAACCACCAACCTGATAGCCGTTGGCAGCCGAGAGTTCCACACCATCTACATTCACACGGAAACCCGTTTGGTTACCTTGTGCCAGACGGACGTTAGTTATTCGTAGTCCATCGCCCGACTTATTATACACCCAGAAAATCTTAGTAGATGTCGGAACATTTGAGAATGTCGTGTCGAGTCGTAGGGTATCAGTCGAGAATGTGAGCAGATTGCTCCGTGATGTTGTAAAAGCATCGTCATCAGAACAGGCTACCATCATCATGACGGCTGACAATAATAACAAAAAGGATAATTTCTTCATTCTTTTCTTTTTATGTTCTTATCTAACGACTCAATAGGCTGTTTTATTGCCTTTCAGATGTTTACTCCAAGTCAACATGCTCTACATTCACTTGTTCATGCAGAAAGATACGTGCCGTCTCCTCAAACTTCTCGGGATTTTCCGTAGTGAAATACTTCACAGTGGCATGCTTGGTACAGCGTGCATCCATGTCGGGATGCCGACGGAGATAATCCTTAAGGCTCTCTGCCACATACTCACCCTGTGGCACAATCCGCACGCCACGTGGTACATGCTTTAATATCTTTGGCATGAGGATAGGATAATGCGTGCAGCCGAGGATAAGCGTATCAATTTCTGGATCAAGTCGCATGATATGATCAAGACGCTTTTTCACAAAATAGTCGGCACCGGGACTGTCTGCCTCGTTGTTTTCAATGATTGGCACCCAGAGCGGACAAGGAACACCCGTCACCTTCACATCATCCCATAGCTTTTGTATTTCAAGTTTATAACTATCACTCTTGATGGTTCCCTCGGTAGCCAAGACACCTACATGGCGGGACTGTGTAAGCTTACCGATCACCTCTGCCGTAGGACGAATCACACCAAGTACGCGTCTTTCAGGATCAAGATGGGGCAAATCGTTCTGTTGGATCGTACGGAGTGCCTTGGCAGAAGCTGTGTTACAACCTAAGATAACCAATTGGCAACCGAGTTCGAAGAGCTTCATCACAGCCTGGCGTGTAAACTGATAGACCACATCGAAAGAGCGTGAGCCGTATGGTGCACGCGCATTATCACCTAAATATATATAATCGTATTCGGGAAGTAGCTGACGAATACCATGCAGAATGGTCAGTCCTCCATACCCTGAGTCGAAGATACCGATTGACCCTGGCTGTTTAGAATACTTTGTCATGATTCTTTTCTATTACAATTAATCGTTATCCTATTCACCTACTTACAGATTGGTGCGGACGCCCAACACATCATGTGCGGATGGTGAACACCAAACGTGCTGAGCCTTCTCTGCTGTAAAGACAATTACTTCAATGCTGTTATCAAAGCCTCAGTTACATCCTCTCCCATCGCTGTATTAACGAAAGGAACAGTGTTGTTGTCAGTATTCAGGATGAAAGCGTAACCACTTTCCTTGCCCATCTGACGTACAATGTTGTTTAACTTTGTGCGAACAGGTGCGTAGATATCCTCTTCAGCCTTCTTCAGCAGTCGTTCAGACTCCTTACGAAAAGCAATGTTACGTTCCATCAGTTCCTCTAATTCAGCCTGACGTTTACGAAGAATAGATGGTTCCAATTTACGTTGTACCTCAAGGAAGTCCTCATATCGGCTATTGAAATCATCAACTGAACGCTTCGTCTCAGCATCATACTTCGCTTTCAATTCATTAAAAGTACGTGTTGCCGTTGCATAGTCAGACATTGCGTGCAACACTTTATCATAGCTAAAGTAAGCAAACTTAAAAGCAGTAACACTCTGCTGTGCTGCCGCCAAGAGTGGCAAGAGCATGAAAGCAAGGGATAAGAATAGCTTTTTCATTATTTCTTTTATTATCTCTATATAAACAAAAATGAGGTCAACGCAAGAACAAATATCCGTGCGGTGACCTCACCCTTTTATCTCCTCTTAAATATGAATGGAAAGAACCTTTCCAGCTTATTCGACAACTAGCCCCCCTAGGAACCCTAGGCTACCTAGGAAAGCTAGGAATAATAGGAATACTAGGAAAGCTTCACTCCACCATAAATCAAGGAGAATGAACCACGGGGCAAAGGCACCCGCAATGTTTTACTTCATCTTAGCCAACTGAGCCTTTACCTCAGCAGTAACATCCTTGCTGAGTGCCTCGTTGATGTACAATGGCTGACCAGCAGCTTTCTCCATGATGTAAACATAGTTACCTGCCTTAGCTACAGCTGCGATGGCGTTGCGAACCTTCTCAAGAACTGGGCCGAGTTGCTTCTGCTGTGCTTCGTTGAAGGCCTTCTGGTTGTCCTGAGCAGTCTGCTGGATCTTAGTGTACATATCCTGCAAATTCTTCTCTGTCTCAGCCTGCTTTGTAGCGTTCATAGTGCTCTTAGACTTGTCGTAAGCCTCAGCCTGACGCTGCAATTCAGCCTGCATGTCTTCAATCTGCTTCTGGTACTCCTTACCTTTAGCTTCTAACTTACCCTGAATAGCTATAGCCTCTGGAAGTGACTGGAGGAGAGCCTGTGAGTCAAGGTGACCAAACTTCTGTGCGAACAATGTCATTGGTGCACAGAGCATCAACATCAAAAATAACTTTTTCATTTCTTTTTATTGTTTAATTGTTTATTATTTTTCTTGATTTCCTAGGGTTACTAGGGAGTCTAGGATTACTAGGGTACCTAGAGCTCCTAGAAAAGCTATCTAAAATTTTCTTTACTGATAAGAATATCCTAACTTCTGCAATACCTCATTACTTATGTCCACCTTTGGCGAACCATAGATAATACCAGCAGCATTGCTTGAACGATCAATTACCAAACTATAACCACGCTGGTCGGAGATATCCTTTACAGCATTGTAAATCTCATCTTGTATAGGGGTGATCAGACTGGTACGCTTCTTAAAGAGCTCACCTTCTGGACCAAAGTACTTACGCTTAAGATCAGATGCCTGCTTCTCCTTTGCAAGAATAGCTTCCTGTCTTTTCTTTTTCTGGTCTTGAGAAAGGAAAACAACCTCGTTCTGATAATTCTTATACATAGTAGAAGCCTCCGTATTGAGAGCCTCGACCTCAGCCTGCCACTTCTTACTCACCTGATTTAACTGCTCATTAGCACGCTCGTAAGCTGGCACATTCTTGAGAATATACTCCATATCAATCAGTGCAAACTTCTGTGCAGAAGCTGTCAAAGGTGAGAAAGCAAATAGGTAAAGAAGAAACATTACTCCTAAACCTTTCTTTAATATACATTTTCTCATACAATTTTCTTCTTTTAATAATTCTATTTCAGGGCAATCCTGCAGTTATATCTTTACCCTTTGACTTCTGCTTAGAATTCTTGTCCAAGGATAAAGTGGAACTGGCTACCGCCCCTCGTACCAAATACCTTATCGAAGCCATAAGCCCAGTCAATACCCATCATACCAACCATTGGGAGGAAGATACGGACACCAAGACCAGCTGAACGCTTCATGTCAAATGGATTAAACTTACTTGTATCGGTCCATGCATTACCAGCCTCAACAAAACCAAGACCATAAATAGTCGTGTTACCCAAGAGGAATGGGTAGCGAAGCTCCAATGACATACGAGTGTAAGCATAACCTTCAGCACCATATGGAGTGAGTGAACCATTCTCGTAACCACGAAGACCAATTGTCTCCTCAGCGTAACCAGTAGAGTATCCACTCATACCATCACCACCCATGTAGTAGGTTTCAAACGGACTTTTCTTGTTTTTATTGTAACTTCCCAACAAACCGAACTCAACACGGGTCATCAAGACGAAACATTTCTGACCACTTGTGAGGGCTGTAAAGGTGCGAGCCTTGAACTTCCACTTATGATACTCAACCCAACGATACTTCTCCTGCTGCTCCTGTGAGTAAGTTGGAGAGTTACGGTCAGTTGCCAAGTGTGCATAGTCCTTACCATCCCACTTAGACCATGGCGGAGTAATGGTCAATGATACTGAGAAGTCTGAACCACGACGTGGGAAGAGTTGGTTATCTGTTGACGTACGATTAAGCGCAATGTTGAAGTTCAAGTTGTTGGCTGAACCATTCGACATAATGAAGTAACGCCAATTACGCAACATGTAACGTTGGTACTGCAATTGGAGTGACAAGGTGAAATAGTCATCAGGCCAGTTTAGACGCTTTCCCCAACCTGCATAGACACTCAAGAGTTTCACATACTTGTCTGGGTCATAATAATTCTCATAACTGTTATAATTGTAGTTTCCATAACCATAACGATAGTTGTTATAGTTATTTAAGTAACCACTATTATAATAGTTGCTTGACACATCTGTCTGCTTTGAATACGACATACCCACATTAAACTGGATAGGACGCTTACCGCCCAACCAGTTGGTTGAGTACTGAGCATTGTATGACTGGTAGTAAGTACCATTCGTCTGTGCACCTAATGAAAGTGTCTCACCATCACCGATTGGCATAATACCACGATGTTCACGATTTCTACGGAAGAGGTTCGCCATTGAGAAGTTATTCAACTTCAAGCCGACACGACCAATAACACCTGTCTGACCCCAACCCAATGAAAGCTCAACTTGGTCGTTTGACTTCTGCTTGAGGTTGTAGTTGATGTCAACAGTTCCGTCCTCATAATTTGGCTCTGGTACTGGGTTGATAGCCTCTGGGTCGAAGTGTCCCATTGACGCCAACTCACGTGCAGAACGCTGGAGTGCCTCCTTAGAGAAGAGGTCGCCTGGCTTTGTACGCAATTCACGACGCACTACATTCTCGTAAAGACGATCGTTACCATTAATCTTCACTCGGTTGATATGTGCCTGCTGTCCTTCTGTAATACGCATCTCAAGGTCAATAGAGTCGCCGACAATATTCACCTCTGTTGGTTGCAAGTTATAGAAGAGATATCCATTATTCCAATAAGCATTACCCACAGCATCCTCATCCTGTGAAAGACGCTTGTTTAAATAGGTCTGATTATACACGTCGCCCTTCTTCATATCGAGCAAACGAGACAAATAGTCGGTTGAGTAAACGGTATTACCTACCCATTTGATGTTACGGATATAATACTTCTTACCCTCATCAACCTTAACATAGATATCTACATGCTTTGGGTCAACATTCCAAACGCTATCCTTCAGAATAGTGGCATCACGGAAACCATACTCGTTGTACTTCGTGATAAGGTTCTTCTTATCCTCAGCCCAACGCTCTGGTGTGAACTTCTTCGACTTTAAGAGATTTGACAATTTTCCTGCCTCATGGGTCTTCGAAAAAGCACCCTTGCTAAACAAGGTACCCTTAATCTTCTTATCACCCAATAGGCTGTCACCATCAATAATGATCGAGCGCACCTTCAGCTTCTCCTTCTTATCTACATCGATATCAAGGATAACCTGATTCTTTGCTGCAACATCGTCACGCTGACGAATAAAGACCTCAGCATTCTTGTAACCCTTTTCGTCGAAGTATTTCTTAGCAAGTATCTTCGCACGATCAAGCATGTTTGGCGTAATCTGTCCACCCTTCAAAAGACCGAGTTTCTTCTCTAAATCGTCACGTTCTGTCTTCTTCAAACCATTGTAGTTGATGGTTGAGATACGAGGACGCGGTGCGAGATGTATCTTTAGATAGATATTATCTCCTACAATAGAGTCAGCCGAAATGGAAACATCAGAGAAGAGTCCATGCTTCCAGTAACGCTTCACAGCATCTGTGATTGCCGTACCTGGAACCTCCAAATCCTGTCCTACAGCAAGTCCAGAGATACCAGTGAGGACATAATCCTCATAGCCCTCAATACCAGTAACGGTCAGTCCTGCCAACTTGTAAGTCTTAGGAGTACCTGAATATGTGATATCTGGGTTTACAATCTTCTGCTGTGCACTCGCCACAAGTGAAACTCCGGAGAATGCAAGGAGCATCAATACCTTATTTATTTTAGTCATCTATTGCGTAACTTAATTGTTTTCGTTTTCTTCTATTTGTTTCTCAGTCTTTCCAAAGCGACGCTGTCTGCTCTGGAAACTTGCTATGGCTTTCTGCAAATCCTGCTCGTTGAAGTCAGGCCAATAGGTATCACAGAAGTATAGCTCAGAATAAGCTATCTGCCATAAGAGGTAATTGGAGATGCGAAGCTCACCACCCGTCCTTATCAAGAGGTCAGGATCAGGCATGAAGTTTGTTTCCAAATGCTCGCTAATCATCTCTTCTGTAATCATTTCGGGAAGCAAAGGTTCAGAGCTGTTAGCCTGATATTCTGCAACAATCTCCCTCATCGCTTTTGTTATCTCCCAACGTGCACTGTAGCTAAGAGCCACAACCATCGTCATTGCGGAGTTCTTTGCGGTATGTTCTTCCGTCTCACGCAATTTCTTCTGCACTTCTTCTGGCAGACGTGCCATATCACCAATAACACGGAAACGCACATTATTCTTCATGAAGATTTCATCTTCTAAAGACGTAAGCACAAGTCCCATCAACGCTGCAATTTCATCGGTAGGACGATTCCAATTCTCTGTTGAAAAGGTATAGAGCGTGAGAAACTTCACACCCAATCGTACACATTCAGATGTGATGCGACGTACGGTATCAACTCCTGCCTGATGTCCGTAGGAGCGTGGCATGTTCCGTTCTGTTGCCCAACGTCCATTACCATCCATCGTGATAGCAATGTGCTGGGGTATTCGTGTCATATCTAATTCTTCTGCCATATCTATTGAAGAGATAAACCTTTGTTTTGTCCTGTACAGCACTTATGTCTGCACACTTTAGGCATTACCTTATATAATAAGGTCGGAACTAACTTCCCTTACTCGTCCTCATTATGACAAGTCTTACACTTTGTCATAAAACTATAAGAGAACGTCAGCTGTAGGGTTGAATAGCTGTCCGTATTCTTAAATAGTCCGCTACTCTTAATGCCGTAGGGATCTTTCTGTCCGTCTAACTCATCGCTCAACGAGAAGTGTAATGCCCACTGCAAACCGACATTCATACGCTCACTGACCTTATACTTCACACCCAATCCGATTGGAAGATTCGCTGTGAGCACCGACTTGCGGTCACCGCCTTTAATATTAACATAGGTGGCACCTAATCCTATTGTCACGTATGGTGACAAGCGCTGTGCGCCATGATAGTCACGACCTGTACCATATGGAAGGAAGTTATATTCGTAAGCAACACCAACGTCAACCAATGAGTTGTCAAATGTATAGGGAGATGAAGCAAAACGTGGATAGTAAGTCTTGACATCAGCTGACGAACCTTTCATCTTTCCAAACGATACGTTCATCTTTAATCCCATGTATGGGCTGAAATTATATCTTGCTAACACCGTTCCCATCGGCTGCAGGTCCTTCAGCAACGACTCATTAAAGTCGCCTAAGTACCCCATCATACCGACACCAGCACCAATCTCCATCTTATACTCTGCGTCAGACTGCGCCCAGAGAGGTGTAACTGCAAGGACGAGTAGGAGGTTGATGACGAAACGTTTCATTGTTGCTCAATGTTTTTTGTCGTAATCTTACAGACGACTAAGGTTCAACTCCCAGCCTACTCTATTGAGTCTTCCACGCCAAACCTTTGTACCACTGATTATCCAGAGAAACTCATCACTATCTACAGTTGCTGTGAAAGCAGTTGCTGGTTGTAAGTCGGTTGGATAAATGAAATTCTTATCACTCTTCCATGTGATACCACCATCGCGTGAGAGGAGCATAGAAGCTAGCTTACCATTTGTATCAACGCCCAAGGCAAGTGTTGCCTTATCATAGCCTACTACTGCAAGGGTCTTATAAAGTGGGAGCTGGAACTTATCAGCATTGCTCACTACATAACTCCAAGCCTCATTCTGACGATAAGAAAGTTTCGTCCAAGAAACATTCTTTGTTCCATCTGCCAATGTCCCAACGAGCTGAACTCGATACATATCAGCTGTTAGGGCTGTGAGCGAAGCGTTGATATTGTTTACTGGAAGCAGTGATGCGTTACTATCTAATGACTCATTCGTCCACGTTGTACCATTGTCCTTTGACGCTAATAATGTACCACTAGTTGACAATGCGAATAACTCTGCTGGTGATGCTGCCACCAACAGCTTCAGGTTGCTGTTGGTTGCGACTGTTGTCCAACTGCTACCATCTGTAGAGCTATATACCACGCCATTATCGATAACAAAAAGCTTTGTACCCTGCACGGCTACACTCTTATAAGCATTTGCAGTAAAAACCTTACTGAGTTTTGTCCAGTTATTGCCATTGTCCTTATCAGCAGCGTAAGCAATAGTCTGACTACCATTTGAACCAAAGACAAATACCTTACTCCCCGTACTAACAGCCTTCATTGCCGTAAACGAACTGAAGTTACTATTTGCTTGCAGTGCTTGCCAGCTAAAGACATTACCCTTCTGCTTGTGGACATTCACAGAAATTTTATAATCTCTATACTCGCTTCCTTGGTTTGAATAAACACGGAAGAAACGTGGAGTACTAAAATTGATGGAATCATTGCTGTTGTAATAAGAGTACTTATCGTCAGTTGTTGACTTAATAACAACCGTTCCACTATTCTTAGTTACAATCTTCGCTAAGACATTGCTTGCCTTTGTGCCGTATGGTAAAGAGTCAGGGTTATAAATCAAGCCCTGTTCCTGATCAATATAAAACTTTACCTTAGCAGCATTGAAGTTTGCTGTATAAGAACTATCGCTACCATTCTTGGCAACAGTGTCGCGAACTTGCTTCAACTGCCCCAAAGAAAAGCTCAAAATAGCCGTGTCTTTGTAACTTACGCTGTTTTTCTCGTCGTCGTCCTTAAGACAAGAAGTCATTGTCAAAGTAGCCATCATTAAAGCTACGAGAGTATATATCTTATTACGCATCAGATACTAATAATTGAAT
>ERZ773045.1352-NODE-1352-length-10990-cov-8.606127_pt1 | contig 10990 bp, 9 predicted proteins | sample MGYA00580635_ERZ773045 | MGnify/ENA primary metagenome ERZ773045 (study PRJEB29015, sample SAMEA2738115) | human oral metagenome | biome: human oral; feature: human-associated habitat; material: saliva | place: China | collected 2261 ...
CTCGAACCGCTGACCCTCTGCTTGTAAGGCAGATGCTCTCCCAACTGAGCTAAACCTCCATCTATCCCTTACATTCCTCGTTTCGTGGAATGCTTTAATATAGTAGCATGGTGACTTTTTATCGTCAACACTTTTTAATTCCTTTTTTTTAAATTTTTTTCAAAAAACTTTATGAGTCTTCTTTTAAAGGTTTACATACTAGTGATTATAAAACCCACAATGAAGTTTGGTGTGTGAATGTGCTACAATAATAGAAGTTTTATGGAGGTTTCGTATGAAGATCTATAACGCAAGATATTTAGATAATAATCAGCGTTTTCTTGTTGCGATTATCACTGGATTTATCGCTGCCATACTATTTGGCTCATTATATGGATTGATTACATCGTTTATTCACGTTTCATTTTCCGCAATGTTTGTTGCAGTAGGATATGGAGTTTCTTCTGTAATCAAACATTTTGGTAAAGGTGTTCATACTAGATTTATGGTTGTGGGTGCCATCATGACAACATTTGCAATCTTTCTTGGAGATATGATGTCAGTATATTCCGTTCCTAGATTTGCTTCTCTTTTATTAAGCGGTAATTTCTCTTTCGTTGGTGTATTCTTTGTTGCATGGCTACGTAGTATGGCATCTGCTGATGTTTCAGGTATACTTAGTTTGGCGTTTCGCTTAATCGGAATATATATTGGATATACACAGTCCGTTATTTTATAGAGGTGTCATATGTATAGAAAAACATGGATGCAAGTCAATCTAGACAAGATTGAACGTAACTTAATCAAATTAAAAAATATCTGTCAGAAAAAAGTGATTGCTGTTTTAAAAGCAGATGCATATGGCTGTGGTGATATTCACGTTGCTCGTGCAGCATTAGAAGCAGGTGCAGAGATGATTGCTGTATCTTCTCTGGATGAAGCACTTGTCCTGCGTAATGAAGGTTATGAGGGCAAATTACTAATTCTTGGAGCTACAGAAGCCAGTGATATTCCTGTTTTGATTAAACAAGGTATTTCTTGTACCGCTTTTTCTAATGAATGGGTGGATAGCGCTATCCGGCAAAACTGTGAAGGTTTACATGTACATCTTAAGATGGATACTGGCATGAGTCGTATTGGCTTTCGCACAATTGACGAACTACATTTGGCTTTCAACAAACTTCAAGCTGCTAATTGTGATATGGAAGGTATCTTTACCCACTTTTGTTGTGCAGATAGTGATTTAGAGCTCACAAATCTGCAGTTTGCTAAATTTAAAGAAGCAGTAGAGTCTTTCTCTTACTCCTTCCCTTGGGTACATTGCGATAACAGTGACGCAACAGCATTCTTTAAAGAAGATACATCCAATGCTTGCCGTATCGGTATTTCACTATATGGTATTTCCACTTATGAGAAATCCCTTGAACCAGCAATCTCACTTCTGAGTGAAATCATTATGATAAAGCACATGCATGCAGGTGATACAGTTGGATATGGTGCTACCTATACTGCTAAAGATGATGAAATCATCGCCACCCTACCAATCGGATATGCAGATGGCCTTATCCGTGCTAATCAAGGCAGAAAAGTATATGTTGATGGTCAATACGTAGAGATTGTAGGACGTGTATGTATGGATCAAGTAATGATTCATTTAGAACACGAAGTGCCAGTTAAAACAGTCGTTGAAATCTTTGGCGAACACATCTCACTAGAAAAAATGGCCGAAGAACTAAATACAATCCCATATGAAATTATCTGTTTACTAAGCAGCCGTGTAACACGTCGTTACATTTGGCACAACCAAATCCAAGACGAAGAAAATTCCCGTTTGGAAAAGAGTATTCTAGCGAAAGAGAAGAACTAAAACGATGAGCGCTGGCTCATCGTTTTTCGTTAATTGGTAATAAATCAATAAATCCTAACTCAGGATTATTATATAAGCGAACAAAGAACTTATTTCCAGTCGCAAAACCTCTTGATATGTATAAAAGTCTTCCATCAAGGTTTTTGATACCATGAGTATATCTAGGGAATAGTCCCTGTTGTGGTGCATATAATCCTTGTCTTAAAAATGGAATTGCCCATTGGCCACCATGTGCATGGCCACTGATAATTAAATTGACTGGCAGTTGCTCATAAAACGCTACATGATGGGGGCGATGTGATAAAAGGATTCGATAATATGATGTCATACAGAGAGAATCCACCTCCTCTACTGTCTTATCCATCTTAGGGCCACCATCTGTTAGACCAATAACTTCTAATAATTGACCATTGATATTCATCACTTCACTATCATCAAGAAGAACATGCACTCCATCTGAACGCATCGCAATCACATAGTCATGTAATTTCTCTTTTAACATCTCATCGTGATTTCCACTAATATATACTCGCAGATATGCATTCAATGCATGCATGAGAGCAAGCATACTTTTGTTATCTCCCCTAGGCGTAAAGATATCACCAGGAAAAACAATTAAATCAGGTTTATGTTTATTTACCATACGAATAATACGTTCATTATCTTTACCAAAACTTTGAGAGTGTAGATCAGAAATAACACAGATACGTACACGTTTTGAAATAAGTGGTGTATAAATCTTTTTTCTTGTCGCATCTATTTTATGTGGCCATCCTAAGAATATAATCAGTGCAACCAATAAAACAGCTACTACGGACACAACGATAATTGTCTGCATATCTTCTAACCTCCAACTCCGCTTAACCAATTTGTCTTATATAACCGAATTAAATATAATACACCTCTTATCGCAATATCAATCGTCATTGCAAGCCAAGCACCCATAAGACCCATGATTGGCGCTAAGAAGAAGGCTAACGTAATGCGAATACCCCATAAACTCAATAAATTCAGTACAAATGGAATAACCGTATCACCAGCACCTCGTAATACACCTGTAATAACGATGGATGCAGCAAAGAGTGGCTCTGCAAGCATGACAACACGAATTACGTTTACACCAAGTCGTTGTACATCTACATCTGGCGTTAATATTGCAAATATCATCGGAGATGTAAAAAACAATATAATTGCAAGGATACCCATAATAGCCATACCCAATAGTGTAATGATATTAGCAAAGTCTTTTGCAATATCTTTCTTGCCAGCACCAATCGCTTGACCAATTAATGTTGTAGCTGCTGCTGCGATACCATATCCAGGCATATAGCAAATTGACTCTACTGTATTACCGAAGGAATGGGCCGCAATCGCAACTGTCCCAAGTGGAGCAATAATCTTGGTGGACGCAATTTGTCCCATACATAAAACACTTTGTGCTAGTGCATTAGGCATCCCTATCTTCCAAGCAGAAGATAAAACATCCTTGCTAGCAAACCAATTTCCAGCAATTTCCTTGATGTGTAATTCGTTCGATTTTGTTAAGGCTACCTTGAAAGAAATTACTGTGCAAATACATACTGCAAGTGATGTGCCAAGTTGTGCCCCTAATACACCTAAATTAGCTCCATACACCCATATCTCTAAACCAAAGATGGAAATCATTCGAGATGGAAAAATCAAAATGAAATTGAAAATTATATCCAAGATACACATGAACACAGCCATCTTACTTGGGGTCTTCATATCCCCAGCACACTGCAACATACTATTCACAAGGTAATTTAACTGACGAATTGGAAGGAAGATTGCATATAACCCAAGATAATTCGTTGCATCTTTCCATATCTCTGGTTGGGCCTGTAACCATGATGGAGCAACATGTGCCCACACATAACAGACTCCTGCAATTAGAAATGAAATGAACAGTGAGGTTAAAATGGAACCTTTAAATATCCTTTTACTACGTTCAAGCTTTCCTGCACCTACCGCATGAGCAACCTGCACAGAGAATCCAATCGCTACACTATTAATGAGTTCTCCAAATAGCCAGGTACTCGACATCACAAGACCAATTGAAGCAGAGGCTAATGCACCCAGTGCACCAACCATTGCCGTATCAATAAATCCCATTACAGTTTCTGTAATGACTGCCAGGATACCAGGGATACTCAAGTCTTTTATGAGTTTTATTTTATCGGAAAATGTTAAATGCTCTGCATTCCGTATTTTTTCTGCAAGCTGTGTATTCATATGCATATTATACAAAAAGGTACTCCTTTTGGAGTACCCCTTATGCTTATTTATTTGGATTAAAATACACAGTTGTGCCAGCTTCTACAGATTTTGTAATCCATACACTCGCTCCGATAACACAACCATCACCAATTACGGTATCACCACCAAGAACTGTGGCATTGGCATAGATAACTACATTATTACCAATGTTTGGATGACGCTTTCCACCCTTCACAAGTTCGCCATTCTCATTTACTTTGAAACTCTTTGCACCAAGTGTAACACCTTGATATAACTTCACGTGGTGACCAAGCTCTGCTGTTTCACCAATGACTACACCAGTCCCATGGTCAATACAGAAGTAATCACCAATTGTCGCACCAGGGTTAATATCAATACCTGTCTTTTCATGTGCATATTCTGCCATAAGACGAGGAATATATGGAACACCTAACTTATATAAAACATGTGCAATACGATAGATAAAGATTGCATAGAAGCCAGGATATGCAATGACTACCTCTGACTTGGTTCTAGCTGCTGGATCACCATCATAAATTGCTTGGATATCTGTTAAGACTGAACGCTTAATAGCTGGTAACTCTGCTAAAAACATATCTCTTAAGTTTCCACAGATTGAACAATCAGCACCCTTAAACTGTAGAGATGCTTGAATTTCCTTCTGTAAACCTTCTGATAAATAGTTTAGAGCCTGTTGTTGGTTTAACATACCTGCATGATAATAATCCGGCAAAATCACTGCTTGTACCTGCTTTAAAATCGTAATGATATTTGTACGATCTGGTATACGCATTTTTAATGCAAGATCTTTATCTTCAATTTCATTTAGTTCATTGAGTAGTGTTTCGTAATTTTCCATTTTATTCTGCGAATAATGCAGTTGATAAATAGCGATCTCCTGAGTCAGGTAATAATACAACAATTAACTTACCTGCATTCTCTTCTCTCTTCGCTACTTCAAGTGCAGCGTGCACTGCTGAACCTGAAGAAATACCAACTAATATTCCTTCCTTTCTGCCAATTTCAGCACCTGTTGTGAAGGCCTCTTCATCTGTAACTTTGATTACTTCATCATAGATTTCTGTATCTAATGTTGTAGGGATGAAGCCTGTACCGATACCTTGAATCTTATGTGGACCTGGTGCACCACCTGATAATACTGCACTAGTTGCTGGTTCAACACCAATCACCTTCACATTTGGATTCTTTTCCTTGAGATACTTACCTGTACCAGAGATTGTTCCTCCTGTTCCGATAGCGGAAATAAAGATATCAACCTCACCATCTGTATCTTCCCAGATTTCTGGTCCTGTTGTTAAGTAATGTGCTTTACGATTGGACATATTTTCAAACTGCTGTGGAATAAATGCGTTCTCAATGCCTGCCGCAAGTTCTTCTGCCTTAGCAATTGCACCCTTCATACCCTTAGCACCTTCTGTTAATACAACCTCTGCACCATAACCTTTAACCATCTTACGACGTTCAACAGTCATTGTATCTGGCATTACTAGAATAACACGATAACCCTTCGCTGTACCAACTGCAGCTAAACCAATACCTGTATTTCCTGATGTAGGTTCAATAATTGTAGAACCTGGCTTTAATAACCCTGCTTCTTCAGCATCTACAATCATCTGATATGCAATTCTATCCTTGACTGAACCTGTTAAGTTAAAGTATTCAACCTTTGCTACAACACGTGCCTTTAAGCCAAGTTCCTTTTCAAAGTGTGTAAATTCTAATAATGGTGTGTGACCAATTAATTCAGTTGTTGATTTTTTGATATTTGACATAGTATTTTCCTCTTTTCTCTCATGTAATATATGGAGCGGTAAAAACAAAAATCCGAGCATGCATTCATATGCCCGGATTTACTAACTATTGTGCTTACGAATCACTGCAATAAAGGTAAATTAAAGCAGCCCCGACGCAGAAACAGCATTCATCCGGACATCATTTAAATTACAACAGCAACACATTTGATTCATTACTTGTTTGTTCATGCCCGTTTCCTCCTGTTCACCGTTCTTATTACGGAGACTATCATAGTACTATCAGTTTTATTTGTCTACTCTAATGATTCAGCTTTTTTCGTTCACTTTGAATTAGCGTTTGTACATCATCTTCTTTCAACTGTTCTAATTGATCTGATATTTCAGATTCATTCGCAAATTGATTAAAGATATTTTGTTTCTCATGGAGTCGTTTTACCAATGCTTCATCTATCGTATCTGCAGATACTAATCTATATACAAATACATGATTGATTTGTCCCATACGATAGACACGAGAGATTGCCTGCATTTCATCGGACGGTTTCAGTTGAGGTTCACAAAGAATTACAATCTCTGCCGTCTGAATATTTAAACCAATACCACCTGTATGAATCTGTATTGGCAGCACCCGTGCAACCGGCTCATCAAACTGTCTTAGAATTTCTTGTCGTTTCTCCAGTGATAATTTTCCACTAATGACTGGCAAAGATTTTCCTAACAGTAAATCTGTCACGAAAGATAGCGTCTCCAAGAAATAAGAGAATATAACTACCTTTCTTCCTTCACCCAGTGCTTGTAAACATAGCTCTGTCATCCGTTCTGCTTTAGTAGAGTTTAATGAATCCCAAGATACTCTACGCATAGCCATAAAGTTTCCAGATTCAACTGCTTTACGGTAAGAGACTATCTCCTCCTCATTCATCATGCACCACTCGTCATGAATCGTTAATTCCGGCAGTTCCATGAGTACATCAGAACGCTTACGTCGCAAATATACTGGTGCAATCTTCTTGCGAAATAAATCTGCTTTCGCTAGATATTTCATATCTTTTACTTCGCTTGCGATGGATGGATTTAAACATTCAATTAAGTAACACATTTCATCTACGTTATTTTCAATCGCTGTGCCCGTCATATAGAGTGCATACTCAGCTTGTTCAATCATTCGCACTGTATTGCGTGTACGTTGTGAATCCTTGTTTTTAACGAAGTGTGCTTCATCCACAACAACCATATCGAGTGGAAAATCTTTATCAAAAATAATCTTATCTAAACCTTCATAGTTAATAACTGCAATGCCACCATCACTCTTCCAGCTTTGAAAATCACTAAAACCAGATCCATGTAACATATATGCTTGCATGTCCGTTAGTTTTTCAATTTCATACTTCCAGTTTAGTAATAACCCTGCTGGACATATCACAAGAAAATAACGCTGTCCTTTGTGATATAGATGATTCATCGCTGCAATTGCTTGAATGGTTTTTCCTAGTCCCATCTCATCTCCAAGCAGCACCCTTTTTTGATGCAAGATATACTTCGTTCCAAACTCTTGATAATGACGTAACTCTGTATGGAAAGATTCTAATACTAATGGTATTGCCTGTATCTGTTGCAGTAGCGAAACATCAATGTCTTCATCTTTATCATCTTTCACTTCTATTTCAGATAACTTTTCAATTACAGTATAGTATTGAATCGCATTATCCTTATAGTCCTGTAATATCACATCAAAGCGAACCTGATTTAACGCAACACAATCATCATAAAATTGCTTAATTACCTCTGCGTATGAAGACTGATTAAAGTACTTTACATCTTCTACAGCTTTTAAAAATGTCTGTTTCTTTTTTCTACTACTAAAAATCCAACCAAAGAAATTTCGAATTAAACCACTGTTATCATAGGCTTCTTGAATACCACGTTCTGTTTCTTGATAGATTGCATTTAACTTTGTATAGTTTTCTTTTGTATGTAAATAGAAGTAAATTTCATGAAGAATCTCTTTATCTCTATCTGTTAGATGTTCTAAATCTATGCGATAGTGAATCTGATTTTTAATGGCTGTTGTACTACGGTGTAGCGCCAACATGAGTTTATCTGCCGTTTCATCCCCAATACCATCTAAGGCTTCTAGTTGTCTACGATTATATTTCAATAAGTCATACATCGTTGTGATGTGATTAACTTCAAGTGCTTGTAGTGGAAGTCTTGTGAAGGATTTTGAAAGATCCGTGATTGGAATCTGTCGAATTTCTTCCTCAACTTTGTCCATGATAATATCTTGGCAACGGTCATGAATGACTTGGATATTTTTCTTTTCTTGACCGCGTAAAGAAAAGAGTTGATCCCTTAACATCTTCAACTGTTCACGTTCATATCGAATCTCTTGATAGTTAATCTTTCGAAATATCATATTTCCTCATATGAATTATAAGTTGTTATTCTAAAAAAACAAATGACCACAACCTACAAGCATCACCAAGCTCATTGCTGCAGCCAGACCAGTTACCACTATCTTCTTTTCTTTCATTTAGTATGTAAATCTTTTCTTGTTATTTTACGAAAATTTTTACATTACTTCTAATTTAAATTAAAAATAGTCTTGGACTTTCTTTATCTTCTTCAAGATATCTCCCTAGAATCGTGATATTGTATATGAGGATACCAAATTTTCCCCATTTTAAAGAAAGTGGGTTTTTTTATGGAAAATTTTACAGTTTTTGATTATGAAGACATTCAACTAATACCAAATAAGTGTATTGTAAACAGCCGTTTTGAATGTGATACAACTACACAGTTTGGAAAACATCGCTTTAAATTACCAGTTGTCCCAGCAAATATGCAGACAGTTATCGATGAATCTCTAGCAATTAAACTTGCTGAGAGCGGATATTTCTATATCATGCATCGCTTTACTCCTGAAAGTCGTCTTTCATTTGTAAAGATGATGCACGAAAAAGGATTAATTTCTTCCATCAGTGTTGGTGTAAAAGAAAATGAATATCATTTTATCCTTGATCTTGCTAATCATCACCTAATCCCAGACTACATTACAATCGACATTGCGCACGGTCATTCCGATTCCGTTATCAATATGATTAAACATATCAAAAAACACTTACCTAATACATTTGTCATTGCAGGTAATGTTGGCACACCAGAAGGTGTTCGTGAACTTGAAAATGCAGGCGCAGACGCAACGAAAGTTGGTATTGGTCCTGGTAAAGTATGTATCACAAAATTAAAGACAGGCTTTGGCACAGGTGGTTGGCAGTTGGCTGCTTTACGTTGGTGTGCGAAAGCTGCACGTAAACCAATCATCGCTGATGGCGGAATACGTTCCAATGGTGATATTGCAAAGTCTATACGCTTTGGTGCAAATATGGTTATGATTGGATCACTATTTGCAGGCCACACGGAATCACCGGGCAATACCGTTATACAAGACGGTATTGAAATGAAAGAATACTTCGGTAGTGCCTCCGAATATCAAAAAGGGATTCGTAAAAACGTGGAAGGTAAAAAAATGCTTGTACCATGTAGAGGTTCTATCATGGATACACTAACTGAAATGCAACAAGACCTTCAATCATCCATCTCCTATGCAGGCGGAAAAGATTTAAACGCAATTCGTTATGTTGATTATGTCATTGTAAAGAATTCCATTTTCAATGGTGATACACATTAGGCATTCTATTTGGTGAATTTGACGTACAGGATATAATAATAATGAAAGAAGGAAATCAAATGACAAAGATTAATATTATCTCTGGCTTTTTAGGAGCTGGAAAAACGACATTGATTCAAAAGCTAATCAAAGAAGTATATGCTGGTCAAAAAGTTGTTCTTGTAGAAAACGAATTTGGCGAAATTGGTATTGACGGTGGTTTTTTAAAGGACTCCGGTATTGTTGTCAATGAAATTAACAGTGGATGTATCTGCTGTACATTACAAGGTGACTTCCGCACCGCTTTACAAGAAGTAGTAAAGAAGTATCATCCAGACCACATCATCATCGAACCTTCTGGTGTTGGTAAGTTATCCGATATCTTAGCAGTCGTAAAAGATGTAGAAGGTTTGGAACTAAATAGTTACAGTACTGTTGTAGACGCAAAGCGTTGCGAAACATACCACAAAAACTTCAAAGAATTCTTCGATGATCAGATTACAACAGCTGCTTGCATCATCTTATCTAGAACTCAACTTGTTGATGAAGAAACATTACAGAAGGATATCGCAATTATCCGTGAATTAAATAACGACGCAAGAATCATCACGACACCATGGGATGACCTCTCTGGTCAAGCAATCATCGAAGCGATGGAAGGTTCTACAGATGGCTTCCCAGAACTCGAAGAGGAAGAAGAATGTGGATGCTGTGGATGTGGTTGTCATGACGAAGACGAGGATGACGATTGTTGCTGTGGTCATGACCATCATGAACATGAGCATCATCATGAACATGAGCACCATCATCACGACCATGAGGAAGAAGAATGCTGTTGTTGCTGTGGTTCTTCCGAACATGAAGAGCACCACCATGAACATCATCATGATGATGAAGAATGTTGCTGCCATCACCACCACGAGGAAGAAGAACATGATGAGGAAGAGTGTTGCTGTTGTGGCCATGATCATCACGATCATGAACATCACCATCATCACCACCATCATGGACACAATGCGGATGAAGTATTCACATCAATTGGTATCGAAACAGTTAATAAGTACTCTGTAGAAGATATTGCATTAGCACTTTCTGAACTAGATGAACACATCATCCGTGCAAAGGGTATTGTTCCTAGTCATGATGGAAGTTGGTTATTCTTCGACTATGTTCCAGGAGATGCAGATATCCGCATTGGTTCCCCTGCTTACACTGGTTTAATCACAGTGATTGGTGACAAGGTAGACGTTGCTCGCATCAAGGAAATCTTTGCGGTGAAGTAAAATGGCAACTCCTGTATATCTCTTTACGGGATTTCTTGATTCCGGTAAAACATCTTTAATCTTAGACACACTCAACGACACTTCCTTTATGGAAGAAAATAGCCGTACGTTAATCATTTGTTTTGAACAAGGTGAAGTTCGATACAACGATAAATAC
>ERZ773045.1353-NODE-1353-length-10989-cov-2.832907_pt1 | contig 10989 bp, 8 predicted proteins | sample MGYA00580635_ERZ773045 | MGnify/ENA primary metagenome ERZ773045 (study PRJEB29015, sample SAMEA2738115) | human oral metagenome | biome: human oral; feature: human-associated habitat; material: saliva | place: China | collected 2261 ...
ATTACTTCTTCTGCTCGTGCAAATGAGCGCTTGCGAGAAAGTCCTTCGAGCTGTCCGTAGTACGTAAGGTTTTCCATGACGGTAAGGTCAGGGTAGATTCCAAGGTCTTGCGGAGCGTACCCTGCGCCATAACATCGGTATCCCACTGACGGTCCTCATGCTTGAACTTCCCCGGCTCTTCGCGCACGAAGGCCCCCGGGTAGCCACGCTCCGAGCGATAGAGATAAGCCTTAGCGCGCCACTCACCTTCGTCAAGTCGTCCAAAGAGCCCCGTCTCGAGGCGCAGGGAGTGGACATCGCCATTGTGGCGAACGGATGTCGTGTCGTAGCCGTCCTTCTTCTTGTAGGTGAAGCGGTAGCGCCCCGAGGTATAGAGGTATTCGCCACTCATCGAGAGGTCGAGGGTGGGGGAGAGGCGCTGCTCGTAGAGGAGGGAGGGGTTGATAGTGGAGAAGGAGCCTGCCTTGAGAGCGGCTTTGAGATTGGTCCTACGCTGGGAGGCGAAGGTGGGGCGGCGCGTCGTCATGTAGAGCGCGGCTGCCGAGGAGAAGCTCTTCGCAGGCTGAAGGATGGTGCTCCGCTGACCATTATATATGGAGACGGTCTCCATGTTGTCGAGGGAGAAGCGCCCGAGGTCTATCTGCCCGTTCTGCGCATTGCCCAGCTGCAGGCCATCATAGAAGACGCCCACGTGCTGGGAACCCATACTGCGCACGTTCACCGTCTTCAGCCCCCCGATGCCGCCGTAGTCCTTGATCTGGACACCAGCGAAGTAGCGCAAGGCGTCGGCTACGCTCACGGCACTAAGGCGCTGAAGGTCGCGCCCGCCCAAGACTTGTGCGGGTATGACATCCTTCGGGATCAAGCGCTCCGTGACGACCACGCCCTCGAGGACGTGGATACTGTCAATATGCCCAGCAGCCCAAGCCTTAGTCAGAGGAAGGAGCACGAGGCACAAGAGCAGGAGCGCACGCTGTCTGCTATGATGAAGTTTCATTAAGTCGGTTTCAGTTAGTAGTCAGAGGGGGAGCTTGTCATGGTAGCGTCTCTCTGGCACCAGCTATTGAGTACAAAGGTAAGGCTTTTGGTGCGGTTACCCGCGAACGTGATGATACGAGGGCTGACGGTCAATCTTGCCAGCCGTGCCAGCCGTCGGCTTACGAAGCACCTAAAGACGGAGCTGCTTCGCTATCAAGGTTAGCCCTTTCGGTGGGGAGTACGGCAGGGAGTAGAGGGCGGTAGCATTTGAACTTGCTGAGGAGGGGGGCAAACCACTACTCGTTCGTAGTGCAAACCTATAGTGGTTCGCGCGTCGACCTATATAGGTCGCGACCTTTAAACCAATAGAGGTACAACTCTATGCAATTCACTGGACTTTCTTCCCCCTTTTTATTGCGGAAGTACACTATTTAACATTGCGACTTTCCTCTATTAGCTTTTCTTTTGATGGCAACTTCTCCACGTTAAGAACAAAGGCTGTGGTATCATCATATACTACAGTTAAGTATCCCTTATGTTCCCACGCCTTTAAGACAGGAAGTATTCTTTCTCTTTCCCTATGTATAATAGGAGGAAAGGCATCCCATGTATAAGTAGGACTATAGGCAAATGGATCATGACAAATATAAGTTGCCAACAAACGAATGATCTTTATCCTCTTCATTTTACTTAAACGTTATCACTTCCCCTGTTTTAAGGTAGTCCCCCAATTGGTGGTCAAAGTTAGCCCTTTCGGCGGGGAGTGCAGCGGGGAGCTATGGGAGGGAAGGACACGTCTTGCGGAAGGGGGTGGTGTGAACCTATATTGGTCGGTGGGCTGACCTATATAGGTCGTCATCGCGACCTATATAGCTTCGTCATCGGATCTATATAGGTCAGCCCACCGACCAATATAGGTTGATTTATCTCCCTGTAGTCGGGTGGTGGTGCAAGCAGCGCCTACCATAGGTATAGCTATAGCGAAAGGCTGTCACGACAAGAAGAGGAGGGGGATATGCGAACCAGTACTGGTCGCCGACGTGACCAGTACTGGTAACAGATATCAACCAGTACTACTTCGCGCTGCGACCAGTACTGGTCAGACGAGTGACCAGTACTGGTTACTTTTCCGCCTTCGAGAAGGCGCATAGGCAAAGGGCTGGAGCAGGGGGGCGAAGGAGCATCGGGGAGCGGGTCGTCGGCAGGTCGTTGGTGGGGCTTTGTGGGGTGGTTTGCGGGGCAAAATGGGCTGTAAGGGCGCACTTACCAAAATATTTTCGGAAATAAACCATAGGTGTGGATAAATTTCTGTAATTTTGTACTGCGAGATGTTCCCCTCACCAAGGGGCTATCATCCAGCAACAGAGAGATTCAGTAAATCAGTTTAACGAAACGAATAATAAAGATGATTAAAGTAGGTATCAACGGCTTCGGACGTATCGGCCGTTTTGTCTTCCGTGCTGCCCAGAAGCGTAGCGACATCGAGATCGTAGGTATCAATGACCTCCTCGATGCAGAGTATATGGCTTATATGCTCAAGTATGACACGATGCATGGCCGCTTCGACGGTACGGTCGAAGTCAAGGATGGTCACCTCGTGGTCAACGGTAAGACGATCCGCGTCACCGCCGAAAAGAACCCCGCTGACCTCAAGTGGAACGAAATCGGTGCTGAGTACGTCGTCGAATCAACGGGTCTCTTCCTCTCTAAGGACAAGGCTCAGGGTCACATCGACGCTGGTGCAAAGTACGTCGTCATGTCTGCTCCTTCTAAGGACGACACGCCTATGTTCGTCTGCGGTGTCAACACCGACAAGTACGTCAAGGGCACGCAGTTCGTATCTAACGCTTCTTGCACGACGAACTGTCTCGCACCTCTGGCTAAGGTCCTCCACGACAACTTCGGTATCACCGACGGTCTGATGACCACGGTTCACGCTACGACGGCTACGCAGAAGACTGTCGACGGTCCTTCTGCCAAGGACTGGCGTGGTGGCCGTGCTGCTGCTGGCAACATCATCCCTTCTTCTACGGGTGCTGCTAAGGCTGTAGGTAAGGTCATCCCCGAGCTCAACGGTAAGCTCACCGGTATGAGCTTCCGCGTTCCTACCCTCGACGTCTCTGTCGTTGACCTCACGGTCAACCTCGCTAAGCCTGCTACCTACGCAGAGATCTGCGAAGCTATCAAGAAGGCTTCTGAAGGCGAACTCAAGGGTATCCTCGGCTACACGGACGAAGATGTCGTATCAAGCGACTTCCTCGGCGACACGCGTACGTCTATCTTCGACGCTAAGGCTGGTATCGCTCTGACGGACAAGTTCGTCAAGCTCGTCAGCTGGTACGACAACGAAATCGGCTACTCCAACAAGGTCCTCGACCTCGTAGCTCACATGGCTAAGGTCAACGGCTAATCCCCCGACCGAGTTCATAAAGCTCTTATCAGCCCCCCGCTATGCCTATGGTATGGTGGGGGGCTGATCTCTTACTATCTACCTCTACTACCGCACAGACCTCGACCTAACTATGACCTTTCGCTCCTTCATGACGCGCACGCACCGCTTCCTCGGTGCGCTGATGAGCATCCTCTTTGTGGCCTGGTTCGTCTCAGGCCTTGTCCTTATCTACCACGCCTATCCCAAGTACTCGATGGACGAGGAGCTGAAGCACAGCGCCCGTCTGCCCGAGAGCTTGCCCACGACAGATAGCCTGCACGCCCTCTTCACCTCCCTCCAGATTGACACCGTGCCGCTGGAGCGCCTGAAGGTCTCTGGCGGGACGTATGCCGACAGCCGTGCGCGTCTCGTCATCCGCCCCGTAGAGGGGGAGCGCCGTGAGCTGGCCTTCGATGGCGATAGCCTGCGCACGCTTCAGCTCGACAGAGCGTATCTGGAGACCATCGCCGCACGCTGGGGGCAGCGTATCGAGCGCATCGACACCATCACGGAGCTTGACCAGTGGACGCCCTTCTCACGCCTTCAGGAGGACCTCCCCTTCTATCGCCTCCTTCTCACCGGAGGCGCCGGGCATGAGGTCTATGTCTCGAGCGTGACGGGCGACGTGCTGCAGGAGTCCACCCGCAGCGAGCGTCTCTGGGCCTGGGCTGGCGCTATCCCGCACTGGATCTACTTCACCTACATCCGCTCGCGTGCCGACCTCTGGCGCTGGGTCATCATCGTCCTCGGCGCTATCGGTACGTTCATGGCGCTGACGGGCTTCTACCTCGGCATCGTGCACTACCGTAGCCGTGCGAAGAAGAAGGCCGCGAGGCTCTTCTCGCCCTTCCCCCGCAAGCGCTACCAGTGGCACCACTTCTTCGGCACCATCGGCGGTGTGCTCATCATCGCGTGGGTGCTGACGGGGCTCCTCTCCGTCGTGCACTTCCCCCACACCGAGACGACGGACTACCCCGTGGAGCAGCTCGAGGGAAGACCGCTCGGCATGACGGACTACTGCACCGATCTCACGGCCCTGCGTCAGGTAGAGCCCGAGCTACGCGCCCTGACCTTCACCTCGCTGGGGCATATCCCCGTGCTGAAGGCTGATGGCGAGGAGACACACTACTATGATGGTCGCTCCGTAGCACCCAAGCGCCTCAGCCTCGACAGCGCCGAGATCGTCACCGAGATCCGCACGGTCTTCGGCGAAGGGCACCACTACACGGCCGAGCTGATGGACAAGTACGACACGTACTACATCCACCGCGCTGGCAAGCTCCCCTTGCCCGTCTGGCGCATCGCCATCGACACGAAGGACCACCACACCTACTACGTCGATCCCAAGACGGGTATGTGGCGTATGTATGCGGACAGTGAGCGCATCGACGCATGGATGTTCATGAAGCTCCACCGCCTGCAGTTCGCTCCCTTGGTGAATACCCCAGGGGCATGGCCCGTCGTGATGTGGGCGTTCATGCTCATCGGGCTCATCACCTCGCTGACGGGGCTGATGCTTGCCTTCGACTATGTGCGCCGTCTCCTGCGCCGTCGCGGGAAGAAGAAGCACTAAGCGCCCCACCCACCTATATACACGTATCCCCCACGACCCGAGCGGATCGTGGGGGATACGTGCTTTTAGGAGAAGTCCTTAGCGCAGGGCTCAGAACTGGTAGCTGAGCTTGAAGCGTACCGTACGGCCAGGCATGTGGTAGCCGTCCTTCTCGGTGTAGTGCTCATCGTAGAGGTTGTCTACATTGACACCCAGACCGAGGCGCTGCTTGATGGTGTAGTGCAGCGAAGCACCGAAGATCAGTGCCGAGGGGTGCTGGAGACGACCTCCCCACTCGGGCTGCTCAGCAGCTACGCGTGCAGCGAGCCCCGTGCGGATATTGGGGTAGTAGCCGAACCAGTTGTCCTCCCAGCGCTGGCCGATGTAGCGACCCGAGAGGCCGAACTGCAGGCCTTCGCGCGTAGTGAAGTCAAGGCCGAAGGTGATGTTCTGCGAGCGCACGTACTTGATAGGCGTCCAGTCGCTGGCAGCGGCGAGCTTCATCTTCGAGTGGAGGAGGAGCGTAGCGTTGGCATAAGCCTTCAGTGAGAAGGCGTAGTCCACGAGGCTACCGAAGTCGTAGGCGGCCATCAGCTCGAGGCCGTGCATGCGAGCCTTGTCGCTATTGACGAAGGTCTTCGTAGCCGTCTTGTCGGGATTCGTCGTGACCTTGTCGACGATCATATCCTTGTGGTCGGTGTAGAAGTACGTAGCGTCGAGGTCGATACCCTTCTCATAGTTGGTATAGCCGATCCCCCCGTCGATGGTCAGTGAGCTCTCGGGGCGCAGGTCACGATTCCCTACGGTCGTCGTCTTGCCGCTGGTGTACTGACCTGCCTTGCGGTAGGCGTCAGGAGCAGCGAAGGCCGTCCCAGCCGAGGCGTGCAGACGCAGGCCACGGGCGAGCTCATACTTCAGGCCGAGGTTGGGGCTGAAGACGAGGTGCTGCTCGTGCTTAGCTTCGCTATTGAGGCGGCTGTCGGCGCTGAGGTCGAAGCGCATGAGGTCGAGGCGCGCACCAGCAGAGACGATGAAGCGCTCGGTGACGCTGAGGTTCGTCTGGGCGAAGAAGCCGAGGCTGGAGGTCGAGTAGTCGGGGTTGTAGCTCGCCTTCTGGGCACCCGTAGCGTCGAAGGACTTGGTCTTCGTGTCGCTCTTCTTATAGTCGGCACCGAGGGTCAGGCGGTGTGCGCCGAGGGTCATGTCGTCCTGCAGGATAGCCCCGTAGTCCTGACCATTGCGGCGGTAGTTGATGATGGCACCACTACCAGCCTTGTCGTAGTTCTGCGACACCTCGAAGGAGTAGTAGGGACGCAGTGCGAGGCGATGGATGCCGACCTGCCCGAGGACTTCGAGCGAAGTGAGTGAGCGCGTGATGTCCTTCTGCGAGAGGCCGTAGACACCGTAGATGCTACCACCGGTGCGGATAGCGTCGCCGATGAAGAGGTTCTCGTAGGCGTTCACCGACCAGTTGGGCGAGAAGTCATAGCCGAGGCGAAGGCTACCGGTGTAGACACCATAGGTGCTACCAGGCATCGTAGCGCCACGCGTCTCGGGGTCTACGATAGCCTTGGCGAGGCTGTTGTGACGGAGGATATCGTTGTTACCTGCCTTGTAGTTCGTGTGCTCGCTGGTGTAGCCAGCGCTGAGGTCGAAGGACAGGCCCGAGACGATGCGCCCACCGAGAGCGAGCGTACCGGCGTAGGTGTCGTAGCTACCAGCCGTAGCGGAGACGCGGCCCGTGAGCTGCTCCTTGTGCTGTACGGTGACGATGTTGATGACACCGCCCATAGCATTCGTGCCATAGACCGAGGAGAAGGGACCCTTGAGGATCTCTACCTGTGCGATGTCCGAGAGGGCGATGGTGGAGATGTTCTCCGACGCCGTGGGGATCCCGTTGATGAGCACGGTGGTATAGGCCTTACCAGGCTTGAAGCCACGGATACCGACAGTAGCGTTGAAGCCAGGGTACTGGATGACGTCGACGCTGCTGTAGTTCTTCAAGAGGTCGGGCAGGCTCGTGAAGCCCGAGCGCTGGATGGTCTCGGCGCTGATGACCTCAATCTTGCTGGGCACCTTCTTCAGGGGAAGGATGGAGCGCGTACCGTAGACGAGGACCTCGTCGAGGTTCGTGGTACGGAGGCTGTCCGTGCTACTGGCTGAGAGCGGGAGAGCCAGTGAGGCCGCCGCGATGAGAAGCGTTAGCTTTTGTTTCATACGTTGTTTGTGTTTGGTTAATATACCTATGCGCAGCGCTCTCCGAGGGCGGAGAGGAGCGCAGTGATAGAGTGATGCTGGGTAGTGATCCCCGTAGGGGTGCGGAGCGTCCAGCCCGCTTCGCTGATGGTGATGCTGCTGGTCTCGGGAGGTAGGTCGCCAGAGATGATGCCGTAGCCGAGGCGGTGAAGCGCACGGCACGTCCAGCTGTAGCGTAGGCCTTCGCCTGTGAGATGGATCTGCTGACCTGGCTCTTCGGCGATGGAGAATTCCCCTCGCTCCTGGTCGAAGCGCAGGCGTGGGTCACCGAAGACACGCTCGATATCGCCATCGAGGATGAGGTCTTCGGGCGCCTTGGCCGTGATAGCTCCCGAGCGGTCGAGGAGCCAGATGGTGTCCGCCCATCCGAGGGCCAGATCGAGCTCGTGCGTGGAGATGAGGATGCTCTTGCCGAGCTTGTGGGCGAGCGTGCGGAGCATCGTCGTCACCTCCAGACGGGAGGGGAGGTCGAGGTGCGCCGTGGGCTCGTCGAGGAGGATGAGTGGGGTCTCTTGTGCTAAGGCACGGGCGATCATCACGCGCTGCTTCTCGCCGTCACTCAGCGTGTCGAAGATACGCTCGCGTAGCTCCGTGAGGCGGCACGTGGCGAGTGCCTCTTCGCAGATACGCTTGTCCTCGGCACTGAGCACACCACGGAAGCCCGTATAGGGGTAGCGACCGATGGTGACGACCTCCCAGACGTCCATATTGCCCGCAGGGATGCGCTCGGTGAGCACAAGGCTCAGCTGACGGGCGACCTCCTTCATCGTGAGGCTGGAGAGGGGCTTTTCGCCCAGCTGCACTTCGCCTGCAAGGGGTGGGAGCAGGCCTGCCATGGTGTGCATGAGTGTGGACTTCCCACTGCCGTTGGGACCCATGAGCATGACGATCTCGCCAGGGCGAATGGAGAGGCTGAGGTCGGGGGAGATGACGACGCTACGGCGACGCTCCGTGTAGCCTGTGCGGAGGTGGCGGAGCTCGATCGTGAGGTGCTGTGTCTTACTTGAAGGCATCGCGCTTACGCTTATTACCCAGGACGACGAGGATGACTACGGGGGCGCCGAGGAGCGAGGTGATCGCATTGATCGGGAGGACGAACTGATGGCCTGGGGCCTGCGTCAGGAGGTCACACACGAGGAGGAGGAAGGAGCCCGAGAGGATCGTCGCTGGGACGAGGATATGGTGGTCGGCCGTGCGGAAGAGTAGACGCACGAAGTGCGGGACGGCCATGCCGAGGAAGGCAATAGGCCCCGTGAAGGCCGTGATACAGCCCGTGATGATGCTGGTGATGACGATGAGCAGGCGATGTACCAGACGGATGTTCGTCCCGACGGAGCGCGCATAGTTCTCCCCGAGGCCGAGGGCATTCATCTGCTTCGGCATAAGGAGGGCTGCGATGAGCCCGACGAGGACGACGGGGAGCATGAGCTGCAGCTGGCGCCAGGTCGTGCCCGCCACGCTACCGAAGCTCCAGATGAGGTAGGTCTTCAGCGTCTCTTCGTCACTGAAGTACTGTAGGATAGAGATGACGCTCGAGGAGAGGAAGCCGATCATCACCCCGACGATGAGCACCGAGACGATGTCGTGCAGACGGCTCGAGACGGCGGAGATCATCAAGAGGACGCTGAGTGCACCGATGCAGGCAGCGAGGATGATGCCCCACGTGTCTGCCACGCCTGCCGTAGAGAGGAGCGAGGGGAAGAGCGTATAAGCCATCGTATAGATCGCTACGCCCACGCCTGCACCACTATTGATCCCGAGGATCGAGGTATCGGCCAGGGGGTTGCGGAAGAGCGTCTGCATCTGCAGGCCTGCGATAGAGATCCCTGCGCCAGCGATGAGCGAGGTGAGCGCCTTCGGCAGGCGGAAGTTCAGGACGACGTAGCTCGTCGTCGTATTCTCACCACGGCCGAGGAGCGTGTCGATGACGTCGCTCGCAGGCAGAGAGACGCTGCCCCACATGATGTCGAGCACGAAGGCGACGACGATGCCGAGCGAGATGAGGAGGAAGAGGATCGAGTGACGTGCGCGCATGGGCTACTGTAGCTTGACCCAGTAGGTCGTCTCGTAGTCGGGGAGGAGGTGCGGACGCGTGATCTTGATGAGATCCTTCAGGATGAGGTGCGGGTTGTAGGGCCCACTCTCCCAGTAGTCATTACCCCCGTACTCATTGACGCGCTTGCGGTCGATCCAGACGTTGCCCGCCTTAGCTGCGTCGAAGTGCTGGTAGCGCTCGTTCATCGAGAGGAAGTCCTTCAGGGTGATGTCCTTGCCGACCATCATGCTGAGCCATACGGGGGCATGGCGGTGGCGGCTGAAGACGTATTCGAAGCTCATGGGCTTATTCGTCACCTGCCCAGGGATGAAGTCATACTTGATGTGTGCGTCGGTGAGCATCGAGGTGACGTAGGAGTATTCGCCAGGGACGTACCACGAGCCCTTGTAGTCCTGCCCGTAGAGGACGGGGAGGAAGTCGGGCTCTTGCGCAGCGATCTTCTTCGCCTCGAGGTACTCACGCTCGATGCGCTGGAAGGTCTCTTCGGCACGGACATTGCGCCCGAAGAGCATCCCGACGAACTTCATCCACTCGGCACGCCCGAGGAGGCTCTGCTCCTTCCAGTTGTTGAAGAAGACGATCTCGATGCCCGAGGCGCGGATGTCCTCATCCTTGGCATCGGACTCCTGCAGACCCTGCATGATGATCTCGGGGTGGGTGGCGATGATCTGCTCGACATTGCGCCCCATGCCACGGCCGATCTCGGCGATCTCGCCACGGCGCGTGCGCTCGGCGAGGATGCTGTCATTGATGTTGCGTGGGTCGCTACATGCCACGAGGACGTCACGCAGGTCGAGGAGCGTCAGCGCGCCGATCTCCGTCGTGGAGAGCGTGCCCATGGTGCGCACGGGTACAGCGATGAAGCGTGCGCCAGGGGCAGTCACCTCGGGCTTATGGTCGCGGGGATAGAGGATGTAGCGGGCGAGGGTGTCGGGCTCGTCGGGGGTGAAGATAAACACCTCCTTGTAGCCAGGATGGTTGGCTACTTGGATGCCCTTGGCATGGTCGAAGTGCACGGCATGCGCGAAGTCCGCGCTGTCGGCGACGATGCTATCTGTGGTAGCCGTACTCTGGCTGGAGTGTCCTGTGCAGCTCCCCAAGAGCATGAGGAGGCACGCAAGGAGTAGTAAAGGCTTGGTCATGCGTAATTACATTATGATAGGTATGCCTCCAAAGAGGCGAGGGGAATCAAAATTCCTGCACAAAGGTACAAGAAGAATACGGCTTCTTCATATAGAGCGCTTTGCACCCCTCATCGAATGCTCCGTAAGCTCCCCGCTGCACGGCTCTTCCGCTACGATGACGGGGTGGCGAGCTATACAGCCTTTTTCCCAAAAGAGTAGGAGAAAAACTGCCATTCTCGTAGTGCTATAAGTCGGCTCCTATACAGCTTTTCCTTCGTCTTGGTGCGTGGATTTATAATCTCTGCACGTACATCCTATCATCCACGTGCGTAGTCCTAAGATCTACGTGCGTGGACAACGCTTTAGACGTAGTGCTACATAGCTTTTTCTCGTAGAGGTCGAGGCATTTTCTCGAAGAAGGCGTACAGCCATCATATAATGAACGGCGGCAGCCCCCATCGGGGACTGCCGCCGCTCGCTTATGGAGTGGGGGCGATCGGACTAATAGAACATACCGCCCGTCTTCTCGTTGGCGCGGGGTGCTACAGCGTTGTCCGTGAAGTCAGGGCCGATATTCTTCCATGCCTTATTG
>ERZ773045.1361-NODE-1361-length-10946-cov-3.072996_pt1 | contig 10946 bp, 14 predicted proteins | sample MGYA00580635_ERZ773045 | MGnify/ENA primary metagenome ERZ773045 (study PRJEB29015, sample SAMEA2738115) | human oral metagenome | biome: human oral; feature: human-associated habitat; material: saliva | place: China | collected 2261 ...
CTAAAGGTAACGTACTCCGTCAGGACAGTATTAGTGAGAACGCAAAAGCGATGTTCACTACTATAGACCCACTGTGTGAGAAATATTACCATCTTAGCCCATATTCATATTGTGGGGGAAATCCTGTTAATAGGATTGATTTGCATGGTGATAGTATTACGATTCTTGATATGGCTTCAATTGATGCAATATATAACGCCCTACAACCAGGAACAAACTTGTCAATGAAATTCAATAATGGAGTTTTGATCCCAGAGTCCATAAGACAAGTCGCTTCAAATTCTCCAGATGCTTTTCTCCAAGATCTTTATACTATTGCAACAAATCCTCAAATGGTTGAACTTGCAACAACGAGTACCAATGATTATTATATTGGAAACCAATTTTATAGTGATCCTTGGTCCTCTCCCTCTGATATAGATTATGCTAAAGAATTTAATAACGGACAAGAATCCTTGTTCTACCCATTAGGAAAAACAATTAGTGGAAATATAGGTCAAACACTATATCCAATGTCATCAGGCGAGTATAAAAGATCTACCAATAATAATATTAGGATTAACATAAATGCTCTGGGGAATATAAATCAACGTTCCTGTAGTATTGCCCATGAATTCGGACATGTTATTCCGTATTTAAACGGGCTACCACATAGTCACTCCAATAATGCTGATTATATATTTGGAAGACAGTGGAACGTAATGAAACGATTCGGATACGATTATTTGGAATCACCAACAGGCACCGTCTTTAGATAATTACGATATGAAAAAAGTTTTAATTTTCCTTGCATTTACGATACTCTGGCCGATAGAAATATATTGCCAGAATATCAATAATATATCAGATGAATACGGAAGTATTTATATTCCGATAAACGACTCAACCATAATATATAATACGAAAAAGGGGGAAAAATATGAAGTGAAATTAGACCAGGTATCATTCCTATATGGAAAAAATGCATTGGTGGATTACTTAAAAAAGGGGTATTATAAGCCTGACCCTGGTGATGATGATTACACTTACAGAGCGTTTTTCTTCATACTTTTTGACTCTAAGTTAAAAATAAAAGAAGTTAGAGGCTGTGTATTACCATTGAATCAATATACAGAGTCCAAAAAGAAGCGTGTTAAACAATATATTACGGGACTACAAAGAACAAAGAACAGATGGAAGAAGAAATCAAAACAAAAGTGGTATGTATATTTTTTTAGTTTTGCTACTGATTGAAGCAATGCAAAAGTGAACAGAATCAGCGGTCCATCTTTCCTTGGATTGAATAGACATCCATTGCGAGATAAGTACGGTTCCATTCAAAGATCTCTCCAATATGCAACCTGGCGAGCCATCATCTGCTATACAAGATCGTGTCATTGCAGCCCGCAAAATTCAGACCGAGCGATTCAACGACTCAAAGCTTGTACACTGCAACGCCCAGATGACCGACCGCATGATTCACCAGTACTGCGTGCTCGATCAACAAGCATTGAACATCCTGCAGGCGGCCATGGAGCGTTTGAGCCTCTCCGCCCGTGCCTACAGCCGCATCCTGAAGGTTGCCCGCACCATAGCCGACCTTGAAGGTAAAGAGAATATCGAGATGCACCACGTAGCCGAAGCCGTGGGATATCGAAGCCTTGATAGAGGTGATTGGGCAGAAAGATAACAATATAATAGTAATTATATATGCAAAAGATTATAAGTCTAATAATACTCTTGCTGTTAGTTACAAGTAAGATAACTGCAATGAGCAACGACACCATATATTATGATTGTCGGGAGAAACTATCGTTTGACACGATTCCATATATGATGAAAGATCAGGCGTTTCTCGATGGACTTAATGAACTCCAGATGATGCTCAATGATGAGAAACATTATTCTCTTAAGCGAGCTGAGTATATCGTTGAGAGTGCATATTCTGGTGGCAAGATGGATTACGAGAAGTTCTGCCATGACATTGACAGCATAGCGTATATCTTGAAACGGTTTATAGAGGTGAATAATATCCGCCAATACAAAACTGCTCCGAACTTTGCTTTATTTGAGTATTTCACTAAGCCGAGTCCAATGAATGGCAACAAAGCCTTTAGCTACGACTTTGAAGATTTTACAGGAAAAAATGATTTCAGAAAATTGTTCATCACCAAGGTTATGACTATCTAAACAAAGAGGGACAAGTACGAACACATCATTCTGATTACAACTGCGCCGAGTTTCAGCGTATGATGAACACTCTTGATAGACTTGGCTATTCACAGAAAACTGATGAGGAATACAAGCAGAGTGTAGAGAAAGCACTAAAGGATATTTGAAAACGAAACTTAAACGAAATAATAATAATTATGAGAAAAGTAATTTCAATAGGAAAACTAAAAGTTATCATTACGATAATCCTTCTCATTAGCACATGCACAACAGCATCTGCCCAAAACCCATACGCTATGTTCGGGGATAACTCGAAGATGCTTGAAGCAAAAAACGAACCAGTATCAAGTCTATACCGTGTGGGAATTCTGGATTCTGACGAAGCCTCCTTATATGCAGACTTCAACCTTAGCAATGGCTTTGCAACATTGTATGACTCTAAAGGTAACGTACTCCGTCAGGACAGTATTAGTGAGAACGCAAAAGCGATGTTTACATCAATCGACCCTCATGCAGAAAGTTACTATCACTTGAGTCCATACGCATATTGCGGAGGAAATCCTGTTAATAGGATTGACCCAACGGGAATGGATTGGTATCAAAATAACCAGACATCATACTATACTTGGTATGATGGAGATGGAGCGAGAGAAGGATTTACTTATATTGGAGATAAAGGAAGCGTCCTAGGTGAATTTGAAAGTATTATTGATAGGATTTTGACAGATTCTAAAGGTCCTAACCTAGAAAGGTTATATAGTAATGGTTTTACATTCGATATAGCTCCAAACGACAAAGGGGCTTTGATTGGTTCGAAAGAACGTGGATGGGATTTCTTTGACGAGTTTATAAATGGTTCTGGACCAGAGTTCTCCATTTTATTAGGAAGTCATCCATATACTCAGGAACTTATGTCAGATGATGTAGTGGTATCTGCACAGAACCAGTTGAGAAGAGGAGAAACAGACGTGAAAGGCCAAATAACAGGTGTTGCCAGAGACTAGGGCCCTCTCGACGTATTTACTCACTCGTCGTTGGCAAAGCAATTTATTGGTAGTTATAGATACGATGGTTATACAAGTAGAGATGGACGACATATAAATAATGTTGTATATGACTCTAAAAGCAATACATCCTTGGGATACCGCCTGTTTAATGAACATAGACGAAGTCACAAAAGTGCCCGAGGTAACACATATCAGTTTTACATTTGGCAATCTATAAAATGATATCATAAGAATGAAACAAATTAAGAAACTATTTAAATGGTTATTTATATCAACAATAACTGTTTGTGTTTTCTATTATGCATTTATATTTGTGTTTTTCTATGACAACATCCAATATAAGCAAATCGGAAATACCAATTTTTATTTAATGCCTAATGCTCAGGGAGAAGAATCGTTTCTTTATCATGACGGAGGAGAAGAAGGCATATTTTATCCCGTCAATCATAACGGATCAGTTCATGATGTCTATTGGAATCAACAATACATTATTATCAAATCTAGCGAACAGAAAAAAGAAAACTGGTACATAATAAGGAATCTAAAAGACTATAATTATCCTAAATTTGATATAAAACATTATTTGAACGAAAACGATTATAAAAGATCTTTAGATTCGTTGGGGATATCTGAAAAAAATATGGAGCATACAGATGGAACTATTCCGTGGAGTTTGCATCTATAAAAGAGTATAAAAATATGGAGTTCACCAAGATGAAGTTATTATACAAATGTCTTATATTGATATTTATATGAATCAAACAGACAATCATATTGCATGGTGGGAAACGTTATTCTGAAAATAACAATGAAGCAGTGCAAAAAGTATGTAAAATCAGCGGACCACATTTTCCTAGACCGAATAGATATACAGGTAGAGATACAAGCCGTCCCCTTCAAGGAATCAGCCGGCAACAGCCCGGCGAACCTTCCGCAAACGTGCGTCAGCGCGTGATGGCTGCACGTAAGGTGCAGACAGCGCGTTACAAGGAATCGAAACTGATCTATTGCAACGCCCAAATGACAGACCGCATGATCCAGCAATATTGCAGACTGGACGAAAAAACGATGACCCTCCTTCAGGCAGCCATGGAGCGGCTGAACCTTTCCGCCCGTGCATACAGCCGCATCCTCAAGGTCGCCCGCACCATTGCCGACCTCGAAGACAAGGAAAACATAGAGATGCAACATGTGGTGGAGGCTGTAAGCTATCGCAGCCTGAATCGTGGAGATTGGGCGGAGAGATAAATATTGATATAATAAGTCAAATGATGAAAGTAAGCATAAAATTCATAATAGTTATTGTGTTCCTGATGTATTCTATACAGGTTGCCTTTGCCCAAACAGCTGCAAATAAAGAATACTACGAGGAAGCATACATGGAAATGGCAGATATGCTTGATGGCAAGGCACCTATATCTATCCGTCGAGCAGTCTTTATGGCAGAATGGGCTTACCTTGCTGGTAATCTGGATTACGAAAAAGACTTCTGTGAGCCTATACAGAAAGATGTTGCCTATATGAAACGCTGGATGGCTGCTAACAACCTGTCGCAATACAAGGCAGCAAAACAGATAGCTCTATGCAATTTCTTTTTCTATCCATGGTCGGGTAATGGGCAGACACCATTCAGATACGATTTCGATGAAAAGGAAAGTTGGGATCATCAATTGGTGTCACGAGTTCTTAAAACGCATAAAGGTCAATGCCATTCGCTTCCCTGGACATTTATGCTGTATGCTGAAGAGTTTGATGCCAATGTGTATCTTGCCAGAGCGCCACGGCATTGTTACATAATGTATAAGGATGAAGACAATCAGTTTCCCGAGGAGTGGGTTAACGTGGAATTGACATCCCAGCAATACATCCCAACATGGGCAAACAAAGAGCAATACGAGATAAAGGATTCTGCTGTAATAGTTGGAACCTACATGACTCCTCTGAACAAAAAGGAAACAATTGCCCGTCAACTATCTGAACTTGCATTGTGTTATTACACAAAATACAAAATATGTGATGCGTTCACACTAAAATGCACGACAAAGGCGTTAGAATACTATAAAATGAATCCGAACGCCATTATCATCAAGGCGAGATCGTTGGAAGCTCAACTGATGAATCATCTTAGATATAACGGAGGATTTAGGGATTCCATTACAGACAATATTGATAGAGAACTGTCGCAATGTTCCATAGACCTAAGGAATACCCACTGGACTCAAGAAACAGAGGAGTTACGTCGCAAGTGGAATAAGACTAAGGAAGAGGTAGATAGTTTAAAACAAAATATGAGAATCATAAAATAGAACCAATATGAGAAGAATTAAAAGAACATTAGCATCATTTGCTCTATTAATCATTGCAATTAGTGCCAACGCATGGCCTTGGCTTTCGCCTTATGCCTATTGCTTCAATAATCCAATAAAGTTTATTGATCCTGATGGAGAAAGACCAAAGGCTTCGGAAGCTGCACTGATGGCTGCGTATGTCTACGGAGGTAATGTTAGTAATTATAGAGAACAATTGAAATCTGCAGGTTGGCAAATATCCTCTTTTCCAACATCTATACAGAAGAACTATACCCGTTTTGACCAAAATGGTTTGCAGTCAACACTATTTCAACGCACAGTAGATGGTGCCACAGAATATGCCTATGTTTATGCTGGCACAAACTCTTTTGAAGATGCTGTTGAAGACATAGCGCAACTTGCTGGTGCCGCCCCACAATATCATACTGCTATAAATAATGCGAGGACATTGTCAAATGAATTAGGCGACAACGAGTTGACATTTGTGGGACATTCTCTTGGTGGAGGTGAGGCTATAGCTTCAAGCATGGCTACGGGCAGAGCAGCAATAACCTTTAACCCTGCATCCGTTAGCGGATTGACTAAACAGTTTGAGGGATTAAACAAAACTCCTGATGTTGTGAATTATCGTGCAATAGGAACTAAGATTGGTATCGGCAATATAAGAATTGGTGGAGATATGCTGAATAATATTCAAGAAAAGATAGGTCTTTCTCTACCAGGAAAGACAATAGGAATTCCAACGGGAATAATACCGACTCATACTATAGATGATTTCTTGAAACATAAACTTCCTGAACCATGAAAAAGATGTTGAAATGGTCACTTTGCATCCTCTTCATTGTATGGTTTGTCAACACCTGTGTTTATCATAGTATTACACATATGAGTAATGACGAACTTGAATGGATAGCAAATAGACATGAAGGTGAAAGGATGTATTTTAAATCCCAATATACGGATATAGACACTCTTAATGTATTAGAGGTTTGCATTCGTAATAACTTAAATCCCATCAATTGGGGGTACTACAATACAAGTAATAAAGAATACACTGCTCATGCTCAAGTACGATATGGATTCAATAATCGCAGAGATGGTGGCATACTGGAAATATGGAAAAATTTCAATGGTGAACCAATATGTTTCTCTTCTGTACTCTTAGATAGTGACTGGTTGAATGAAGTGCAATTGAAAACATCATGCCTCAAAATAAATGGAACCACAATCAATGATATAATGTTGTTCGAAACAACTACAACTAATAAAAACACCAACAATTCGCTAGTGAGCTATGCTTGGAGTAAGAAACACGGACTTGTGCAGTACTCCTTTCAAGACGGAACCACCTTTACTAGGATAGATATAGGAAATCAATAACAAATAGGATGATATAATTAGAAGCAGTACAAAAAGAGAGTAAAATCAGCGGACCACATTTTCTCTGACCGAATAGACATCCATTGCGAGATAAGTGCGGTTCCATTAAAAGATCTCTCTCCAATATGCAACCTGGCGAAGCCAGCACGACGATACGCAAGAGAGTAATCGCCGCCCGAAGGATATAGGAACAGCGTTTCAAGGCACACAAGTCGATCCATTGCAACGCACAGATGACCGAGCGGATGATTCATAAGTATGCCGAACCCGACGAGCAGGGCATACAAATGCTCCGAATAGCCATGCAGCGGCTGTCGCTCTCCGCCCGTGCCTACAACCGCATACTGAAGGTGGCACGCACTATAGCCGACCTTGCCGGCTCTGATGATATAAGGACTGAGCATCTCGCCGAAGCAATATCATACCGAATGCTCGACAGGGCAGAATGGTAAACCCAAAGCACAAACAGCTGATATACGAAATAATATTATTACCTTTGCATCTAAGGTGCAAACAGAAATACACAGTAATACATAATAAAAACATCACATCTACAAATGAAAACAACTGCACGCTTTATTTCATTTCTTTTTCTTTGTCTGTCGCTCTCTGTACAATGTATGGCATGGGGACAGAAGGGTCACGACACTACATGTGCAATCGCACAACGACATCTCACGGCAGCAACCCTGCAAGAGATAACGGCACTGTTGGACGGCAAGTCAATTGTATACTGGGCTAACTGGCTCGACAACGCAAGCAACACCGACGAGTATGCCTACTCAAAGACATGGCATTACAAGAATATTGATGCTGCTGACACTTACGAGACCGCTCCACTGCTCGAGACGGGCGATGTGGTACGTGCCATAGAAGCACAGAAAGAGTTGCTCGCCGACAAAAAGCTTGACAAGGCAACACGCCAGTTGGCTTTGAAGATGCTCATACATCTCGTAGGCGACCTGCATCAGCCACTGCACTTAGGTCACAAGACCGACCTCGGAGGTAACAGATGGCGAGTGAATTTCTTTGGTCACGACACAAACCTACACACCGTGTGGGACACCGATCTCGTAGAAAGCACCCACGCATGGGCACATACCGAGTGGGCAGAGGAACTTGATCGATTAGATGCAGAGACGGTGAGACAGATTTGCCGGGGAACCGCCGACGACTGGGCAAAAGAGTCGTACGCCATTGCCAAGGACATCTACGCCGGCACTCCCGAGAGTTCCGAACTGAGCTATGGCTACATCAGAACATGGGAAAAGACCGTGGAGCAGCAACTGCTTAACGGCGGACTGCGACTGGCGTGGCTTCTGAACAGTATACTATAATAACAGCGTCGCGACGTAACGGACAGAACGTCGAAGTGACTAAAAACATTCCTTTTAGTCTTATGTCCTCCATGAGCCGAGAAAAGGTTGGCATTTGCCGGCAGGCGTAGGGGTATGATTTATCCCAAAACTCTAAGTTTGCAATTCATATTGCAAACTTAGAGTATTCTTATGTCCAAATAATTAGCTTATCATCGACCGGTTGTAAATGCAGGTTCTGCTTTCAGTGCCCTCATAGCGTTGAGCACTGCCAGCACCATCACACCGACATCGGCAAAGACCGCCATGCCCATTGTGGCAATGCCAAAGGACGCAAAGATGAGTACTGCAACCTTAACGCCTATGGCAAACCAGATATTCTGCCGTGCTATGGCAATTGTACGACGGGCTATGGAGATGGCTGTCGCTATCTTACCGGTGTTATCGTCCATAAGCACTATATCTGCAGACTCTATCGCTGCATCACTGCCTAAGGCTCCCATAGCTATGCCGACATCGGCACGCTTCAACACCGGAGCATCATTTATGCCGTCGCCGACGAAAGCAAGACCTTTGTTTTCGCCTTTCTCGCCAAGCAACCGCTCCACTTCCGCTACCTTGTCAGCAGGCAGAAGCTCCGAGCTGTACTCTTCTATGCCGAGCTGCTTTGCCACCTCGTCAGCCACCTCGCGACGGTCGCCGGTGAGCATGACAACACGTTTCACGCCGATAGTCTTCAACTTTGCTATGGCATCACGGCTGTCGGCTTTCACCTTGTCCTTTATCACTATGTATCCGGCATACTGTCCGTCAACAGCGACATGAATGACAGTACCGGCACAATCGACATAGCTAAAGGCAATGCCCTCACTCGACATCATCTTCGTATTTCCCACCAATACCTTTCGTCCTGCCACCTTGGCGCGGATGCCATGACCTGCAACCTCTTCAACATCAGCGACCTCACAGTCGTCGCCGGTCGCGTCGGGGAATGCTGCACAAAGGGCGGCACCGATAGGATGGGTGGTGAAATGCTCTACATGGGCAACCAGATGAAGCAACTCGCGCTCGTCGAAGTTCTCGTGATGAACGGAACTCACCTCAAACTGACCGTGGGTCAGAGTGCCGGTCTTATCGAACACTACGGTGTCGACATTAGCCAGTGCATCCATGTAATTGCTTCCCTTGATGAGGATTCCTGCTCGCGATGCTCCGCCGATACCTCCGAAGAATGTCAACGGCACACTGATGACCAGCGCACAAGGACAAGAGACAACGAGGAAGATAAGCGCACGGCTGAGCCAGAGAGTGAAGAGCTGAAGGGTGAGAGGAGTGCCGGCAGAGAAGAGAGAGATTGCCAGTGGCGGAATGACTGCCAGAGCAATGGCGAGGAAGACGACGATAGGGGTATACACACGGGCAAAACGCGTGATGAACGACTCGCTCTTCGACTTGTTCTCGTCGGCACTCTCAACAAGTTTTATAATCTTCGATACGGTGCTGTCGCCAAAGGTGCTTGTGGTGCAGACCTTGATTACACCGGTCAGATTTATACATCCTGAGATCACGTCGTCTCCGACAGCAATCTCGCGCGGCATGCTCTCTCCTGTCAGGGCAAGCGTGTTCAGCGCAGAAGAGCCCTCGACAACCTTTCCGTCAAGAGCCACTTTCTCGCCCGGACGGATAACGATGGTCTCACCTACGGCAACCTCGTCAGGAGAGACGACAGCCACACTTCCGTCGCGTTCGACATTGGCTACATCGGGACGGATGTCCATCAGATGAGAGATACTCTCGCGACTTCTGTTTGTGGCATACCCTTCGAAGAGTTCGCCTACCTGGAAGAAAAGCATCACGAAGACTGCCTCCGTGAATTCCGTCTCCGTGCCCGGCAGGAAACCGATGCAGAGAGCACCGATAGTGGCTATGGACATAAGGAAATGTTCGTTGAACATGTCGCCATCCATAACGCCCTCGGCAGCCTCCTTCAAGGTGTCGTGACCGATAAGAAGATAAGGCACAAGATATACTAACAGCAACTGCCATGTGGCAAGTGATGCGTGCTTCTCAATCAATACTGCACCTATGAGCAGGACAACAGTAATGGCGACAAGGATAATTTTTCCCTTAAGTCCACCATGTTCATGCTCATGATGATGATGCTCATGATGATGAGTATGGCAATGACCTGACGTACAACATTCTTTACACATAATATTCACGTTTAATTGATTCTAATGCAAAGATAGACAATAACGTATGCAACCGGGTTGCAAAAGTAAAAACAGGCGGTATATATATTTGTCACATGTCTTTAACCCAAAACGGTTATCAGATTTTCCCTTATATGCGCGTTCGATATAAGAAAGGTTTTGTAAAAGAAAATCATCTTCGCGATTTTCAGCAAACGAGAAAACCAAAAACGATGATTTGCTAAGCCAGCATGACAAAGCCCCGTGTCTTCGAAAACCGATAATAGCAGAAAACAACCTCATTCCGCGCTTTTTAACTCAAAAAGCGGCGGTTCTTTATGCTGAAAAGGGCGGTTTTATCGGCAAGAACCGGCGGTTTTAAACTCAAGAAACGGCGCTTCTTGAAACTGATTCGTATTTTTCTGCCCGTCAAAGGAGTATATTACGCTGATTATCAGCATCTTTCCTTTAATACCAAAAATAAGCGTTTTTCATCGCCGAATGACAACGCGCCGGCAAATATCGGCTGTACGTATACTTAGAATAGGCGGTTTGTTAATTTTATTCGCCTATCGTAGGGGCATGATTTAT
>ERZ773045.1371-NODE-1371-length-10896-cov-7.032746_pt1 | contig 10896 bp, 11 predicted proteins | sample MGYA00580635_ERZ773045 | MGnify/ENA primary metagenome ERZ773045 (study PRJEB29015, sample SAMEA2738115) | human oral metagenome | biome: human oral; feature: human-associated habitat; material: saliva | place: China | collected 2261 ...
AAAAAGATAGCGTAGCAGTCATTACAACTACTACGCTATCCTAAGTCTAACTTTTTGGGGTCAGAACATTGAAAAAAGGTGGTTTTTTTATTTCGAAAACTTTATTCAACAAACTTAAGCCATTAATAAAAAGAGGTATAGGAACCTCTTTTTATCATTTAAAAATTAACGCTTTTATTATACCTCAGGCTTTTTTCACTTATTAAAACCTTAAAGTATTTGAACTTCTTATCTGAATCCGGAATTGAGAATTCAAAACTTATTTTCGTTCGATTTTTCCAAATATTATTTCGTTCAAAGCTTCTACTAAAATAAACACTATCATTTTCATCATAACATTTAATTAAAATATATATAAATTCAATGTCATAACCAGTAGTGTTTTCAAAGTTACCTCTGTAGCGTTTCTCATTTCCATCAGGCCCACTAACATTTTCAACTTCGAAATTTTCAGGCTTAAAAGTATCTACTAATATTCCGTATACTCTATTAAATTCTTTTACTGCTTTACCACTTTTCAATATCTCATTAAGGGATTTTTTATCTTTTACAGGAATTTCCACTATTGAATTAATGTCTAAAAGTAATTCATAACGTTTTCTTTGATATTTCTCCCATTCATCTGTGAAAGTACTATCCACAAAATTTTCCCCTAATACAGATTTTTTCTTTAATATAGCTTCTTTTGTTTCCTTAAGATTATTAATATATGCGTTAGCAAATTCCTTTAACTTAGGATCTTTAAAGTTCCGGTTATTATATTTATCAATTTCAATTAATTCACAATCTATGTAGTCTCTATAGTCTTTAATTGTTATTTTATCTTTACCCTTATCTTTATCATTTTCATTTAAGTTAACAATTCCCCACCTATTATTCAATCCTTTTGCTAATGAGTTTATGAATTCATTATCATATGTATTGCTTTTATCACCTATAAAATAACGCGGACTTGGTAACAAAAGGCCTATTAGTAAAAGTAATAAAGCTAATCCTATTCTTTTTATCATAAAACTGTAGCCCCCATTTCCGTAGTCTTTTCAGTATAGCGATACCTTTTTTCTATTAATATTCTAGCTAGTATATTTATTAATATTCTAAAAAATAACCTTTTCTATTAAGTCTGAGACTTTTTTTACCTATGAAAACCTTAAAGTATTTGAACTCCTTATCTGAATCGTAAATTGGGAATTCAAAACTTTTTTTCGTTCCATTTTTCCATATACCTTCTGGTTCAACGACTATAGAAAAAACACCCTCGTCTTTTTCATCATAAAAATGAATTGAAAGATATATATGTCCAACGTCATAACCAGTAGTGTTTTCAAAGTTCCCTATGTAACGCTTCTCATTTCCATTAGATCTACTAACATTTTCAACTTCGAAGTCTTCAGGTTTAAAAGTATCTACTAATATTCCGTATACTCTATTAAATTCTTTTATTTCTTTACCACTTTTCAATATCTTATTAAGGGATTTTTTATTTTTTACAGGAATTTCCACTATTGAATTAATATCTAAAAGTAATTCATAACGTTTTCTTTGATATTTATACCATTCATCTTCTGTGAACGTACTATCCACAAAATTTTCCCCTAATATAGATTTTTCCTTTAATATAGCTTCTTTTGTTTCCTTAAGATTATTAATATATGCGTTAGCAAATTCCTTTAACTTAGGATCTTTAAAGTTCCGGTTATTATATTTATCAATTTCAATTAATTCACAATCTATGTAGTCTCTATAGTCTTTAATTGTTATTTTATCTTTACCCTTATCTTTATCATTTTCATTTAAGTTAACAATTCCCCACCTATTATTCAATCCTTTTGCTAATGAGTTTATGAATTCATTATCATATGTATTGCTTTTATCACCTATAAAATAACGCGGACTTGGTAACAAAAGGCCTATTAGTAAAAGTAATAAAGCTAATCCTATTCTTTTTATCATAAAACTGTAGCCCCCATTTCCATAGTCTTTTAAGTATATCAATACCTTTTTTCTATTAATATTCTAGTTATCTTTTGATAGAAATTTTAAAATAGTTCCTTAGTATATAAACTCCTTCTCATTACCCAAACTGTTAATAAAAGGTGGCAAAGCCTAAATAACTATTAATTAAGATCGGTAACTTTATTGTAATTACTTCGATAAGAAAAGTCAAGTTTGTCTGCGAATGTAAATCGGATATAAAGTAAAAAGGGCAAGTAGCCTTTCAGTTAAAATAGTAAAACTAAATATTTAAAAAAGCTAAATATTAAATTTTTATAATATATTTTTTAATATTTACCCATATTTTGTCCAAGTTATATTGTATAATTATCATAGGTAATAATAAAATAAGGAGAATATATTATGAATAAAAAAATTATTACAATTCTTACAGGTATTATTGTTTTAGTTGGTGCATTCTTTTTCTATCAGCATTCTGGAAAAAATGATCTAAAAGCTGAACACACTAAATACTTAGCTCTTATCAATGATAACCACGATTTCGATGGTGGTCTTAAAAGATTAGAAACTCTTGACACTGATGAAGGTCAAGAAATTTTTAAAAACATAAAAACTGAAATCAAAATTGCTAAAGAATTAAAAAATATCGACACAAGCCTAGATAATAAAGATGTCGATGCCGCTAAAAAATCTTTAGAAAAAGTCGACACTCTTACTGTAGATAATACTTTTGATAAAGCTATAGAATGGTTAAAAGAAGATATTACCAACTATGACAAAGCTAAAAAAGAAATAGACGAAGATAAATCAGGTAATGTCAGTTCAATTATTGATAAGTATAAATTTAATCATAGTGCGTTAAAAGCTAAGTTAAGCGAACCTGAAGTGAAAAAAGATGCAGAAAACAAACAATCTTCAGAAACTAAAACAAAAGTTGTTTCAGGTAATACTGCTTCTACTGGAGGAGTTGGAGATAACGACGTTATACCAGCTGGTTCTTCATATGTATTTAGTGGTAGTGTAACTGATTCAACAACCTATAAAGAATTCAGACAAACTAATGCTTATCAAACTATCGCAACTAATTATGTTGGATTTAATGCTAGTAACGCCGAAATTAAAGCTTGCTTAGAATGGTTAATTAAAAAAGGTAGAGAAGGTGCTCAAACCTTACCAAGTACACAAGAGTATAAAACTACTTTTGGTAGATAATAATTTACATTTCAAATCTAGTATAAAACTATATTAATTCAAAAACACATAACCTAACACTACCTTGTAAGTTATGTGTTTTTTTCGTCCCCTTCTCCACTGTAAACTTAGTAATTATTAAAGCATGATATATATCTTAAATTAACAATATACTTTTATTATTTTCAGAAAAATTATTGCAAGAATATCTTTATTTTCATTGTATTACAGCTTTTTTCCTTACTAAAATTTTTTATCAATATTTCGAAACTTTATTGCATTTTTTAGTTGATTTATTTGATAGAATATGCTAAATTATCTATTGTTGAGATATATTATGAAATCAAAAATAATATAAAGGAGACAACAGTTTATGAAGAAAATATTAATAACTAAAAAAACAAGTATGATTTCTACTTTTATTCTCACTGCAACATTAAGCTATCTATTATATAATTACACTTTACTAGGAGTAGCATTAGCCAGTATTTATATCTTGGCTACAGGAATATTAAACTGCAAATATAAAACAAATAATAAACTAATCAACTATACATCTATTATATTTGCAACATTAATGATTATTTTTATATCTATAAATAATAATCTACCTCCTTTAAAAATCAATATGATTTTAATAGCGGAGCTAATATTTTTTGTTTACTATTCATCATCAGATAGCTTTTTGGAGATTAAAAATTAATTATATATATTTCAAATATTTTTAATACAAAAATCCCACTCTTAATAGAGCGGGATTTTATTTTATAGATAATCTACATCTTTAATTACTTCTGGTTGTTGTGGTTGTTGAGGTTGTTGTTTTTTAACAACTGGTTTACGAGTTTTTACTCCATTGTTTCCTGCTGGTAATCTGTATTTTTTAACCTCTTGTTTTGGTTGTTGTTTTTTAGCAACTGGAACACGTGTTTTTACCCCATTGTTTCCTGCTGGTACACGTAATGGTTTTTCTGCTTTTACAACTGGTTTTTTCTCAGCATAGTAGTATCTCATATAAGCTTCCATTGGGTGGATAGATGCTTGAATAGAAATACCGTCCTCTTTAATTAATTGGTAAGTTTTACCATTATAGTTTATTTCTTTTTTTACTTCTGGTAAATAATCTTTAAAATAACTAAGTGGTGTACTTAAGTCCGGACGTGGTACTTTTATTCTTTGTTTTGGAGATATTTCTAGCCCATCACTTGTTTTTACATTGTAACTAACAACTAAAGTTATTGGATCAACAAGCTCATCCCCACTAGTTTTTTGATTTGAAGTTGCTTTTCCACTATTCACTTCCGCTGCAGCTGCAAACGGTGCTTGTGAAGTTGCAGTTAAAGCAAAAGCTGTTAATGCAACTGTTAATGTTTTTTGCAATTTATTCATAATATACTTTTTCCTCCTAATATTTTTTATCATAATAATTGCTTTAATATTATATATCAAATATCCCTAATTTGTCAAAAGAAATCCTCTTTATCCCTTTATATTAGTTTTTCTAATATAAACATAATAGCAAAGTAATTTTAACACCTGAAAAAATATTTAATAATTTATTGTTGATAATAAATATCTATAATTTCTCTGTATTTTTTAAGATATATTTGTGTATTATTTATAAATAGATCCCTCTTACAAAAACATAATATTTATAAAATACAAGTAAATAATGATATAATTGACCTAGAAAATAAGAAACAGGAGTAATAGCTAATGAGTTTAGATTTATTTATTTTTGAAAAAAGAGAAGAGATAAAAACTTCTCTAGATGTCCTAAGCTATCTAGAAGAATTTTCTCGATACGAAGAAGATAAAGACTATAATTCACTTGAAGGATGCTCTCCAGTTATAACTACTTGGGCAAAAGAAATGTTTAAACATTTCCCTCCTATGAACGGCGAATATGTATTACCTGATGAAATTGCTTTTTCATCTGAGGATATCGAGGATCATTTAACTGACTATGCTTTAGGAAAACATGGTGCTATATGTTCATTTTCTTATAATGTTATAGATGATGCATTGGATTTTCTTTTAGATATATTTGATGAGTATAATATTGGCGTTTATGACTTCAATAATATTGATAATATTATAGGTTTTGATATCGAAATTTTAAAATATAAAACAGAGAGTACCAATATTACTCCATGTACTTGGAACGAAGTAGAAAATTCTATTTATACCCTTGATAATCCAGAGAGAAAGTCAGCATATCTATCACTATGGTTTGATATTAACGGAAAAGACAGTAGTTTTCTTCAATGCGCTCCAATTTATAAAGAACCTAGCTTCTTTTCTCGATTATTTAATAAGGATAAAACAACTGAAATTAATGGTTATGCTCTTGAAATGAAAAATGATAAAAATGTTTATCGAACAGTTATTCAAAACAAGAAACAATTAAGAGAGATTATAAAAAGTTGGTGTTTTGATAGAAAACTACCCGATATAAGTAAATATAAAAAAGTATCAAACTTATAATTAATAAGCAAAAAAGACAGAAGAAAATTCTCCTGTCTTTTACTTATTATTAGTTACTTTTAATACTTTCTACATAGTATTTAGATTTTACATTTCCACCAGCGTACTGTTTATTATTAATTTTCAGTGTGATTGTTGAAATTTTTGTTTTTGTCATTTTATCAACAACATTGATCTTAATTTTATCACCTTCAACTACCCATTTGTCTTGTGACTCAACTTCTTGTGGGTGATTATTACCCATTATTCTTGTAGTAAATGCGATAACATTGTCACCTTTATAGTAATAAACCTCATCTTCCTTAGGTACCGCATTAGATTTTGTTGAACTTCCTTCTTTTTCACTAAAGTGTGATCCTTTTAGTAAGTTAATTGCTTCTTCTTTAGTGTATGTTTTTGAAGAAATTGCATTGATAGCATCTAAGTAATCAGCACTAGATACTGTAAATAATGTTTCTCCATTTGCAGCTTTTGTTGTTTTAATTTTTGGTTGAATAAGCCAGTGAAGTAAGTTTGTTTGAGATGATAATCTAGATACGTCATTACCTGAAACACCTACTATATCAACTAATTTTTTTGCTGCAGCAAAATCATGATTACCTGTTTTTACTGTTTGCGTATTATTGTTATTTTTACTTCCACTATTTACACTGTTGTTTTTATTGTTATTATTTTCATTATTACCAGTGTTTTCACTGTTATCTTTATTTTCTGTAGTTTCTGTAGAACTTTGTTCTTTATTTGTATTATTATCTTCTTCCTTTTTCTCTTCTGAAGAGTTATTTGATTGTTCTGTTTTTTTATTGTCATCTTCTTTGTTTTTTACATTTCCTTTTGTTGCACAACCAGTTATTATTAAAGCACCAGCTGCAAGCAAAGCTAATAGTTTCTTGTTCATATTTCTGACCTCCATATATTAGTTCTCTTTATTATACCATATTTGGATACAAAAATAGACTCTAAACCTTTAGTTTTAGAGTCTATTTTTCTTAGGCTTTTAAAATTATCTCATACCTTTATCGTATGGTACACCAAGAGCTTCTGGTGTAGAAGTTTTCTTAGAAAATACGATAAGCGCAATAATTGTTGCTACAAATGGGATAGAATAAAAGAGAAACTAGGATGGTTAAGTCCTAAGTAATATAGAATAAAACATATGACTGTATAAATATAAAAAAAGATAGCGTAGCAGTCATTACAACTACTACGCGCTATTCTAAGTCTAACTTTTTGAAGTCAAATCAATTGTCATCTTTTTTTAATTTATATTTAGTTATTAAAAAAATAAAATTTAAAAAACCAAATAGTACTATTGGAGATATTAATTCATAATTTTGCATTGCTACGATAGGGCTATATCCTTTTATTATAAATATTAATAAAAATAATATTGTGATTAAAATACCCATATTTAATAAAGAAAATTTTTGTGCTTTCGCGGCTTCTTTAGGATAATATGAAAATATTATAAAAAAAGTTAATGTTAGCATTATTGTGATGATGTCATATATATCCATATTTCCTACCTCCTTTATGCTAGTTATTTTTATTATACCATATTTAGACATAAAAATAGACTCTAAACCTCAAGTTTTAGAGTCTATTATTCTTAATCTTTTAAAATTATCTCATACCTTTATCGTATGGTACTCCAAGAGCTTCTGGTGTAGAAGTTTTCTTAGAAAATACGATAAGCGCAATAATTGTTGCTACGAATGGGAACATGTTCCAGAATGATACCGGAATTGGTAGGTCTGGTGCTAAAATAGATACTTTTTCAGCAAATACTTTTGTTCCACCGAAGAACAGTGATGCTAAAGTAATTGTAATTGGGTTATATTTACCAAAGATAAGTGCTGCTAATGCTAAGTATCCGAATCCGTATACTGTGATTGCTGCGTTGAACCCTTGGCTGAATGTAGTAGCGATGATTGCTCCTGCTAAACCTGCTAAACATCCTGAGATGAATACCCCAATATAACGATATTTAAATACGTTTAATCCTAATGAGTCACTTGCTTGTGGGTTTTCCCCTACAGAACGTAATCTTAATCCAAATGGACGTTTATAGATAACGTAGTAAGTAACGCAAACTAGGATAATAGCTATAATGATTGTTGGATAAACTGTAAAATTACCAAGTATTGTATATCTTGGGAATCCACTAGCTAATAATAATTCATAAGTTCCGTTAAAGTGGTTTACTAAGAATAATGCGATAGCTGGCGTGATTAAGTTAATCGCTGTACCTGAGATAACTTGGTCAGCTTTTAAGTTAATACTGATAAATGCGTGAATTAATGAAAGAATTCCTCCACACGCTGTTGCCGCTAATAAGCAAAGTACTAATTCACCAAATGTAGGTGATCCTCCAAATGCGCTTAATGCTATGAAAGAAGCAACAAATGAACCGAAAATTACGAAACCATCAAGTGCAATATTTACAACCCCACTCTTTTCAGAATAGAAACCACCTATTGCTGCGATAAGTATAGGTACTGTATATTGCAACATTGAGTCTAATAGTGATAATATTGTATCCATCTATTTATCTCCTTTCTTTTTACTGCTTGCTGCTTTTTTAGAGAATTTGAAATCAAAGATTGATTTAGCAGCTACAAATAGAACGATTAATCCGATTAAAATATTTGCGATATCTTTTGGAATACCAACAAATGATAATTGAGGTGTTAATACACCTAAGAATCCAAATAGTAATGCTCCTAGTAATGAACCTAGAGCTGTATTAGCACCAATAAGTGCTACGGCGATACCCATGTATCCATATCCTTGGAATGTAGAACCTGCTACTACTTGTCCAACCGGCCCCATGTTGTAAAGAGCTCCACCTAGACCTGCAAATGCACCAGAAATAGCCATAGATAAGATTGTATTTCTATTAACTTTCATACCAACGAATTTAGATGCATTTGCGTTATAACCTACAGAACGTAGTTCGTAACCAAATACTGTTTTTTCCATAACGATATAGAAAATAATTACTCCAAAAATTGCAAAGAATAAATCTGTACCTAAACGGTGGTTACTAAAGATTCCTTCTATAAGACTATTTTGTAAATATCCTGTACCATCTTCTGCAACGATTGGTTTAGAAATAATATCATTTGTTCCTTTAATAAATTTAGGAACGGCGAATTGTACGAAGTATAATGCTGTATAGTTTAACATAATTGTTACAACTACTTCACTGATATTGAATTTAGCTTTTAAATAACCAGCGATACCAGCCCAAATACCACCTACAATAATACCTGCTAGGATTGAACAAATTAATACTAAGTAAAAATTCATTCCTTCCATTTTGATAGCAACAAGACCTGCAAAAAGACCACCCATAATAAATTGTCCTTCTGCCCCAATGTTGAATAGCCCTGTTCTAAATGCAAAGGCTACTGATAAACCTGTACAAATAAGTGGAATTGTTGATACAAAAATTTCTGCTATACTGTTTGAATCAGAAAAAATGTCTCCAATAACACTTAAAACATCTTCTGGCGACGCTCCAATTGCCGAAATAAGAATTGCTCCTATAATAAACGAAGCTAATATTGGTAGCACCGCATTAGTTAAAACTTTTTTTAACATACGCTCTCCTCTCTACTTCTTAACCCCGGCCATTAGAAGACCTAGTTGTTCTTTAGTTACATTTTCATCATTATCTACGACATCAATTATATTACCATTGTGAATAACAGCTATTCTGTCAGATAATGTTAGAATTTCATCTAAATCGTATGAGATTAATAATACTCCATTACCTTTATCACGGTAATTGATTAACATTTTATGAATACCATTTATCGCACCAACATCAAGTCCACGTGTAGGTTGTGTTGATACTAATAATTTTGGATCTAATTCTAATGCACGTCCGATAATAAGTTTTTGTTGGTTACCACCACTCATACTACGAGCCGCAATTTTTTCATCACCAGCTTTACGCACATCATATTTTTCACAAAGCTCTTTAGCAAATTTAGAGATTGCTGGTTTTTTCAAGAATCCACGTGAAGAAAATTTCTCTGTATAGTAGTTTTCTAATACTGAGTTTTCTTCAACACTGAAATCAAGAACTAATCCATCTTTGTGTCTGTCTTCTGCAATAATTTCAAGACCTAATTCTTTACGTTTTGCTGTTGGAACTCCAGCAAGGTCTTTTCCATCAAAGACAATTTTTCCTTTAGTTTCTTTTAATAGAGCATTTAGTACTTCAACAAATTGTTGTTGACCGTTACCATCAACCCCAGCAATACCAAGGATTTCTCTTTCACGAACATCTAAGTTGAAGTCAGAAAGTATATCTTTTTTCTCTTCAGTATCTGCATAAAGACCAGATACTTCTAATATTTTTTTCTTACCTTCTCTAGAACGTTCATATTTAATAATTTCTAGATCTTTACCAATCATAAGACTAGCAAGTTTTTCTTTTGTTGTGTCTGCTACTTCTACAGTTCCGAAGTATTCACCACGACGAATAATACTACAACGATCAGCTACTGCCATAATCTCGTTAAGTTTATGAGTGATTAATAAGATAGTTTTCCCTTCTGCTTGAAGATTCTTAAGAATTGCTAAAAATTCTTTAATTTCAGCAGGAGTTAAAACCGCTGTAGGTTCGTCAAAGATAAGAATATTAGCATCTCTATATAACATTTTCAGAATTTCTACCCTTTGTTGCATCCCAACTGTAATATCACCTACTAAGGCTTTCGGGTCTACTTCTAATCCATATTTTTTAGATAGTTCTGTAATTTTTTTAGCAGCAGAATCTAAATCGATTTTTCCGCCTTTTACTTCTTCCATTCCTAAGATGATATTCTCAGCAACAGTGAAGTTTTTAATTAATTTAAAGTGTTGGTGAACCATACCGATCCCAAGCTGATTAGCATGTTTAGGGTCTTTAATGTCAACTTCTTTCCCATCTAATTTAATGACACCCTCTTCTTGATGGTACATACCAAAAAGAACGGACATCAACGTAGATTTACCAGCACCATTTTCACCAAGCAATGCATGAACTTCGTTCTTTTTCACCTGAATAGTAATGTCTTTATTTGCGTAGAAGTCACCAAACTTTTTAGTTATGTTTAGCATTTCTATAGCGTACATATATTTACCTCTCTTTTGTATATTGTTACTTATCTATTATAATATATTTTTGCAATCTAGTATAGCATTTTAGTATGATTCTGTTAATTAATTTTATATTATTTATCAATATTATAATTATAAAAATTAAAA
>ERZ773045.1377-NODE-1377-length-10867-cov-9.618572_pt1 | contig 10867 bp, 4 predicted proteins | sample MGYA00580635_ERZ773045 | MGnify/ENA primary metagenome ERZ773045 (study PRJEB29015, sample SAMEA2738115) | human oral metagenome | biome: human oral; feature: human-associated habitat; material: saliva | place: China | collected 2261 ...
CTTGGACTGATGAGAATGGAAATCCATTGAAACCAACGGAACCAGGTTCTAAAGAACCAGGAACAATTCCAGGTTACGAATATGTGAAGACTGTGACAGATCCAAATGGAAATATCAGACATATCTTCAAGAAAGTTGAGATGCCAACTCCAAGACCAGTTGAACCAAGTCAACCAGTTCAGCCAGTTTCTCCACAAGAGCCAACAAGCCCTGAGAAACCAGTAGCTCCAGACATGCCAGTAGTACCTGAGCAGCCAAAACAACCAGCAACACCTAAATATGTTGAAGGTCAAAAAGAGTTGCCAAATACTGGTACAGAAGACAATGCTAGCCTTGCAGCACTTGGACTTCTCGGAGTCTTGAGTGGATTTGGTCTTGTATCTCGCAAGAAGAAAGAAGATTAAGCTAACTAATTTGTAATTAGTTAATCTAATCCACATCAAATAGAAAACCGATGATTTATTTCATCGGTTTTTTAGCTCTTTGCGAATATTAAATACGAATTTTCAACAGCTAAATCAGAAATTCTAAATGAATTTAGCTGAGATTGGCATTCAATATACTTTTAAATATCAAAATACATATGATAAAAGATTTATAAAAAAAATCAAACGGATTTAATTAATAAATATACAAAAAATAATATATACAGAAATGAATTTTAATCCAAAGCAATATACATTTATACATAGAAAGCGAATTCAAGAATATGTTGAAATGTCAAAAAATAGTAGAAAAAGTTAAAAAATGTAGATTTTTTTATATAATTCAGACAATTTTCACTACTTTTTAGAGAATGACATAGATAAAAATTGAAATTTTCATGTTATTTTCAAGCAAATAAATTGAATATTGCTAGATAGTGTGATAGAATGAATATACATGTTTCGGAAGAAAAGTAGTATATGGAGAAATTCCTTTGTTTGTGAATGAAATGAAGGGATTTTAATTTTTACTATATCTATAAACATGATATAAAACAAAAGGAGGTTGTTAGTCTCAATGAAAGGCAAACAACAACAAGATTTTAGAACAGAAAAGTACATTCGTTACGGTATTCGTAAATATAGCTTTGGAGCAGCGTCAGTAGCTATTGCAGCTGGTTTGATGTTCCTTGGAAATGGTGCAGTATCAGCGACGGAAGTACAACCAACTGAAACAGCTATCTCAACAGTTGCTCCTAGTCAAGATGATAAGGAACAGCCTGAGGCTAAAGTTGAAACAGTTGAAACAGTAGAAACTGCAAAACCAGAAACTGAAAAAGCTACAGAAGTGAAACCTGAAGTTAAAGTAGCAAATAAAGCTACACTTGAAGCTAAAGTTGCTGCTTTAGAATCTAAACTTTCTAACGCTAAATACGCAGACGCTTCAGTAGTAAGTTCAGCTAAGGACGTATTGGCAACAGCTAAAGCAACTCTTGCAAAAGCAGAAGTTAGTCAAGTAGAAGTAGACAAACAAGTTGAAACTGTTGTAGCTTTGAGTACAGTAGTGGCTGAGTCTGATGCGGCTGGCTTAGAAAAGAAAGAAGCAGCTGATAAGGAAGCAGCAAAAGCTGAAGCAGAAAAAACAGCTACTCCCGCTGAAAAGGCTCTTTCAGTCGCAACAACAACTCTGACACAAGTATCATCAGAAGCTGAAGTAACTAACAAATTGGCTGAGACTGAACTTGCTAAGGCTGACGTCAAAGAAGAAAATAAAGCAGCAGTTACAGCAGCGGTCGCTAAAAACCAAGCAGTTCTTGTTGAAACAAAAGCTCTTCTTGCTGATAAGAGTGTCACGAAAGAGCAAGTAGATGCTCAATTGGAACGTCTTAACGAATCAATTCTTGCAGTTTACAACGAGTTGAAAAACGCAGGAATCGGTCGTGATGGTAAGTTCTCATATGTCTTAGCTGATGTTGCTGATACAGTAGCAGAACCACCACTTTCAGAAGATGAACAAATCAATCACTGGAAGAAGTACGCAGATAAAAACACAGAGCGTTTGACTAAACAAATCAAATGGTTCGATATTGCCAACAGTAAAGCAACGGTAGAAAATCTTGGTGCAGGTGATACCCTTCAAGTAGGAACAAAATTCACTCAAGAAATTTCACCTGGATATGTTGTAACCTTAACAGTTACTAAATTAGCACCATTTAACTCAACTGATGAGTACAAAAAACGTGGTGGAGCAGGATATGATGCCAATGCTATTAATGAGTACAAAGATGGAACTCCAGCTGAATTAAAAGTAGTAACACAAGGAAGTTACTCTGTTGCAAAAACAAACGGTATGGATACTAAAGGTAAAACAGTTATCCAATCTGTTAAAGATGGAGCTAACGTAGGGGTAGAATTCTCGGTTAAATCTACTTTAAATGGTAAAGAAGTACCTTCAAACGTTGTATTCTTAACAGGGGAAGAAGCTGGTTCGTCAGAAGTTGAAATCTACAAAACAGATGGAGATGGATTTGAATTAGTAACTGAATTATCAAACACAACACCAAGATATAGTACTGCTCGTTCTTATACTGCAGAAACTTATGAATACAGAACATTGCCTTCTGCCGGACATGGGCAAGATGGTTATCGTAAACAATATGGGGTAGAATATACTCTTGAAGGTTCAGGGAAGCAAGCCTTTGAAAAATTCAAAGCAGATAAAGCAGCAGGATTTTTCAATACGACTGTGACATCAGATACTGTTATTGCGATGAAAGCAGAAGATGGTAAATACCACACAGATGGATTAGGGACACAAGTTTTTGGACCGGTCTCAACTCACCGTGATTCAGGTTTCTCTACTCCATTGGTAATGACGCGTAATGCTAAAAACATTGGTATGTACATCTTTTCTGCAGGGCAACAAGGATCTATGCTTGGATTTATGGTCCTTGATGAAGGGGATGCTCCTGCTTCATACGGACGTGTAGCTCACTCTATTTCTAAATCTGATGGACAAAAACAACCATATCTAGGTTCTGTACCGGCTGACGTTGACGTTCGTACAACTCCAATTAAAGGTGCAAGTGCCTTTATCTACGATGATGTCAATGGTATCGGTGCTGCAGATGAAGGTGCTCGTCAATTGATGGGTGATGATGTTGCTCCAAATGATAACTATAAGTTGAAAAAAGTTAACGATGGAACTTACTCAATGACTTTCGATGCCCACCTTGACGGAGAAGCTAAAGCTTACGTTAACGGATGGATTGACTTTAATAACAATGGTAAATTCGATGAAGGTGAAGCTGCAGGTGTAACAGAAGTTACACAAGATGGAAAAGTAACACTTACTTGGACAAACGACTACCAAAACGTAGATACAAGTGCTACTAAGCTAGCTACTCGCTTGCGTATTGCATACGATAAAGCTGACGTTAAGGAAGCTACTGGTATTGCCTACTCAGGTGAGGTAGAAGACTTCCAAATCCAACAAACAGTCCCACCTCGTGGAACTAAGAGAGAAACAACAGATGTACAAGGTGCAACTCAGCATTCTACTGTAGCATTTAACGCCTACGGTCAAAAGAACTATGATTTTGATAAAGACAATGCTATTGATACAACTGTTAAGTCACAAATCGTTAAACCAGATGGTACATTAGTAATAGATGCTGACCTAGTAGATGGATACTATGTAGTACCAGGTCAAGGTAAATATAAGATTACTGACAACGGTGCAAATGTAGATGTAGAATTCATTCCAGAAGCAAACTTTGTAGGTACAGCAGATGGTATCTCAATCCGTCGTACAGACGTTAATGGTAACACTACTGGTTGGGGTAATGAAGGTCGTACAATCATTGGTGGTGAAGGAGATGCTAAAGATCAACTAACCCTAGTAAGTGAACAAGTTCAATTAGCTGGACTTGCAGCAAAAGGATCTATGGATGGTCGTTACATTCCAACAGTAACTCCAAAAGAAATCAAAGGAACACCTGAAGAATCAACAGATATCCAAGGTAAACCACAAACGAAAACACCTAAATTCTCAATCGACGTAGATAAAGATGGTGATGGAACTGCACCAGATGCGGTAACACCAAGTGCACAATACCCAGCTAAATTGGTAGATCCAGCGACTGGACAACCAACAGATGAAACAACTGTAACTGTCAAAGGTGAAGGAACTTACAAAATCGATCCAACAACTGGAGCGGTAACATTTACACCAGAACCACAATTTACAGGAACTGCTAAAGGTATTGATGTATCATTAACAGCACCAGTAGGTCAAGACAAAAATGGTCAACCGGCAACAGCAACAGCTACTGCTAAGTACACACCAACTGTAACAGGCGTAACCCCAACAGCAACTCCAGATACTTCAACAGGAGTACAAGGGGAAACTCAAAATGGTAAACCAACATTTACAGAAGGAAATACCGAAGTACCAATTAAAGAAGGTTCTGTAAAACTATTAAATCCAGATGGAACAGAAGCAACTGGACCAGTAGATGCTTTAGATGAAAAAGGAAACAAAGTTGGTGAATACACTGTAGATTCAACAACAGGTGTAGTAACATTCACACCAACAGATAAATCATACACTGGTAAGGTACAACCTGCAAAAGTTCAAGCTGAAGATAAAAATGGAACCAAAGTTTCAACAACATACACTCCTAATATTGTAGGTGTAACACCAACAGCAACTCCAGATGAATCAGCAGGAGTACAAGGTGAAACACAAGAAGGAACAGTGTCATTTGCACCAGGTGAAACAACAATTGGTGGTGAGAAGAAATCAGTTCCAATCAAAGCAAACTCAGCTAAATTGTTGAATGCAGATGGAACAGAAGCAAATGGGCCAGTCGATGCATTAGATGCGAATGGTAAAAAGGTTGGTGAATACACAATTGATCCAGCTACTAACAAAGTAACCTTCACGCCAACTGATAAGACTTATGTTGGTAAAGTTCAACCAGCTAAAGTTCAAGCTGAAGATGAAAATGGAACAAAAGTACAAACTACTTACACACCAACAATCGTAGGCGTAACACCAACAGCAGACCCAGCTAAATCTGTAGATGTTCAAGGTGCTACTCAAGAAAGTACAGTTACATTTGCACCTGGTAAAACAACTGTTGATGGTGTAGAGAAGTCAGTAGAAATCGACCCAGCAACTTACACACTACTAGGTGAAGATGGACAACCAGCTACTGAAGTACCAGCTAAAGATCCAGAAGGAAACGTAATTGGTAAGTATACTCTTAAAACTGTAGATGGACAAGCTGTTGCAGTATTTGAACCAACAAACAAAAAATACTCTGGAGAAGTTCAACCAGTAAAAATTCAAGCTAAGGATAAAAACGGAACAGCTGTTGAAACAACTTACACACCATTAATTACTCCAGTAACACCAACAGCAGAACCAGCTAAATCAGAAGCTATCCAAGGTGACGTTCAAAAAGGAACTCCAACATTCGCTCCTGGAGACACTATTGCTCCAATTAAAGAGAATTCATACAAACTTCTTGATAAAGAAGGAAATGAAGTTCCAGCAGGACAAACAACTCCAGCATACGCTGAAGATGGAGTAACCCCAGTAGGTACTTACTCAATCGATCCAGCAACAGGTGAAGTAACCTTCACACCAACAGATAAATCTTACACTGGTAAAGTAACACCAGCTAACGTTCAAGCAGAGGACACAAATGGAACTAAAGTTTCTACAACTTACACTCCATCAATCATTCCTGCACAACCAGAAGCAGAACCAGCAAAATCTGTCGATGTTCAAGGTGCAACTCAAACAGGTAAACCAGTATTCCAAGGTGGAACAGCTATGGTTAATGGTGAAGAGAAAACTGTTGAAATCGACGATACAGTACCAGCTAAATTGGTAGATCCAAAAACTGGAGAACAAGTTGATTCAGTCACTGTAGAAGGTGAAGGAACATACACAGTAGCTCCAGATGGAACAGTTACATTCAAGCCAGAACCACAATTTACAGGAGTAGCCAAAGGTGTTGAGGTAGTTCGTCAAGATAAGAACGGCACACCAGCTAAAGCTACATACACACCGGAAGTTAAACCAGTAACACCAACAGGAACAGATGCTGTAACTGAAAATATTCAAGGTTCAACTCAAACAGGTAAACCTGAATTCAAGGGTGGAACAGTAACAATCGATGGTAAAGAGAAAACTGTTGAAATCAATGAAGATAAACCAGCTAAATTGGTAGATCCAAAAACAGGAAATCCAGTTGATTCAGTAACTATCGAAGGTGAAGGAACATATACAGTAGCTCCAGATGGAACAGTAACCTTCACACCAGAAAAGAACTTCACAGGTAAAGGAACAGGTGTTATAGTTCAACGCGAAGATAAGAACGGCACACCAGTAACAGCTAAATACACTCCAGTTGTTAAGAAAGCAACACCAACAGGAACAGACGCAGTAACTGAAGATATCCAAGGTTCAACTCAAACAGGTAAACCAACATTTGAAGGTGGAAAAGTTACTGTAAATGGTGAAGAAAAAACTGTTGAAATTGATGAAGATAAACCAGCTAAATTGGTAGACCCGAAAACAGGAGATCCAGTTGATTCAGTAACTATCGAAGGTGAAGGAACATACACAGTAGCTCCAGATGGAACAGTTACATTCACCCCAGAAAAGAACTTCACAGGTAAAGGAACAGGTGTCACAGTTCAACGCGAAGATAAGAACGGCACACCAGTTAAAGCTACTTACACACCAGTTGTGAAACCAGCAACACCAACAAGTTCAGATGTCATCACTACAAATGTTCAAGGTGCTACTCAAGAAGGAACACCAACATTTAAAGGTGGAAAAGTTACTGTAAATGGTGAAGAAAAAACTGTAGAAATCGACGAAACTGTTAAGCCAACATTCGAAGATGGCACAACTGAGAAGAAAGTACCAGGCGAAGGAACATACACAATCGACGAGAACGGTAAAGTAACCTTCACCCCAGAGAAAACATTCACTGGTCAAGCAACAGGTGTAACTGTTAAACGTGTAGATAAGAACGGCACACCAATCACAGCTAAGTACACTCCTGTAGTCGTTCCAGTAACACCAACTTCAAAAGATTCTGAATCAGAAGGTCCTAAAGGACAACCTCAAGAAGGCACACCAACATTTGAAGGTGGAAAAGTTACAATCAACGGTAAGGAAGTTCCAGTTGAAATCGATGAAACTGTAAAACCAACATTCGAAGATGGCACAACTGAGAAGAATGTACCGGGCGAAGGAACTTACACAATTGATGAAAACGGTAAAGTAACCTTCACACCAGAACCTGACTTCGTAGGTAAAGCAACAGGCGTAACCGTTAAACGTGTAGATAAGAACGGTACACCAGTAACAGCTAAGTACACACCAACAGTTCGTCCTGATACTTCATTCGTTGATAAAGATGGTAACCCGCTTTCACCAACAGAAGATGGAACTAAACCAACTAAAGACATCCCAGGATACAAGATTGTTAAAACTGAGATCGACGAAAAAGGAAATACAAAACATATCTATGAAAAAGTTACGACAACTTATAAAGATAAAGATGGTAATGTAATTCCAGGCACAACTACTGAAGATGGCGACCAACCTAAGAAAGATATTCCAGGTTACCGCTTCGTAGAGACTAAGAAACTTCCAAATGGCGACACAGTTCATGTTTATGAAAAAATTATTCCTTCTGTGAAACCAGAACCTGCGAAACCATCAAAACCAGCTAAGGAATTGCCTAATACTGGTACAGAAGATCACTCAAGCCTAGCAGCTCTTGGACTTCTTGGAGTATTGAGCGGATTTGGTCTTGTTGCACGCAAGAAAAAAGAAGACTAATTTCTAATCTCCCATTCTTAAAATAGGAACTCGATTCTTCGATAAAAAACCAGCCAGTCATTTAGATTGGTTGGTTTTGTTTTTTTTCTCTTGTTTTATTTCATTATACTTCATTATTCAATGATTTCTGAAAATCTCAAAACTTGGTAGAAAGTTATGCACTCATCTTTTTAAAGTTAATCAATAAAAGGAAAATATATAAAAATGAGATAAGGAAATCGTTTTAATATTGTATTTTTTGGATAAATATACAAATATGATACTGAAATATGTCGGAGATTTAATTTTGAAAAGAGGCTAGTAAATATTCAGAAAATAGAAACAAAAGCAACAATTATAAAAATTATTTTCCTTATGAAATGCTGATAATTCAAGTGAAATGTTAACTAAATTTTACTTGGAAAATTATTATTTTTGTTTTGAAATTATAAATCAAGTATCTTGTGTAATGAGATGAAATGTGATATTATTTATATACATGTTAATTGTGAATTATATAAAATTTCCTCTCAACTATGTAAAAAAATTGCTGAGGGACTTTTTGGGGATTTTTAACTAACATGATGAAAATAAAAGGAGGTTGTTGGTTTTAATGAAAGGCAAGCAACAACAAGATTTTAGAGTAGAAAAATACATCCGTTATGGAATTCGTAAATATAGTTTTGGAGCAGCATCTGTAGCGATTGCGGCTGGTTTGATGTTCCTTGGAAATGGAGCAGTATCTGCCAATGAAGCATCAGTTAATGGGACTACTCCAGATTCATCAGTAGTGGCATCTAATCCAGAAAATGATGGAACTTCGGCGAAACCAGCAACTTCAGTAGCTGAAAAAGAAGTAAAGGCAGAGGAGTCTAAAAAGGTAGATACTCCAGTTCAAAAAGAAGCGGAAGATAAGAAAGTAGCAGAAGAAAAAACAGTAGAGCCTCCTAAAGCAACTGCTGAAAAAGCTGTAGAAAAAGCTGCTGAAAAGGTTGCTGCTAATAAAACGGCGCTCCATGAAGCGATTTCAAGCTTAGAAAACCGTATCGCTGCAGCTAAAAATGCAGATGCAAGTGCTATCTCTGCAGCAAAGGAAGTTTTAGCGACTGCAAAATCAGTTTTTGCCAACCCAACAGCTGAACAAGCAGAAGTAGATAGCCAAACAGAAGCTCTCAAGGCTTTAGTGACAGTTCTTGTAGAATCAAACGCTACTGAAACTGCCAAGAAAGAAGAAGCAGCTAATCAAAAACAAGAAACTCCAGCGGTAGATACTAAGGTTTTGAACCAAGTTGCATCTGAAGCAGAAGTTACCAGTCAATTAGCTTATTCAGAAATGGACAAAAAGGACCTTGCGTCTGAGGGTAAAGCTGCTATCGAAGCTGCAGTTGCTAAAAACCAAGCTGTCCTAGCAGAAACGAACAAACTCTTGGCAGATAAGAGCTTGACAAAAGAACAAGTGGATGCCCAATTGAACCGTTTGAACGAGTCTATTCAGGCGGTTTATGATGAATTGAAACGTAATGGTATTGGTCGTGATGGAAAATTCGCTGTAGCTCTTTCAGCTAACGAAGGATATACAGCTGCTTCTACAGAACTAAGAAAAGAAAATGGTGAATTTCTTGGATCTACAGGTAAATCTTACAAAACACTAGATGGTAACGCTAACTATAAAGTTTATGTTCATGGATATCAATCTGAGAACACTGATGTGCCAGCGGCTAATAGTGGACAAGCCGGGGTTAGTGGACGTACAGACATTCCTTTATCAAAAACAGAAGCTCAGAAACTTGGACGTGAAGCTGCTCTATGGAAAGGGAAAATTCGTGCTACAGGAAACACTAATGGGAATTCAATATGGGGTGCAAAAGGTGCTTATGAGTATCTAGCTACAGAAATCTATGGTTATACTTATGAACAAGGAAATCACTATGTATATCTTAAAGATGTAAAAAAACGTTTTAGTTTATCACCAGAGGCAACTGCTGCAGGATACACAATTTCAAAAATTGAAGCGAGTAACTTACCGCCAGGATTAGCTTATAATGCAACTACAGATACTGTAGAAGGATATGTAGCATCTAATCTTCAAAATGGTGTATATGACATGCGTTATGTCCTAACTGTAGAGAAAGATGGAGCTACTCAGCAAGTTACTTTCAGAGACTTAACAGCTGGATGGGTAGGATGGCAAGATTCATCTGCACCAGTTATTCAAGGAAAATCAAAATTAGTAACAATAGGCGATCAAGTCAATCATAATATTAAATATGTTGATAACGATGGAATGACTCGTGATGAAAGAGCTGATTATGTATACAGAGATGGTGGAGAAAAAGTTGTTGCCGGTTCAAAAACTGCTTCTGGAAAAACAGGTGGAGCAACTTTCACTGCAGTTGATGGATCTAAAATAAATACCGAGAACGGACCACAAACAGTCACAGCGCATACTGCCTTAAACGGTAATTATACAGGAACCAAAACTTCGATAAACGATGTTGTACCAGGATTAAATTACGATCCAAAAACTGGAGATATCACTGGAACAGCAAGTGAAGCTGGTATTTTCACAGCGGCTGTTTATGCAAAAGACTATAACAATAAAACCAATGCGAGAAATATGGATTGGAATATGTATGGTCAAGAAGCTCATGAAAATATTACAATTGCAGTAGCGCCTAAAATTACTGTTAAGAACGTTGAAGCTTATGCAACAACTGTACCTGTGACAATTTCAAATGGAGCTAACAAAGCTGAAATTACAATGCCAGATGGAACAGTTACAAAACTTGTAGTTAAAGATGGTAACTGGACAGTTGCAGCAGGTACTACAAACACTGCGTTACAAGAAGGTGCGGTGTTAGGAGCAGCTTCAACAACAGGAGATTCAACTCTTAACTTATCAGTGACTCCAGAATCTACAAAATATGTTGGTGTCGATAACATTGTAACAAAAGCCACAACTGATAAGGTAAAAGCAAACATTCAACGTGAATTTGCGATGGTAACTGACGCGGCAGGTACTACACTTAAAGCGGAATTTAACCGTGCAACAGGTAAATATTCGTTACCTACTGAAAAAGCTTATGAACTA
>ERZ773045.1381-NODE-1381-length-10852-cov-74.117347_pt1 | contig 10852 bp, 9 predicted proteins | sample MGYA00580635_ERZ773045 | MGnify/ENA primary metagenome ERZ773045 (study PRJEB29015, sample SAMEA2738115) | human oral metagenome | biome: human oral; feature: human-associated habitat; material: saliva | place: China | collected 2261 ...
AGTGCTTTTAGGGTCGCGCCGCAAAACGCTCAATCAGGTCCACCTGACCGGACACAATCAGAATGTCACGCGAGTGAATACGGGTAGTCGCGTCCGCGTAGGTGAAATCCTCACCGGGGGACTTAATACCAACCACAGACACGCCGTACTTGGAACGGATATCCGACTCCGCCAGGGTGAAACCGTGGGTCTCCTTCGGCGGGCGCATCTTCGCAATCGCGAAGTCGTCATCAAACTCAATGTAATCCAGCAGTCGACCCGAGACCAGGTGTGCGGCGCGGCGTCCGGCGTCCGCCTCCGGGTAGACCACGTGGTGCGCGCCAATACGCTCCAGAATCTTGCCGTGCGCGGGGGTGATAGCCTTCGCCCAGATACGCTCCACACCAATGTCTACAAGGTTCGCGGTAATCAGCACGGACGCCTCCACGGAGGTGCCCACACCCACCACAGCGGAGCCGAACTCGTCAGCACCCAGCTGGTGCAGGGTGTCGATGTCAGTCGCATCGGCGGATACCACGTGGGTCAGCACGCCGGACCACTTCTGCACCAGCTCGGGGTCCTTCTCGATAGCGAGAACCTCTTTATTCTGCACGCGCAGCTGCGCGGCAACAGCGGCGCCGAAGCGGCCCAAACCGATCACAAGGACGGGGGCGTTATGTGCACTAGCCAATGATGGGCCTTTCTTCGGGGAACTTGTAGAGGCGGCGGCGTGAACGCATTGCCAGGCCGGTTGCGGCGGTTGTTGTACCCACACGACCAATGAGCATCAGGCCGCTGAGCACGTACACGCCTGCCGGAGGTAGGCTCGCGGAGAGGCCGTTTGAGAGGCCGCAGGTCGCGAAGGCGGAGATGACCTCGAAGATGACTTCTTTGAGGTCCGCGCCGCTAATAATCAGAATTGTCGCTGAGCCAACACCTACCACGGTAGCACCCATAACGATCACAGAGATGGCAATGCGCAGAGAGGATTCGGGGATGGTGCGATTGAACGCTACGACCTTTTGGTCACCTCGCGCTTCGGCAAGAATCGACAGGGCAATCACAGCAATGGTCGTGACCTTCACACCGCCTGCGGTCGAGCCGGAGCCGCCACCAATGAACATGAGCGTGTCCGTCAGCAGGGTGGAGACGGGGGTGATGGCGTCCATGTCAACCAGGTTGAAGCCGCCCGAACGCATCATTACGGAGGCAAAGATGGCGTTGAGGATTTTATCGCCGGGAGAGTAGGAACCGATGGTTGCGGGGTTATTCCACTCGAAAAGACCCCAGAAGAAGGCGCCAAAACCGAAGAAGAAGAGGGTGGTGACCACGGTCAGTTTTGCGGTGAGCTGCCAGTGTGAGGGCCGGAAAGGGTTGCGCTGAATCGCAATGAACACGGGGAAGCCGAGCGAGCCGAGGAACACCGCGATGCAGATGGGTACGAGCAGGAAGAGATCGTGGCCGTAGGGTACGATGCCGTCCGAGTGCGGGGTGAATCCGGCGTTGTTGAATGCCGAAACCGAGTAGAAAATGCCGTGCCACAGAGCCTCATGTGGTGCTTCGCCGAGCGCGAGGAAGCGCGGGGTGAGGAGCATTGCAATGAATGCTTCGATGGAGAAAGACGCGTACGCCACCGCTTTAATGATGCCGCCGACCTCGCCGAGTCGGCTGATGTTCAGGTCTTCCTGGGCGATGAGTTTGGTGCGCAGACCCATTTTGCGGCCGATAGCCAGCGCCAGCAGGGAGGTGATGGTCAGCGTGCCCAGGCCACCCACCTGGCAGGCGAGAAGAATCATTGCCTGACCGAAGGTTGACCACTGATCTGCTGTGGAGACGGTGGTCAGACCGGTCACGGTGACCGCGCTGGTTGAGGTGAAGACCGCGTGGTGTAGCGCGACGCGCTGCCCGTCTGCCGAAGAAATCGGCAGGGACAGCATGATGGTGAAGAAGCTAATGACTAGAAAGAACGCGCTGATTGCGGTGCGTGAGGGGGACGCCAGAACCGAGGAATCAATGAAGTCGCGGAAGCGTTCGAGAGTCTTCTGGTTGAACTCTAGCGGGGTTCGTTTGCGCTGAGTCTTGGAGTCTTCGTGGTCACGTAGGGTAGGCAGACGGTCAAGATCGATGCCGGGCACGCTGGTGAGGATGCTGAGGTTTTCAGCTTCGCGGCGGTCGCGGCGGCTTCGGCGAACCTGCTGCTTTTGGGGTTCGGAGGTGGCACCGCTGAGGGTGTCCCAGCGGCGGTTGAGCTGGCCCTGGGGGCGTTGGTGTCGGCGCCGGGTGCGGCGGATGATGCGTCCCATGCGCCTCCTTCAGCGAGTGTCTGGGTGTTGATGTGTTGATGTGTTGGGCGGCTGTTTGAGCCTGTGTTTAACGCCTTCTAGTGTATCGCGCCGGGTGCCTGCTGAGGGGGTTGAGGCTCTGGTGGTTTGGGGGTAAATATGTGAGCTTGGAGAAGGCGGGCGGTTGGTTTTGTGGGTGGAACCACGAAAACTATATATTCTGAATTAGCTATATAAGTATTGAGGGGCCGGGTGGCTCGCATATGCCTAGGATGAGATACAGGAAATCACCACGAGATGTGATAGGCACTTCATGCTTTTCTCCCTTTCAGTGCTCCATGTTGGGTTAGCATTCAGTAGTCTTTCAGAATTTTTGAAGGTAATTTCTGTATCACCCTCATTCTAAGCTTGAGGCGCCACTTTATATGTCATAATCGCTATATGCATTCTGATGTTTTTTCTGTCATCGCGGATCCGACTCGCCGCCGAATTGTGCGTATTCTCGCTGAGCAAACCCACACGGTGGGCGCAGTGGTTGAAAAGCTGGGCATGAGCCAGCCGACCATTTCGAAGCACCTGAAAGTCCTTCGCGATGCAGATGTGGTCTCCGTGACCGTGGAGGGGCAGCGTCGCCTCTACTCCCTGAACCCAGATGTATTCGCCACCGTGACCGAGTGGATTAACGAGACCGTTCAGATTGCGCGCCAGTCCAATGAGGCGCACGCGCCCGTGGCACTGCCCGGTGGCGTGACTGCATCTGCCTCCGACAAGGCGACGGCTGAGAAGCCGGTCGAGAAGACCTCCGAAAAGAGTGCTCAGAAGCCCGCAGTCGAAGAACCCGCTCAGAAGCTTGCGCCAGCTGTAGCTGCACCCGCCGCAACTGCACCGGCTGCATCCGAGAAGAGTGCAACCGCGGAGAAGCCCGAGGCGACCGACTCTGAAACTCTCACCGTTGAGGCACCCACCCCCGAGGAAATCGAGCAGGCTCGCATTCAGCGCGCCCGCGCACAGCACCTGACCCCCAGTGCGCGCATCTACTCGCGCCCTGCGGAGCAGGCTGCTGATAGCACCGCTTCCGAACCTGTCGCTGAGAAGGCGGGAGCTGCTGAGCCCACCTCGCAGGAAGAGGCAGTGGATAGCACCCCGATGCGCCCCTTCACTCCCGCATCCTACGGTTACGACGCTGGGGTGACCCCCGCGGCGTCGGCTACCCCCGCGGCACCTGCTGAGGCTAAGCCTGTCGTAGCGCAGAAGCCGGTAGCATTCCCTCAGCCTGCGGCTGTGGTGCCTTATGGCATCGACCCCGCTGCGGTTGTGGGTGGCTCGATTCAGCCTATCGCTGTGATCCCCGAGGCTGTTGTGCTTGAAAAGATCGCCGAGGAAAAGGCTACCGACGAAAAGGGCGCAGCTGAGAAGCCTGTTGCACCCGCTGAATCCGTCAAGGAAGAAGCAACCCGCCAGGAATTTGCAGCTGAGGATTCTGCAGCTGAAAAGTCTGTGATTGAGAAGAACGTAGTGGATGAAGTCGTGGCAGAAGAGCCCGTGAAGGCTGAATCTGTTGAGGCTGAGTCTGTTGAGGCTGAGTCTGTTGAGGAAGCAGCTTCGCCCGCAGAAGCTACTGAGAAGGCTGAACTCGGTAAGGCCGAGCCTGCCAATGATGAGCCTGTCGAGGGTGAGCCTGTCGAGGGTGAGCCTGCTAAGGCTGAAGCCTCCGCTGAGGAGCCCGAGTATCAGACCATGCCCGCTTACGATTCTGTGTACCGCCCCAACGCTGAGACGAACAGCGCTGAGGCGAAGGACAACCACCGCGGTGGCCTCTTCGGCTTCCTGCGTGGCCGCCGCCGCTAAGACGGGCGGCTAGGGTCTGCCCTGCCGATCACTTCCGGCATTAACTCTCTGTAAAACACACACACTCTCACTCACTTTTTGACCGAAAGACGCATTCACGTGGCTATTCATCGTAAAATTCTGCGCTGGCTCGAGAACGAACTGTTCGAGGGCAACATTCAGCTGGGTCAGGATCTGCCCAGCGATAGCGAAATTGCGCGCGCTATTGGTGTGGGTCGTTCCCGTACCCGCGAGGCTCTACGCACCCTGGAAGATATGGATCTGGTGCAGCTGTACAACGGTCGCGGCAAGGAAATGCTGGTGCACCTGAGCGATGAGCCGGCTTCCGCGGCGAGTGCCGCTCTGCGCCTGCACATGTCTAGCTCGCGTTACCCGACTCGTGACCTGGTGCAGACCCGTATTCTGCTGGAAAGCTGGGCGATTGCGCGTATTGACCCGAAGACCGCCTCCTTCGCGGAGCTGGACGAGGTCCTGGCGCAGATGGAAGATTTCGACCTGTCGATTCGTGATTTCCTGGAGCTTCTGCTGACTTTCCACCACCAGGTGATGCGTTGTGCGGGTAATGAGTTGCTGGTGGGTCTGCTCGCGTCGGTGCGTCAGCCGAGTTTTGAGTCGATGCTGTCGCTGGTGGGCCGTATGCCGCTGTGGAGTAGCGCTGTGGAGCGTCTGCGTGCTGAGAGCCGCGCTATTGCGGAGGCTTTGAAGGCGGGCGATTCGGCGACGGCTCGTGCCATGGTGATTGGTCAGCTGCGCGGCATGTATGCCGATGCCGGTATTGACCTGGAGCAGGAGGCGACCTCTGCGAACGGTCTGCCGGGTGAGCCGATTGCTTCTGAGTTTGCGCCGGTTGATGTGGATGAGTTTGCCGCCGATGACTTTGACGATTTGATGCAAGATGATGCGTCCTTCGCTGATGCGGGGGCGTTGCCCGCCGCGGATGCGCCTGTTGCGGCACCTGCTGAGCCGGCTCAGGTTCCTGCTGCGGTGTCTGCGCCGTCTACTGACGTGGAGTATAAGCAGCCTAAATCCGAGGTTGCCCATGGTGATGAGGTTGCGTCTGAGATTTCCTCCGAGTTGCCTGATACCTCTGCTGAGACTACTTCTGGCGCAGATATTTCTGCTTCTGACAAGGTAGAACGTTCCGTTCCCGTAGCGTCTCAGCCCGTACCTGCCGCGGCTTCCGCAGCCACCGCGCAGCCTGCCGCTCATTCGGTGAGCCCGGATGTGCCGCTGAGCTTCGGCACCCCGCGCCGCAGCACCCCGGTAGCGCAGGCTGCACCCGCCTCCCAGGCTCCTGCCGCGCAGAATTTTAGCTCGCAGACTCCCAGCGGTCAGTTGCCGAGCGTGCCTGCCGCGCACGCGCAGGAAGAGGCTGAGGGCCCCGCGAAGGTTCTGCGTGCTTCTACGGCGGCTCCGCGTCGTCGTAGCGGTCAGATTATTTCTCCGGTGCGTGCGACCATCATTAAGCCGGTGGATCGTAGTAGGGTGCTGACTGCGCCTGCCCGTACCGCCCGTCCTGCGGCTGTTGTGGCTGCTGCGGCTCCTGCGGAGACTGAGTCTTCTGAGAAGGTTCTGCGTGCTCCGGCGCGTCAGGAAGCGCCCGCCGTCCAGCCTGCTGAGCCTACCCGTCTTGAGGCGGCAGCGACCATCCACGACACCTATGAAAAGCTTCCGCATGATGAGCCGGTGCAGGAGCGCCGCGGCATCTTCTCGAAGATGAAGCGTTTCTTTGGCGTGGATGTGTACGAGCCTGAGGAAGCTCAGAAGAGCCCGGAAAAGGATCAGGCAGCGAAGGAGCCGGCTGTGAATGCTGAAGCGAAGCCTGAGCCCCAGCCCGCCGTGGATGCGGAGGCGCTGGCTCGTGCCGAGGCTGAGCGCGCTGAGCGTTTGAAGGCGCTGCACGCGGCGGCCGAGGAAAACCCCGCTGAGGAGGTTTCTGCAGAAGCGCCGGTTGAAGAAACCGCTGAGGAATCTGACCCCGCACAGGAATCGGTAGAGGCCGACTCCCAGGCTGAGGAGAGCTCTTCTGAGGGTGCTGCAGCTTCTTCTGGTTCGGTGCTGTCTCACGGCCGCGGTAAGGGCTCGAAGAAGTCGAAGAAGAAGCGCCGTTAGGGCTGCCGAATCCCCGTTTTCACCCGGAAATACCCTCGATAAGCCTGCGGGAAAAGCGTAAATTCAGGGAAAAACTCCTGAAAAGCCGCTCTCAAATGGTGAAAATGGGGGTAAACCTAGTACTCTAGGTAGGTAGCGCTCTAAAACGCAAGGGTATTTCTGTGCCTAAAATGCGTTTTGGATCGGTTATACCGGTATAAATATCCCCGGGTAGCTACCGAGTCGAATGGCTCGGCCGGGTACGAGTAAAGTGAGGAAATCCTATGGGTTCCGTTATCAAGAAGCGCCGCAAGCGTATGTCCAAGAAGAAGCACCGCAAGCTGCTTCGTAAGACCCGCCACCAGCGCCGCAACAAGAAGTAAATAGACTTCTTTCGCCCCGCCCTCCGTCCGGAGAGGCGGGGTTTTTGCGTTCTGGCAGTTTCGCGGGCGGGGTTTTATATGCTGGGTTTTGTACGCCGGGTTTGGTATTTGTAGAGGGGATGTGCGGGTTACCTGTTTGGGGTGCGGCGTGCTATCTGAGAGACTGGGATTATGACTGAAACTTCCACCATTAAAGTTCACCTCATGCGTCACGGCGAGGTGCACAACCCCGAGCGTATCGTGTACGGCCGTCTGCCCGGCTACCGTTTGTCCGATAAGGGCCAGCAGATGGTGCGTCTGAGCGCTGAGGAGTTCGCGGCTCGTGCTGAGCGCGGCGCCCGTTTCGTACATCTGGTCTGCTCGCCGTTGCAGCGTACCCGTGAGTCTGCCGCCCCGGTTGAGGAGCTGCTGGGCCTGACCGCGCAGCCGGATGAGCGCGTCATTGAGGCGGATAACTACTTTGAGGGTCTGCACGTGAACGCGCAGGAGCTGCTGAAGAACCCGCGTCACTGGACGAAGCTGTACAACCCGGCGCGCCCCTCCTGGGGTGAGTCGTATCTGGATCAGATTCGCCGTATGGCTGCGGCTGTTCAGGATGCGGCGCGTACCGCCTACGAGCGCGGCGGCGAGGGTGCGGAGGCGATTATTGTGTCGCACCAGCTGCCGATTTGGATTACTCGCCTGGGCGTTGAGGGCCGCATGCTGCAGCATGACCCGCGTGCCCGTGAGTGCAACCTGGCGTCAATTACGACTCTGGCGTTTAGCACCACTGATTTTGAGCATGAGATGCCGCATTTTGTGGGGTATGCGGAGCCTGCTGCGCCGCTGTACGGTGGTGTGATTCAGCTGCCCGGTAGTTAAGTCCTCAATCTGTTTCGAGCATAGTAAGAGGCTGTGAGCCCATCCGTTATGGATGCGCTCACAGCCTCTTTTTGTACACTTTGAGGGGCGCACGAGCTGCAAACCTATACGGGCTGCAAGCCTAGCCGTCCTGACTAGTTCTGCCCGTTACCCTGATTCGGCGTGCCGTCCTCAGGATTCTTAAGCTCGGGGTCCTTATGCTCAGAATCCTGCGTGTTGTTCGATTCTGCTTCGCGGCTGCGGCGTTCGCGTTCTGCTTTTGCTTTGAGCCAGCGCAGGTACTCTTCATCGTCGTCGGGGGAAGATACCGAGGGCGCGGGGGTGCTGCGTCGCTGACCGAAGCCGCGGCGAGCGCTTGCTGCGGGCTGCGCCTTGGGGCGGCCCAGGATGAGCCACATGAGCGGGCCCACCACGGGGAAGAGCAGGGTGACGAGAACCCACAGCCACTTGGGCAGGGTTCGCGCCTCGTGTGCGGGGGTGCGGACGGCGTCCAAGAGGGTGTAGAGGGTCAGCCCCACGATGAGGGCGGCGCCGCCAATAATCAGCATGGCTCGAATCATAAGCACTACTATGACATACCGCCGCGTTATTGCGGAACTGTGAACAGGGTGCCCGCTAGCGGCGTAACAGCGCGGTAATCCGGCGCAGATTTGTACGTCGGCTTAGTAGCCGGTGAACACCTGAACCTCGTGGCTAATAATATCCAACGAACCCAGCCACACGGCGAGGGCTAGAATCATGGAGTACACGAGCGCCACAATACCCGCCTGCTTGAGCACGGGGATTAGCTCGCGGCCGCCGCGCGTCCACACGGTCACGCAGGAGTGGATGGTCGGGCCGACCAGCAGGAAGATCAGCAGGAACCAGGGGTTCTCATCGAGCAGGAGCACGCCCAGACCCAGCGCCAGCGCCATTTCCACAATGTAGGTGATGCGCGACCAGCGTTCGCCCAGGCGGACCGCCATGGTCAGCTTGCCCGCCTCAATGTCGGTGGGAATGTCGCGCACGTTATTCGCCATGAGCAGCGCACAGGAAATCAGACCAATGCCGATAGCACCCACCCAGCCGAGCAGGGTCAGGGTGTGCGCCTGCGTGTAGAGGGTGCCCAGGGTCGCGACCAGACCAAAGTAGACGAAGACGAACACGTCACCTAAGCCCATGTAGCCGTAGGGGTGCTTGCCGCCGGTGTAGCCCCACGCCGCGAAGACGCTGGAGGCGCCAATCGCCAGGAACCACCACTGGTTCGCCAGAGCCACCAGGGCAAGACCCGCAAGCATCGCTAGGCCAAAGCAGGCGAAGGCGGCGAACTTGACGGAGCGGGGGCTTGCCACGCCGGAACCGACGAGGCGTAGCGGACCCACGCGGTCTTCGTCGGTACCCTTGATGCCGTCGGAGTAGTCGTTGGCGTAGTTCACGCCGACCTGCAGGAAGAACGCGACGAGGAACGCCAAGAACGCGTAGAGCGGCTTGAATGCGTTGATCTCGTAGGCGGCAGCTGAGCCGGCAATAATGGGGGCGATGGCGAGCGGCAGGGTGCGCAGGCGAGCGCCTTCAATCCATTGGGCGGCAGTTGCCACGGGGGTTCCTTCCGGGTCTAAGTGCGTATGATGCGTGGGTGTTGTGCGTGAGGGGTTGTGCTGTGACGGTCAGGGCGTGCGGGCGGCTGCGTGTACGGGGCAAAAACCTGCGGATGAGCCTGCTTTAGCCCTGACGGTAGTCTCTGTCCAGGATACTGTATATTTTTGCGCGGTCCGGCTTACCGGTGCTGGTGAGCGGGAAATCCGGCAGGATGCTCAGCTGCTTGGGTGCGGCGGGGGCGCCGAGCTTTTCGGCGCAGCGGGCACGTAGCAGGCCGCAGAGTTCTTCGTTCGGGGCGGGGCCATTCTCAGTAGGTGCAGCCGCGGTACCGGCAGAGGGTACCAGCGTGACCGCGGCGGCAATGGCTGTGCCCCAGCGGGCATCGGGTAGGCCGACTACGCAGGCTTCACGCACGGCGGGGTGCTCTTCGAGGACGGTCGCCACGGCGCGGGCGGAGATTTTTACGCCTCCGCTGATGAGCACGTCGTCACTACGACCGAGCACCTGCAGGCGCGGCTCGCTACCGTGTACAGCGCTGTCGGTGCCGTGCGCAGCGCTGTCGGGGTCGTTTGCGGGGCTGAGCAGACCGTAGTCGTCGGTGCGGTACCAGCGGGTGCCGTCGGTGGCGGTGAAGAAGTGCTCGGCGGTGTGGGCGGCATCGCCAATGTAGCCGCTGGCGAGGTGCGCGCCGCTGATCCAAATACGGCCCACCTGCGCGGGCTTGCCCTCAATATCTGGCACGGCGGGCATGCCTTCTTCGGGTACGAGCTCCACCCGCACGCCGGGCAGAACCGAGCCGGAGTAGACGCATCCTCCGGCGGTTTCGGCGCTACCGTAGGTGGTCACCGTGTTCAGCCCCAGCGCGGTGGAGGCGGCGAGCAGGTCGGCACTGGCGGGGGCGCCTCCGAGCAGGATCCCGGCGAAGGAACCGAGCGCCTCGTGAATCTCAGCGCCCAGGGACGGGTTGGCGTCCGCGCTTTCAAGCAGCTTATGCAGCTGGGTGGGCACCAGGGAGATAAACCGGCGTGCCGAGCTCATGCGCTCAACCGCCTGCAGGAAGACTTCGGGGCTAAAGTGCACCGGTTCGGTCACGGAGCGGGCAATGACCGGGGCGGTACCGGCGAGCACGGAACGGGCGAGCACCTGCGCGCCGGCAATATAGTGCGCGGGAAGAGCCAACAACCACTGCGAGGCGGCATCGGAGTTTGAGCCGAAGAAGTTCTCGGTGGCTGCCGCACTGGCGGCAAGAGCTCGCGCGGTCAGCGCGGTGCGTTTGGGGGTTCCGGTGGATCCGGAGGTGCCCACCACCAGGGCAATAGAGCTATCCGCCCCTGCGTGTTCCGCACCCGCCGCGAGCTCACCCAGCAGCTGCTCAAAGGCGCCCAGCATGGCGTGAGGGTCGGCGGGCTGATCGGCGCGTACCTGCACCGCCTGCGGGTGCAGGGCAGCCTCCTGCGGGGCGGGGGAGGGCACGAGCCCGGGTGCGGGGGTGTTCATCATGGCTAAATCCTTAGCGACTGTTGGTAGCGGCTGCGTGCTGGCATGCGCCGTGTGTTATGTGCCGGGGCGTGTCATATGCCTGGGGGAAAAAGAAGGGCGGCATCAAATGCGCCGGAGCCGGATTCTTAGCTGAGGGTATCAGGGTTGAATCCGGCTCCGAGCCTATGCATCTGAAACTACTTCTGCGGAATGGGCTGCCTCTGAGAAGCACTGCTTAGAAGTAGTAGGGGTAGTTGGACCAATCCGGGTCACGCTTCTGCAAGAACGCGTCGCGGCCCTCCACAGCCTCGTCGGTCATGTACGCCATGCGGGTTGCCTCACCGGCAAAGA
>ERZ773045.1382-NODE-1382-length-10849-cov-6.289513_pt1 | contig 10849 bp, 12 predicted proteins | sample MGYA00580635_ERZ773045 | MGnify/ENA primary metagenome ERZ773045 (study PRJEB29015, sample SAMEA2738115) | human oral metagenome | biome: human oral; feature: human-associated habitat; material: saliva | place: China | collected 2261 ...
GTGATAGCGGTCATAAAGTTCCTGTAATCCTTGATACTGGGGGGTTAAACCACAGTCCGTAGCAGTATTGACAACCAAGAGAACGTTACCACGATAGGTATCCAGAGAAATCATCTGATTATCTTGGTCTAATACGGAAAAATCGTATATACTTGTCATGAGGGCCTCTTTTCTTTTTCTACATTGTAACAATTTTTACTATTTTCGTCGAGTCGGATGGGAGAGGTTGTTGAAAAATACACAATTGTTAATAAATCAGCATAAAATGATGACCCTTTTATAAAACATGGTATAATAGGCCTATATAGCTAAATGAAGTAAACCTAACACTAGGGATTGAGAAAAAGGATAGAAAAGGCATGTCAACAGTAAAAAGTGATATAAATCTTGCGCAAACATATGCGAGTCAGCTGAAAAATGCTTGTCAATCGTTAACAGCAATTGCTGCGGCTAGTCAAGATGACCTAACGACCCTTCAAGGGAATAACAAGGCCCATCAATGTCTGACAAAGGCTCAAAATCTAGCTAGTCAGATTTCGGCTGCTGTAACCCTAACTTCAGAACGACTGCACTCTGTAGCGAGTGATTTTGAGGCGCTAGATGAAGCTGGTGCCAATGGTTTTAGGAGTCATGCATGAGCAAGTTGGATGAGTTGAAGAAAAGAGAGCGAGAACTCTTGTACCAGCTAGAAGACAATGGAAAAGAGAAATATCGCACCAAAGAACTGATAGAAACCTTTGAAGGGTATGATAGAGCTAGTCACCGTTATCAAAATGATTTGTGGGAGGCGGCCTATCAGAGCCGATATGCAGGACAGTTGGAAGAAACACTCCTACAAAGAAACCAACTTAAAAACCAAATTCTTGAGAAGCTCAGCTACCGCATGGATGATTTGAAAAAAGAAAAGTTCCGGTTAGAGGGAGACTTGGATGAGGTCTACTATGAAAGACGCAAAGAACTAGAAAGAGAGGAGGAAAAACGACATGGGCATTGATATGTACTTAGAACAATCCCAACTACAAAGTTCGAGTGTAGCAAGCATGTGCCAATCTCAGGTTGAGGCTTATCAAGACTTGCAATCAGCCATCAAAAAGTTTTCAGAAGATACAGAGAGTCTAAAGGGCGATGCTTATAATTCGGCTAGAAGTTTTTTTGCAAGTGTCTTATTGCCCTTGAGCAAAGGGGGACAACTCTATGCAGAAACCTTCTCTCAAGCCATCAAGAAATTACCAGAAGACTACCAAAGTATGGTCGACAGCAAGAGTTGGCGTGAGGATGATCTGCTTGATAAGATCCGCCAGGAAGAGCAAATGATTGCTTATCTAGATGAAGTCAACCAATCCCTTTCTAGCTTGACTATGGATAGTGAAGAAAAGGGGAGATTGAGACGCAGTAATGTGGAACTCATGCGAGGACATCACGCCAATAAACGCGTCTATGAAACGATTTTGAAAGACCTGCGAGCCTATGATAGCTACTCAGGAGGACTGTTCGATGATCTAGACAGTATCGATGTGCAACTGAGTCGCGGACTGGCCCAGATTGAAAATAGTTGGGATGCAAAGACAGGGAGCTTTAAAATTCCATCTGACCTGACTTGGGCTAACTACCTGACTGCCTATTCTGACACAAAGGATATGAAACTTAGCCGTCAGGAGAAGGCCTTTGTCCAGACCATGATGGCAGAGTACGGCTTTGACGCAGAGACAGCCCAACAGCTCTTGACCATCAAGCAAGGGATAGACAAGAAGTTCCCAACCTCTAGTCAAGAGTTCCGTAACTATATCTTTTTGCGAGTCGTCGGTGCCGCCAACTATGACGACTTTAAGTGGAACGAAACGGCAGGTGGATTGTGGCAATATTTTTATAAAGAATTTGTGAGTGATCCGAATACAGGCCAAAAATTGAGAACATTGAAACCAATACTTGAAATTTTTCAAGAACTTGGAATCAAAGAAGAAACAGATGCCAAAAAATTGATTTATAATCTTAGATTGCAACATGAGATGGCAGGTGGGAAAATTGATAATATAGAAAAAATAAAAGAAAACGAAATTGATTATAATAATGCCAAGTTTAAATACGAAAAAGTTTATGGTACTTCAGGTAACTTTGACCAATTTTGGGACAGCAAACTAAAGTCATACTCTAACAATGGAGCGGGCCATGCAGACTTTACCCACCAGTCCATCACTATGGCCACTCATCTTAATCCTAGCAGTTTCCAGTTATCCGATATCTATGGTGGTAGAGAGCGTGTCAAGGACCTTTCTGGCTGGGAGGGAGACACGACCTTTAATGCTACGGATAAGAAGCCAAGTATCGGAGAGGATGACTACAAGGCGGATTTGGACTCGGTCAACCTTATCGGCCGTATGCAAAATGGGCAATCCTATGACCAAGCCATCTCTTCTTACTATGCTGACCTTCAAAAAGACTCCTCTCAGAGAGAAAGAGAATTTTTGAAAAATAAGGATTGGAAAAAGGTCAAAGGTACAATCTACGCAGGGGTAGCGCCTGCGGATATACTGAGAAAGGGTGAGGCATCTATTAAAGAGTATATTGAAGAAAAATACCCAGAAGTATCCGCATTTTTAAATCGTTTAGAGGCTGTGGCAGACTAGGAGGAAAAGTTAATGAAGAAACTACTAGGTATAACAGCGTTAATGTCGTTTATCATATCATCCTGTTTTTACTTTTTTCCTAAACAACCAAAAAATATTTTTGATGAGATTTACCAAGAAACTGAGAAAACCTATCGAACAAATAATATTTTAAGGCATATAGATGGCTTTGAAATTAGTCCAGGTTGGCCAAGTGATGGAGAGTATTCTAAATATTATCCGTTTGGAACTTATAATAAAGACCATACCCCAGAAGAGTATTTTGAAGTAGAAATTAGTTTTAATTTTGCTACAAAAACACAGTTAAGTTCAATCTCATTTGAAAAGCGAATCGGGCCAAACGTTAGAGTTCGCTTATGGAATAAATATATTCGTAAGGATCGTGTTTTGAAAAAATTTGTCAAAATAGGTTTGAAGAAAGCAGATACGGAAACTTATATTGAAGACGAAGCTCAGGTGAAATCCTATCTAGAGCAGTACGGTATCACTGCCAAGGACTTGGACTCTTACTACGACGAAATCGTCAATCAGAAAGTCTTAAAAGACTGGTGTACCATCTATGACAGCAAGTTCTCGCCAAGCAACTATGGCGATATCAAGATTGAAACCCAGTGGGAGAATTGGTGATAGGTCACGCAGACTTTACCCACCAGTCCATTACTATGGCGACTCATCTTAATCCTAACCAAGCTCAGTTATCCGATCTCTATGGCGGTAGAGAGCGTGTCAAGGACCTTTCAGGCTGGGAGGGAGATACAACCTTTAATGCAAATGATATGAAGCCAAGCATTGGAGAAGATGACTACAAGGCTGATTTGGACTCGGTCAATCTTATTGGTCGTATGCAGAATGGACAATCCTATGACCAAGCCATCTCTTCTTACTATGCTGAACTTCAAAAAGACTCCTCTCAGAGAGAAAGAGAATTCCTAAAAAATAAGGATTGGGATACAGTCAGAGATACTATTTATGATAGTTTGCGACCAACGGATATTAAGCTAGATGGGGAGGATGCTCTTAAGGCATATATTGAAAGAAAATATCCAGAAGTATCGACATTTTTAAATCGTTTGGAAGCATTAGCAGATTAGGAGAATGATGATGAAAAAAATATTAGCTTTAATAGCGTTGTTCGCACTAATTGTATTATCCTGTTTCTACTTTTTTATCCATCAACCTAAAAACATTTTTGATGAGATTTATCAGGAGACGGAGAAGACTTATCTTGGAAACAATGTTTTTAACCAGTTGAAAGATGTTGAAGTACATAAGTATGAAATATATGATAAAGATATGCAGGGAACAGGAAAGTATACTCCCAAGGTAATTTACATTGATAATTATCTTCCTGCAAATTATTCCGAGACTGAAATAGAGTTTAATTTCGATAGTATAAACAAAGGAATGTTTATTTGGTTTGAATGGAAAGTAAACTCAAAGTTTTCTTTGTGGTATTTAAGTTATTACAATATTAAGAGTAAGACTCTAGAGAAAGAACTTGCAATTTTAGAGGAGCCAAGAAAGGCTGGAGAGTACCTCAAAGATGAAGAAAAAATAAGAGACTATTTAAAAAAATACAACATAACCAAAGAAGATTTAGACAAACATTACGACGAAATCGTCAATCAGAAAGTTTTGAAGGATTGGTGTTCTATCTATGACAGCAAGTACTTGCCAAGCAATTATGGCGATGTCAAGGTTGAAACCCAGTGGGAGAATTGGTGATAACATGAAGAAAATACTAGGTCTAGTAGCTTTAATCGTACTAATTGTATCATCCTGTTTCTACTTTTTTATCCATCAACCTAAAAATATTTTTGATGAAATCTACCAGGAGACAGAAAAAACATATCGAGTGAATAATGTTTTAAGGCATATAGAAGGTTTTGAAATTAGTCCAGGTTGGCCTAATGATGGAGAATATTTTGCATACACCCCTTCAGGGAAATATCAAACTCATCCTGAAGGTTATAAAGACATAAGTATTAGCTTTAATTTTGGAGAAGGTATTAAAGGATTGACGATACGTTTTGAAAAAAGGATTAATTCGGATATTACCCTATGGTATTCAGCACACTATAATATAAAAAAGAAAATTCTCAAAAAAGGGCTTGCGATTTTTGAAGAGCCAAGGCAACCAGGTCAATATCTTGATGATGAAGAAAAAATAAGAGAATATCTCAGAAAATATAATATTTCTAAAGAAGAATTAGAGAAAGACTATGACGAAATCGTTAACCAGAAAGTCTTGAAAGATTGGTGCTCGATTTATGACAGTAAGTACTCGCCAAGCAATTATGGCGATGTGAAAGTCGAAACCCAGTGGGAGAATTGGTGATAGGTCATGCAGACTTTACCCACCAGTCCATTACTATGGCTACTCATCTAAATCCTAGCAGTTTCCAGTTATCCGACGTCTATGGCGGTATAGAGCATGTCAAGGACCTTTCAGGTTGGGAGGGAGACACGACCTTTAACGCTACGGATAAGAAACCAAGTATTGGTGAGGATGATTACAAGGCAGACCTTGATTCAGTCAATCTTATCGGCCGCATGCAAAAAGGGCAATCCTATGACCAAGCTATATCTTCTTACTATGCTGACCTTCAAAAGGATTCGACTCAGAGAGAAAGAGAATTCTTGAAAAATAAGGATTGGAAACAAGTCAGAAGTACTATCTATGCCAGTATCCTTCCATTAGAGGTTATGCAAAAAGGGGAAGATGTTATTAAAGCATATATTGAAAGTAACTATCAAGGTGTATCCAAGTTTTTAAACCGCTTGGAAGCCGTGGCGGAGTAGGAGGAAATCTATGAAGAAAATACTCAGTTTATTAGCTTTAGTCTTACTAATTGTATTATCCTGTTTTTACTTTTTTCCTAAACAACCTAAAAATATTTTTGATGAAATCTACCAAGAAACGGAGAAGACCTATCTAGGAAATAATGTCTTTAACAAGTTGAAAGATGTTGAAGCACATAAATATCAAGAGTATAGTGATGATTCTAGATTTTATCCAAGTGTCGCCTATGAGGAAAATGCTTTACCAGATAGCTATGAGAAAATTGCTATAGATTTTAATTTTAAATCCGAAGCTCAATTAAGCTTAATTTCATTTGAAAAACGTATAGAGTCCAACGTGAGTATAAAAATGTGGACTGTATATTCTCATAAAGAACGTAGTTTAAAAAAATTTGTAAAAATAGTTTTGAAGAAGGCAGATACGAAAAATTACATCGAAGACGAAGATCAGGTAAAATCATACTTAGAGCAGTACGGTATCACTGCCAAGGATTTGGATTCTTACTACGACGAAATCGTAAATCAGAAAGTCCTGAAAGATTGGTGCTCGATTTATGACAGCAAGTATTCTCCAAGCAACTATGGTGAGGTGAAAGTCGAAACCCAGTGGGAGAATTGGTGATAACATGAAGAAAATCCTCGGTTTAGTAGCGTTATTCGTACTAATTATATTATCCTGTTTTTACTTTTTTCCAAAACAACCTAAAAATATTTTTGATGAAATCTACCAGGAAACTGAGAAAACTTACCAGACAAATAATATTTTAAGAAACATAGATGGGTTTGATATTAAACCAGTTTGGCCAAGCGATGGAGAATTTTTAAGGTATACACCTTCAGGAAATTATAAAAATATTCCGGAAGGTTATCTTGAGCTAAGAATTGGGTTTAGTTTTTATTCTGAAGATGAAATTGGTTCGATATCATTTGAAAAACGTATAGAGTCAAACGTGAGTATAAAAATGTGGACTGTATATTCTCATAAAGAACGCAATTTAAAAAAATTTGTAAAAATAGGTTTAAAGAAAGCAGATACGGAAACTTATATCGAAGATGAGGCCCAAGTAAAATCCTACCTAGAGCAGTACGGTATCACTGCCAAGGACTTGGACTCTTACTACGACGAAATCGTCAATCAGAAAGTCTTAAAAGACTGGTGTACCATCTATGACAGCAAGTTCTCGCCAAGCAACTATGGCGATATCAAGATTGAAACCCAGTGGGAGAATTGGTGATAGGTCACGCAGACTTTACCCACCAGTCCATTACTATGGCGACTCATCTTAATCCTAACCAAGCTCAGTTATCCGATCTCTATGGCGGTAGAGAGCGTGTCAAGGACCTTTCAGGCTGGGAGGGAGATACAACCTTTAATGCAAATGATATGAAGCCAAGCATTGGAGAAGATGACTACAAGGCTGATTTGGACTCGGTCAATCTTATTGGTCGTATGCAGAATGGACAATCCTATGACCAAGCCATCTCTTCTTACTATGCTGAACTTCAAAAAGACTCCTCTCAGAGAGAAAGAGAATTCCTAAAAAATAAGGATTGGGATACAGTCAGAGATACTATTTATGATAGTTTGCGACCAACGGATATTAAGCTAGATGGGGAGGATGCTCTTAAGGCATATATTGAAAGAAAATATCCAGAAGTATCGACATTTTTAAATCGTTTGGAAGCATTAGCAGATTAGGAGAATGATGATGAAAAAAATATTAGCTTTAATAGCGTTGTTCGCACTAATTGTATTATCCTGTTTCTACTTTTTTATCCATCAACCTAAAAACATTTTTGATGAGATTTATCAGGAGACGGAGAAGACTTATCTTGGAAACAATGTTTTTAACCAGTTGAAAGATGTTGAAGTACATAAGTATGAAATATATGATAAAGATATGCAGGGAACAGGAAAGTATACTCCCAAGGTAATTTACATTGATAATTATCTTCCTGCAAATTATTCCGAGACTGAAATAGAGTTTAATTTCGATAGTATAAACAAAGGAATGTTTATTTGGTTTGAATGGAAAGTAAACTCAAAGTTTTCTTTGTGGTATTTAAGTTATTACAATATTAAGAGTAAGACTCTAGAGAAAGAACTTGCAATTTTAGAGGAGCCAAGAAAGGCTGGAGAGTACCTCAAAGATGAAGAAAAAATAAGAGACTATTTAAAAAAATACAACATAACCAAAGAAGATTTAGACAAACATTACGACGAAATCGTCAATCAGAAAGTTTTGAAGGATTGGTGTTCTATCTATGACAGCAAGTACTTGCCAAGCAATTATGGCGATGTCAAGGTTGAAACCCAGTGGGAGAATTGGTGATAACATGAAGAAAATACTAGGTCTAGTAGCTTTAATCGTACTAATTGTATCATCCTGTTTCTACTTTTTTATCCATCAACCTAAAAATATTTTTGATGAAATCTACCAGGAGACAGAAAAAACATATCGAGTGAATAATGTTTTAAGGCATATAGAAGGTTTTGAAATTAGTCCAGGTTGGCCTAATGATGGAGAATATTTTGCATACACCCCTTCAGGGAAATATCAAACTCATCCTGAAGGTTATAAAGACATAAGTATTAGCTTTAATTTTGGAGAAGGTATTAAAGGATTGACGATACGTTTTGAAAAAAGGATTAATTCGGATATTACCCTATGGTATTCAGCACACTATAATATAAAAAAGAAAATTCTCAAAAAAGGGCTTGCGATTTTTGAAGAGCCAAGGCAACCAGGTCAATATCTTGATGATGAAGAAAAAATAAGAGAATATCTCAGAAAATATAATATTTCTAAAGAAGAATTAGAGAAAGACTATGACGAAATCGTTAACCAGAAAGTCTTGAAAGATTGGTGCTCGATTTATGACAGTAAGTACTCGCCAAGCAATTATGGCGATGTGAAAGTCGAAACCCAGTGGGAGAATTGGTGATAGGTCATGCAGACTTTACCCACCAGTCCATTACTATGGCTACTCATCTAAATCCTAGCAGTTTCCAGTTATCCGACGTCTATGGCGGTATAGAGCATGTCAAGGACCTTTCAGGTTGGGAGGGAGACACGACCTTTAACGCTACGGATAAGAAACCAAGTATTGGTGAGGATGATTACAAGGCAGACCTTGATTCAGTCAATCTTATCGGCCGCATGCAAAAAGGGCAATCCTATGACCAAGCTATATCTTCTTACTATGCTGACCTTCAAAAGGATTCGACTCAGAGAGAAAGAGAATTCTTGAAAAATAAGGATTGGAAACAAGTCAGAAGTACTATCTATGCCAGTATCCTTCCATTAGAGGTTATGCAAAAAGGGGAAGATGTTATTAAAGCATATATTGAAAGTAACTATCAAGGTGTATCCAAGTTTTTAAACCGCTTGGAAGCCGTGGCGGAGTAGGAGGAAATCTATGAAGAAAATACTCAGTTTATTAGCTTTAGTCTTACTAATTGTATTATCCTGTTTTTACTTTTTTCCTAAACAACCTAAAAATATTTTTGATGAAATCTACCAAGAAACGGAGAAGACCTATCTAGGAAATAATGTCTTTAACAAGTTGAAAGATGTTGAAGCACATAAATATCAAGAGTATAGTGATGATTCTAGATTTTATCCAAGTGTCGCCTATGAGGAAAATGCTTTACCAGATAGCTATGAGAAAATTGCTATAGATTTTAATTTTAAATCCGAAGCTCAATTAAGCTTAATTTCATTTGAAAAACGTATAGAGTCCAACGTGAGTATAAAAATGTGGACTGTATATTCTCATAAAGAACGTAGTTTAAAAAAATTTGTAAAAATAGTTTTGAAGAAGGCAGATACGAAAAATTACATCGAAGACGAAGATCAGGTAAAATCATACTTAGAGCAGTACGGTATCACTGCCAAGGATTTGGATTCTTACTACGACGAAATCGTAAATCAGAAAGTCCTGAAAGATTGGTGCTCGATTTATGACAGCAAGTATTCTCCAAGCAACTATGGTGAGGTGAAAGTCGAAACCCAGTGGGAGAATTGGTGATAGGTCACGCAGACTTCACTCACCAGTCTATTACGATGGCGACTCATCTTAATCCCAATGTAGTTCAGTTATCCGATCTCTATGGTGGTAGAGAGCATGTCAAAGACCTTTCAGGCTGGGAGGGAGATACGACCTTTAATGCAAATGATATGAAGCCAAGTATTGGCGAGGATGACTACAAGGCAGACCTAGACTCAGTCAACCTTATCGGCCGGATGCAGAAGGGGCAATCCTATGACCAAGCCATAACTTCTTATTACTCTGACCTTCAAAAGGATTCGACTCTGAGAGAAAGAGAATTCTTGAACAATAAGGATTGGAAACACGTCAAAGGTATGATTTATGCAGGAGTAGTGCCTCCGAATATACTGAAGAAAGGCGAGGCATCTATTAAAGAGTATATTGAGGAAAAATACCCCGAAGTATCGACATTTTTAAATCGTTTGGAATCAGTGGCAGATTAGGAGGAAAAGTTAATGAAGAAAACACTCAGTATATTGGCTATAGTCATAATTATCATATCATCCTGTTTTTACTTTTTTAGTAGACAACCTAAAAACATTTTTGATGAAATCTACCAAGAAACTGAGAAAACTTATCGGACAAATAATATTTTAAGAAAAATAGATGGCTTTGAAATTAGTCCAGGTTGGCCAAGTGATGGAGAGTATTTTAAATATAGCCCTTTAGGGAAGTATAAGACTCTTCCAGAAGGCTATCTTGAATTGAGAGTTGGATTTAATTTTGAGAAAGCGTATAGTAAAATGTTTGTTTCAGTTGAGAGAAAAATAGCTGATGGAACGAAGATATGGATGATCAGCAAATATAATCCAAACACTAAAACAATCACAAAGTCAATTCAGATTGTATTATCAGGAAAAGAGGATAGTTATATTGAAGATGAGGCCCAAGTGAAATCCTATCTAGAGCAGTATGGTATTACTGCCAAGGACTTGGATTCTTACTACGACGAAATCGTCAACCAAAAAGTCTTGAAAGACTGGAGCTCGATTTATGACAGTAAGTACTCGCCAAGCAATTATGGCGATATCAAGATTGAAACCCAGTGGGAGAATTGGTGATAACATGAAGAAAATTCTCGGTTTAGTAGCCTTATTCGTGATAATCGTATCATCCTGTTTCTACTTTTTTATCCATCAACCTAAAAACATTTTTGATGAAATCTATCAGGAAACAGAGAAAACCTATCGCACAAATAATATTTTAAGAAATATAGAAGGTTTTGAAATCGATGATGTCTGGCCAAGTGATGGAGATTATTTTAAATATAGCCCTTTAGGAAAGTATAAGACTCTTCCAGAGGATTATCTTGAACTGAGAGTTGGATTTAATTTTGAGAAAGCGTATAGTAAAATGTTTGTTTCAGTTGA
>ERZ773045.1384-NODE-1384-length-10843-cov-4.657582_pt1 | contig 10843 bp, 8 predicted proteins | sample MGYA00580635_ERZ773045 | MGnify/ENA primary metagenome ERZ773045 (study PRJEB29015, sample SAMEA2738115) | human oral metagenome | biome: human oral; feature: human-associated habitat; material: saliva | place: China | collected 2261 ...
TTGGTATCGAGTTAGATAAGGCGATAGCTAATCCAGGAAGTGATGCCGACATCGTTCTTCGTGAGGGCGACCGCATCGTCATTCCACAATATAATGGAACCGTTAAGATCAATGGTGCGGTTATGTTCCCTAACTCTGTCGGTTATGTTGAAGGCAAGAGTGTTGCTTACTATATCGATCAAGCAGGTGGTTTCGCCAGTGATGCGAAGAAGAGCAACACCTATATTCTCTACATGAATGGAATGTTAGCGAAGGTAGGACATAATGCTAAGGTTCGCCCAGGTTGTGAGATTATCGTTCCAACAAAGGTACAAAGCAAGATGAGCCTTGCTGAAACGCTCAGCGTTGGTTCAAGTGCTGCCAGTATCGCAGCCGTTATTGCAACGATTGCAAGCTTGCTAAAGTAATTTGGTAAAAATGAGAGGTTAAAAAGACTAACCATCCTACACTGATTCGAACAGATAAATAAGAAAGAAAAATATAAGCTATAGTAGAACAGATAAAACGAACTACCAACATGAATATATTCGACTTGAAACGTAGATGGATAGCTTTTCAAGAGAAGAAAAAGGGAACATCCAAGAATAACAATCAGGCGAAATTGAACCAACAAGAGGAGATAAACTCAGATAAGACGTCTACAGTTTCTTCCTCCTCTACAGATAATATTATGAATGAAGATATTCAGAAAGAACCTCGTGATAAGGATTCCAAAGCAACGAATACCCATAATATAGTCCGTAAGAGTACTATTGCCTTTAACGTCATAGGACTATTCCGAGCTATGAAAAAGGACTGGTGGATACCCGCCAGCACCAGTATCATTTTTGCGATCTTAGGTATATGGGTTGCTTTCCAGATACCCAAGATTTACAAAGCAAATGTCAAATTGGCTCCAGAAACTAATACCAATAACCTTTTATCAGGTGTTTCTTCATTAGCTTCTATGGTTGGACTCTATAATGATGCTAATCCAAATGGCGATGCTATCTATCCAGAGATTTATCCAGTCCTCATGAGTTCTAATGACTTTATCATTGGTATCTTGAGTGTTCCTGTAGAAACATTGGACAAATCGGTACATACAACATATTATAACTATCTAAAAAAACACCAGAAGCAGACATGGTGGGCAAAACAAACATCGGAAATAAACAAATACTTTACTAAAAAATTCGGAGATAAGAACACTACAATACGTACGGACTCAACTAAAATAAATCCATTTGAACTGACAAAAGATCAGTTCAACATTGTCAACTCCGTCAAAGAAAACATTTCATGCTCTGTTGACAAAAAAACAAACGTCATAGACATTGAGGTAACAAGTCAGGATCCTCTCGTCTCTGCAACAATAGCAGACTCCGTGAAGCAGCGACTTCAAATATACATAACACACTATCGTACTTCCAAGGCTCGCAATGATTTAAAATACATGGAGAACCTATACAAAGAGGCTAAGAAGAACTACGAGAATGCACGAAAGAAATACGCTTTATTCTGTGATGAGAACACTGATGTCATTCTGGAATCAGTAAAATCAACACAAGAAGACTTAGAAAACGATATGCAGCTGAAATATAACATCTATACCCAGTTGGTTCAACAGTTAGAGATGGCACATGCCAAGTTACAAGAACGCGTCCCAGCCTTTACCGTTGTACAATCAGCGACCGTACCTATCAAGCATGCAAACATACCAAAGCTGTATATACTGATAACCTTCTTATTGCTAGGTTGGCTTTTAGCTGTTACAATATTAATCATTCGCCATCGCCAAGAAATCATTATCATAAATGAGTAGCATCAAGCTATGGAGTGTAAAAGAAGAATGTCTAAAACATAAATGGATATTCCTCTTTAATAGTGCTATTGCTGTCCTAATAGCATGCCTACTCTCTTATGCTATTCCGCCATCTTTTGATGTGCAACGTAAAATCTCCATAGATGCCAGCGAGGACAAACTCCTCAAAAGTGCAGACTTACTTTCCAAGATTACCACAAAACTTGGAGTAAAAGAAGAAAGTTTAGTAACAGACCCATGGCTCTATCGTAACATTCTTGAGTCACCAGACTTCCAACAGCAGTTAGGTACTATCATTGTTACAACAGAAACAGGAAGGCAGCCAAAGACATTTGCAGAGTATCTTCAACATGACTACAAACAGCCATGGTGGATGCAATGGATTGGTAAAGAAGACCTATCAGAACTCATTAACGACAACATAAGAACATCAGTAGACATGCATAATGGGATTATAACGATCCAGACATCTGCACAAGATCCACACATTGCTTTTACAATACTCGACTCCGTCTGTACCCGTCTTCAAACCTATCTAACAGAATACAGCAGGAAAAAAGCTGAAATAGAATTAAAGAACACAAGACAAAGACTTGCACATTTTAAGGAACAATACAAAAAAGCAATGAAGGAGTATGCCCAATTTATTGATAGTCATACTGATATATCAGAACCCTCAACTCAGATTGATGCAAATTCATTCCAACAGAAAGTTGACAAGGCTTTAGCTGCCTATAACAAGGAAATACTACAACACAATATGGCAGAAATGCGACTCCGTCGTATAAAACCTTATTTTATCACATTAGTTAATGAGATGAAACCTCTCCAGCCATCTCAGCCGAAACTCTTCATCAACATCTTTGTATGCGTATTCTACACTTTTTGGTCTACTTTCTGGTTCATATTGATAAGACACAAGATACAATTAAAGAAGAAAGGTCAGACAGATGAAATCAGACGATAGATCCAGATTAATACGTAGGAACATCCTCTTTTCTTTCTTGATTAAAGGATGGTCTGGAGTAATACAGCTTCTTCTTGTACCTGTAACTCTCTTCTGCCTCGGTAATTATGAGAATGGAATATGGATGACCATTAGTTCCATTCTACTATGGGTTGATTCACTGGATATTGGTATAGGAAATGGATTACGAAACAAGCTATCAGAACAAATAGCAAACAATGACTATGAGAAGGCACGCGAAAGCGTTTCTTCTGCATTTTTCATGTTGTTTCTTATCATCATTCCTGTTGCTATCGTACTGATATTCCTCATTAATATAGCAGACATATATCAGATATTAAACATCAATACAAAAATAGTCTCAAACATACAAGAGGTATTCTCTATGTGTATTGCACTGGTGTGCTGCACTTTCATCTTCAAGTTTATTGGGAATGTGTACCTCGGTTTACAGCTTCCTGCAGTAAACAATGCTCTGGTAGTTGGCGGACAAACCCTTACACTCTTGGGTATCTATTTACTTAAATGGCAAAACATCCACTCACTCATGGCTGTGGCTCTGTGCTATACACTTTCTCCTTTAATTATTTATCTTATAGCTTATCCTGTCACCTTCGGAGTTTACTATCCAAGACTGAAACCATCCACGCACTACTTCAACAAAGAAGCTATAGGCGAACTCTTCAATATTGGTATTAAATTCTTCATCCTACAAATAGCTGGAGTTATCCTCTTTGCCAGCTCCAACGCACTGGTGTCAAGGCTCTTTTCACCAGACGTAGTCACACCTTATCAGGTTGCATATCGCTACTTCTCTGTAACCATGATGTTATTCACAGTAATAGCAGTACCGTTCTGGAGTGCCACTACTGATGCCTATGTCAAGAAAGACTTTGCTTGGATAGAACGCTCCATGTACAAACTCCATGTTATCTTACTGGGAATTTTGCTACTTCTGCTTTTAATGATTGCAGTATCACAGCCTGTTTATAAAATATGGGTAGGAGATACGGTTGATATTCCACTCCAACTCTCAGCAGCCATGGCTTTATACATCTTCATCATCATCTGCAGCCTCTGCTATTCGTACATTCTCAATGGCATAGGACTGCTTAACCTGCAGTTGCTATTCACAGTCGGAGCCGCCATTGCATACTTTCCATTAGCCTGGCTATTTGGCAAGCAGATGGGAGTGACAGGAATGGTACTTGCACTCGCCTTAGTCAACCTACCTGGCACTGTCGTGAATCGTATACAATATAAGAAAACAATAAAGGGAACAGCCAAAGGTATTTGGAGGAAATAATATATGGCAATATATCTTATCATCATATTAGGCATTTTCATCGTAACATTCCTATCCTTTCAGATTGGAGATATCTTTTCACCATGGTTTATCACGACGGGAATATGGCTGACCATTATCATTACTTTCCAGATAACCCATACCGAACTCTATCCGTTGCAGAGTCGCTTTTATAACTGTGTCCTTATTTGGGTTCCCTGTATGAGCATAACAGGAATCATGACCTATTACGCTTTTCCAGCTGTCAACAACAGCCAGCAAGCCGTTCAGGAAGATTTTAACTACAGCCAATTCTTTTTCCTCTTTTTCTATATTCTCTCCATGGTGTGCACTCCGCTCTATCTATATAAAATATATAAGGTGGTTGCAATGTTTGGTACAGAAGACTTGCTTTTCAACCTCCGAATACTTGCCAATGCTGGCGAAGAGGACAGTCTGGGCAAATTACTGAAATACATCAATGCTGTCAATCAGGCTTTATTCATTATCTGCTTGTGGAAGAGTCCGAACATAAGTCGTTTCAAGTTCCTAACCATCACACTTGCCAATCTCATGTGTGCCTTTGCCATCATGGAGAAAGGAGCCTTATTCTTCTTACTGTTCACAACACTATTTGTGCTTTATGAAAAAAAGAAAATCAAGATTCGAAGTATCCTAATATGGGGAGGAGCAGTCGTCTTTCTTTTCTATGGTATAAATATTGCAAGAGATTCACAAGAAAACAGTGCCAACAACGATGCATCATTCCTTGATTTCTTTGCAATGTATATTCTCTCACCTCCCGTAGCATTTGAACAAGTACAAGAAAAGCTGACACCGCAGTTTGGCTCAAGAACATTTGCTTTCTTCTATGCTTTCGCTTCAAAGATGGGATGGGGAGCATACGTCATTGAACCAAAACTACAGGAATTTGTCCAAGTACCTATTTATACTAATGTATATACTGTTTTCCAGCCTTTCTTTGAGGATTTTGGATATAAAGGAGTGGCTTTCTTCTCAACAGTCTATGGCATTTTCACAGGCTGGCTTTACAGACAATTCAGAAATGGCGGTGTCATCTCTCGTTGCCTGTATGCTTATGTCGTTGAAATCCTTATCTTGCAGTTCTTCCAAGAAAACCTCATTCTGAGTCTTTCATTGCTGTTTCAATATGTCATCGTCTTTACGCTGATTTTACAGCAACGTATCTCATGGACATTTAAGGCAAAGTAGCATATTTCATAAACAAAAACTGTATGAAACAAGGCTGCAATTACATTACCAAGTATCAATGAATTGACTTTTATAAAACTTGAAATTCTCTTAGTATTTCCAACCCATGTATTGTTGCCCATCACGATCATTGACAAAGTTAGATAAGATTATTTGGTTAGACCGAGCATTTTACCTACCTTTGTAAAAGAGAAAGAAACAATTATGCAAATTGCGGTTATCACCATTCTGTACAACCCCAGACCTGCCGATCTTAATCACATTTGCCAACTGGCAGAACATTATCGTGGAGTCGTCGTAGACAATTCTACTACACCCTCGTTTCCCTCTAACCAGATCGGACAGATGGACTATGTCTTCAATCATGGAAACATGGGAATAGCTGAAGCACAGAACCGTGGGTTGAAACGAATCCTGGAGGACAACCGAATCACTCATATTGTCTTCTTAGACCAGGATTCACGAGTATCTACCGATTATCCTGATTTAATTACAACTCAGTATGAAACTATCAGAGTGCGACAGCCACAACTTGCCATGCTTGGTCCTACCATCTTAAGAGAGGATTGTGGTGAAGAATACCGCTCTGCCATCCACAGAGATATAATATCGGAAGACGGTTTTATCATCAGAAGAGAAGTTATATCTTCGGGTAGCTGTGTGGCAACTGAAGTTTTAAGAAAAGTAGGAATGAATGATTCACGGCTCTTCATCGACTTCGTTGACTTTGAGTGGTGCTGGCGTGCAAAAGCAAAAGGCTATATCTGTGGGATTACTACTAAAACACAGATACACCATAAAGTAGGCATCAATGAATTACGAATAGGCAAGTACACCATCATAATATCTGCCCCAAGACGTTATTATTACTCCTACCGCAACTACCAGTGGCTGCTACGACGGGCGTATGTTCCCCGCCAATGGAAGATAGCACAAGGCATCAAGCAGCTATTACGGCTTATCTACTTCCCCTTCCTTGTGAAAGGCGGATATGAAAGATGGAAATTCATGGTCAGAGGTTTGCTGGCTGGATTAAAGAAACAAGACTAAAATGAAAATAGGTGCGCTCATAGTTCTCTATCAACCTGACAGGGAAATGATAGGAAAAGTTATCGACTGCCTACTCCAACAGGTAGACAAAATATGTGTCGTGGACAATTCTGACCATGACAACTCTACACTGATTCCAGCTACCGATGACAAGATTCAGTATATCTTCATGAATGGAAACAAAGGAATTGCAGCGGCACAGAATAGGGCTATAGATTATTTCATAAATCAGAGCTTTGATTACATCATCTCCTGTGATCAAGATACAATCATTGATAATACAACCATCAGCAAGCTCTCACAGACAATGCTCGACCTACAGCAAGCGGGCATCAAAGTGGCTGCTGTTGCCCCCATCGGCATTGATTATTATACTCACCAACCACTTTCATACAAAATTGAAACCATCGGAAAGCAACAGATAGCAGGACATGAACTGCTTGAGGTGACACATACCATGAATTCCATGTCCTTGATTCCCATACACATACTCAAAGAAGTCGGAGGGATGGAGGAAGAACTTTTCATTGATGCCGTCGACTGTGAGTGGGGATGGAGAGCAAAAGAACGCATTGGGGCACGCTCTTTCTGTGATACGAAAATACACATGAATCATGCATTAGGGATTGGTACAAAACAAATAGCAGGTGCATATCGAATCCATATTACACCTGCTTCAAGAATGTACTACCAATATAGAAACTATCTTTGGCTGCTTCGTCGTCAGTACACTCCTTGGAAATGGATATATATCAATGGCTTTAAATATATCGTAAAAGTCTTCTTTTACACAATAAAAGGTCCTAACAGACGTTCATATTTAGTACAAATAATGAGAGGTATCAGAGATGGAATCAGAGGTAAGCAAAAATAGTTTTTCCGTTTTAATATCAGTTTACGCCAAGGAAAACCCTATTTGGATGAGGAGAAGTCTCGACAGTATCTTTACCCAAACATTACTACCCAGCGAAGTAATACTTATTGAAGATGGTCCTTTAACACCTGAACTACATAAACTAATCAACGAATATCAACAGCGGTATAGTACTTTAAAGGTTTTCCCACAAGCAGAAAACAAGGGCTTAGGAGCTGCGCTTAATATAGGAATAAAGCACTGCTCTAACGAATTGGTGGCTCGTATGGACACCGATGATATCTGCAAACCCAACCGTTTTGAGATTCAGGTAAAGTTCATGACTGAGCATCCAGACATTGACATCTGCAGTTCTACAATAGATGAGTTTGAACATGACATCCATACTATCCGCTCACAACGCACACTACCAGAATTACATGATGATATCATCAAATATGCACATCGTCGTTGTCCTATCAACCACCCGACTGTTATATACAAACGTAGCAAGGTTATAGAGGCTGGAGGTTATCAGGCTTTTCCCGAAGATTATATCTTATGGATTAACATGATAATGAAAGGTTGCAAGTTTCATAACCTGCAAGAAAGCCTTTTATGGTTTCGTTTTTCATACGATGTTTACCACCGCAGAGGAGGTTGGAAATATGCCAAGGATGATATTCGGGCACAATGGAACTTTTACCGTATGGGCTTCAACTCCTATTCAGAACTAATTACTAACATTATTGCCAGGGGAGCTGTACGCATAGTTCCCAATTTCATACGGGTTATTATCTATCGGCATATTCTTAGGAAGAAGTTAAATTAAGGATTCTCATTGGCTATAAAATTGCAAAACGGCTGTTTCAAAGAAGGATAATTGTGTTTTTCTGATGCTCGAATACAATATTATTACAATTATTGAGTTTTATTAAGCACAAGAATACAAGCAAAATGTCGACATATACTTTAATCAGTCTTTTTGCATTTGCCATGAGTGCCATTTGTGGATTCATTATGATTCCACAGATTCTCTCGTTTTGTAAAAAGAGAAAACTATATGATACACCCGATGCCAGGAAAGTACACAAGAATGCTATTCCTCGTTTAGGGGGCGTATCTTTTATGCCCAGTATGCTGATTGCTACCATCGTAGCCCTATTGGCGTGGGTCTATACAAGCAAAGGCAACAAGATTGGTGTCAGTCCATGGAGTATCTTCTTTGGCGTGGGTATCACTATTATCTATATAACAGGAGTAATTGACGACATCTTTGGTGTGAGAGCAAGGGTAAAACTTCTTATGCAGATTGTCGTTGCCAGTCTGCTCCCTATGTCCTATCTTTACATCAATAATCTCTATGGATTCTTAGGCATCTATGAGATTCCACCACTTGTAGGAACTATCTTAACCATTGGTGTACTGGTATTTATCATGAATGCTATCAACTTGATTGATGGTATTGACGGACTCTCTGCAAGTCTTACGCTCATTGCCTTAGGCGGTCTTTTCTATATCTTTCATCGTGAACAGATATGGGTTTACTGCATCCTCATTGCAGGCTTGATGGGTGTTTTGATTCCCTTCCTTTATCATAACATTTGGGGGAAAGAAGAAAAAAATCAAAAGATATTTATGGGTGACTCTGGTAGTCTGACACTGGGGTATATCCTTGGCGTACTGATGATTAAGTTCTGTATGTACAACCCACATGTGATGCCTTACCAGAAGGGCGCTACACTCCTCTCCGTGACTTTACTTCTTGTACCAACCTTCGATGTGTTCAGAGTTATCATCGTAAGACTCATAAACCATAAACCAATTTTCACCGCAGACAAGAACCATATTCATCATAAGCTGATGCGTACAGGATTGACACAACATCAGACATTGATTAGCGTTATTTTATTATCGGTCCTTTTTATTATTATCAACCTTACCCTCTTCAACGAACTCGTCGTAACTTGGATTATTGCGATAGATATTCTTATCTACATTGCCTTCCAATACTCTCTCGATGTCATCATAAAAAGGAAAAACTTACAACCCTTTGTGCAATAATATGAATTAAAGCTGTTGCAACACGAGGAACACGGAGGTTTGATAAATACAAGACGATGGCGACTCCGTTGTCACCATCACTTTCCATGTACTACCTTTTAGAAACCCGTTTCTTATTCTTCTGAGACCGAAATAGATATACACCACTCTAATCAATAGGGAGAAACAAAAACGGCTGGTAAGACACGAGATGAGTTCTCGTACCTTATCAGCCGTTTTAATTTTAAGGCTTGTATGAGCCTAGGCTAATACGTCTTTGTTGTTACTTCTTCTCCTTGTACAGGTCCTGACAAGTCTTCCAACCGAAGAGCTTGTAGAGTTCGTTAAGACGTGTCTCACGCTCCTTGAAAGACGCAAAGTCCTTCTTAGCATTCTCTGTCCAACCAGTCTCTGCCATAGCTGCAACACGTGGGAGGAGCTGGAAGAAAGCCAGGTCGCGACCAATGATATACTCTGTCCAAAGATTAGCCTGAACACCCTTGATATGCTTCTTCAACTCAGGTGCAGCATCATCTGGCACTGGGTTGTAGCCGTAAGTTGTCTCAACAGGGAGGAAACCACCGATGAGCGTCATCGTGTTGTCTTTTCTCTGGTAGTAATCGAGATAGTAGTAGTTTACTGGTGTCATGATTGCATCCAAGCCACGCTTAGCAGCCTCAATACCACCATTCACGCCACGCCAGCTCATGACAGTCGTACCCTTATCAACATCACCCTCGAGAATCTCGTCCCAACCGATGATGTAACGACCCTTCTCTGCCAAGTGCTTCGCTGCCTGGTTCATGAAGTGAGCCTGTAGCTGAGCCTCTGCAGAGAAACCATTTGAGCCCTTCAAGCCAAGACGCTTGATTTCAGCCTGACAGCGTGGACAGTGTTGCCAACGAATACGTGGAGCCTCATCACCACCGATGTGGATATATTTTGATGGGAAGATGTCAACAATCTCATCGAGAACATTGTTCACAAACTCGTAGGTCTTAGGGTTACCAGCACAGAGAATGTCTGGGAATACGCCCCATTGCTCAGCCACTTTGTAAGGACCACCGGTACAACCAAGCTCTGGATAAGCTGCCAATGCACCGAGCATATGACCAGGCATGTCAATCTCTGGGATAACAGTGATATAACGATCAGCTGCATACTTCACAACTTCACGCATCTCATCCTTTGTATAGTAACCACCGTATGGGGTATCATCAAAGAGTCCTGTCATACGACCAATAACTGTCTGCGCACGCTTTGAACCAATCTCTGTGAGCTTTGGATAGCGGTCAATCTGTGCACGCCAGCCCTGATCCTCAGTGAGATGCCAGTGGAAGGTGTTGACATTATGAAGTGCCAACATATCGATAAACTCCTTGATGAAGCTCATCTTGAAATAGTGACGAGCGCAATCGAGCATCGTACCACGATATCCGAAGCGTGGATAGTCAACGATACGAGCTGCTGGGAAGGTTACGTTCTCTGCCTTCTCCAATGGCAATGACTTGCGAAGCGTCTGTACACCATAGAATACACCACGTGGAGTCTTACCCTCAACTGTAATATTCTTACCCTTTACGGTGATAACATAACCCTCCTCATTCT
>ERZ773045.1385-NODE-1385-length-10839-cov-5.066858_pt1 | contig 10839 bp, 8 predicted proteins | sample MGYA00580635_ERZ773045 | MGnify/ENA primary metagenome ERZ773045 (study PRJEB29015, sample SAMEA2738115) | human oral metagenome | biome: human oral; feature: human-associated habitat; material: saliva | place: China | collected 2261 ...
CTGCGGGTACTGGGGTGCCTGTGGGTACTGGCCGGGCTGGGGCTGTCCTGTGGGTGCCGGGTACTGGCCGGGCTGAGGTGCCTGCGGGTACTGTCCGGGTGCGGGGTACTGGCCGCCCATGGGCTGGACGGGGTATTGGCCGTTTTGGGGCTGGGCCTTCTTGCGGTTGCTCATGACAACGAATGCGCCAATACCACCGATGACGATGACTGCCAGGACCAGCAGGAAGATCCACCTCGAGCTGGAAGAGGAGGAAGAAGAGGTGGAGTCAGGTGTCGAGGATGCTTTGCTGGTCGAGTCGGAATCAGCTGAAGCGCTGCTCGTCGAGCCACTCTTCGCTGTCGAGCTGCTCTTCGCGGTTGAGCTCGCTGTGGAAGAAGCAGCCGCCTTGCCGTTCGTGCTGCCTTCGACCTTGACAGCGGTCTTGACGTTCGACCACGTGACCGTACCCGTCGACTTATCGATTTTACCGCCATTATCGGCAGAACTGGGAACCAAGCCGCCAGCAAACTTCGCAGTCACCTTCCCAATGCTGTCAAAGTTGTAGCCGGGGAACATTTCAGGCAGGAGCTTCAACACGACATCAGACTCGGAAGTGAAGGTGAAGTTGTTTCCAGAGACCTTCAAGAACTCATTGATATCAGTGTCGTTGGCCTCGGTGATTACATCACAGACGTTCACTGAGCCTTCTGTGTGGAACTTGGTGCTGAGCTCTGGGTTCTTGCTTGAAATGTAGCTGCATGTATACTCTGTCATAAGAGTCTTCGAGCTGTCCCTGTAATGCTGGATGTAGCTCAAGTGAGTTGCAGAGGTGAAATCGTAGGTCTCGTCCAAGCCGAGACGCGGTTCGTCAGCGAAAGCAGGGCCTGCTGCCAACGCAAAAGAGCTTGCAATGGCAAGGATGCCGATAGCTCCAATTGAGCGTCGTTTCATGGGAGTTCCTTTGTTTAGAGGGTATGTATTCAACAGAATAAATGCATTTGTGAATACAGACGAATTGGATGACGTTTAAATTCTGAAAATGTTGTGGTTTGAAGAAAGCTGCGAATGTGAATGGGTGGTGTGCAAGCTCTACACACCACCCATTTCAATTATTGGTCTGAAACCGCTCAGGCTTGTGGGTATTGTCCCGGCTGCTGGCCTTGCTCAGGGTATTGACCCGCCTGGGGCTGCTGAGGTGCCTGTGGGTACTGTCCCTGCTCGGGGTATTGACCGGGCTGGGGTTGTCCTGTCGGCGCCGGGTACTGGCCGGGCTGAGGTGCCTGCGGGTACTGTCCGGGTGCGGGGTATTGGCCGCCCATGGGCTGGACGGGGTACTGGCCCTGTGGGTATTGGCCGCCTTGGAGCTGGGCCTTCTTGCGGTTGCTCATGACTACGAATGCACCGATGCCACCGATGACGATGACTGCCAAGACCAGCAAGAGGATCCACTTCGAACCAGAAGAGGAGGAAGACGAGGTGGAATCAGGCGTTGAGGATGCTGCGCTGGTGGAGTCGGAGTCAGCTGAGGCGCTGCTTGTTGAACCGCTCTTCGCTGTGGAAGAAGCAGCTGCCTTACCGTCCGTACTGCCCTTTACTTTGACATTAATCTTGACATTGGACCAAGTGACTGTGCCCGTCGACTTATCGATCTTACCGCCGTTGTCAGCGGAACTGGGAACCAAGCCGCCAGCGAACTTCGCAGTCACCTTCCCAACGCTGTCAAATTTGTCGTTGGGGAAGGATTTATGCAGGGACTTCAACACACCATCAGACTCGGAAGTGAAGGTGAAGTTGTTTCCAGAGACCTCCAAGAACTCATCGATATCAGTTTCGTTGACCTCGGTGATTACATCACAGACGTTCACTGAGCCTTCTGTGTGGAACTTGGTGCTGAGCTCTGGGTTCTTGCTTGAAATGTAGCTGCATGTATACTCTGTCATAAGAGTCTTCGAGCTGTCCCTGTAATGCTGGATGTAGCTCAAGTGAGTTGCAGAGGTGAAATCGTAGGTCTCATCCACGCCGAGACGCGGTTCGTCAGCGAAAGCTGGTCCTGTCGCCAACACGAGGCTGGCTGTGAGTGCCAGGGCGCCTGCTGCCCCGATCGTCCGACGCTTCATGAAAGTTCCTTTGTCTAGAGGGAAGCTTACTCACAGAATAAACAGTAATTAAGGCTGTGACGAATTGAGTATCGTTTGAATAACGAAAGTCTTTACAGAAGCTGAATTGAGTGCAAAAGTGTGGTGGGTGACGCGTATATAACGCGCCACCCACCACATGTATCACGAGTATTGCTCAGGCTTGTGGGTACTGACCTGGCTGCTCTCCTTGCTCAGGAACTTGGCCCTGCTCAGGTTGCTGCGGAGCCTGCGGGTATTGATCCTGCGAGGGGGAAACACCTGACTGGGGCTGTTCGGTCGGCGCTGGGTACTGAGTGGGCTGAGGCTGTCCAGCTGTGGCCGGGTACTGCTCGGGGTATTGCCCGGGTACGGGGGGCTGGCCCTGTTGCGGGGACTGGCCTCCGAGAGGTGGGGTGGGGAATTGGTCGGTTTGCGGCTGGGCTTTCTTCTTGCGGTTGCTCATGACAACAAACGCACCAATGCCGCCAATAACAACAACTCCAAGGATCAGCAGGAGGATCCACTTTGTCGAGGATGACGAAGATGAATAGATCTTGCCTTCGGTATGTACATCCGTTGACGCATTGATCCAGGTAACTGAATCGCCGGTTGGGGCAATCTGCGTGTCACCACCGTCTGGAACAACTGCAGACTCGATCCTGTATCCCTTGGGGAAGGTTGCAATCACCTTCATGTTTTCAATGCCCATGCGGGAACCGAGACCGGTTAAAACAGAGCGACTCTGTGATTCGAAAGTGAAAGTATCGTCGCTGACCTTCAGGATTTTTGCGACTTCGTCAGAAGGAGCGTCTTGGAAAATTGCGCAGGTAGTGCTGGAATTTACCTGCTTGAAAACTGTATTTGCACCAGCGGATCGCGCCTTCTCGCACGACTCCTTTGTGACCACGGTGCCCGAAGAATCGCTCATCCTCAAGGTGTAGGTCATCTTTGTTGCGGAAGAGAAGTTGTACTCCTCTTCAAGGCTGATGGTGGAATCAGCACTGGCGGTACCTGCAGACAGAGCCAATGCCCCGGTGAGCGCAATTGCTCCAAGAGATCCAAAAATACGGCGTTTCATGAATCGCCCCCTCTATATGTGATGTTTAAAGCGAAGACAGGATACAAAACCAGCGTCAGGTGATCCAGTTTTGTATCGACGTGAGAGTTCTTGAAGTGGGTAAAAGGCCCTAGCTAGCGCTGTTGGTGCTGGGCAGGTCGACAATCCTTTCCCTTGCGTAGCCTTACGGTCCAAGCGGTGATGGCAGCAAGGAAGCAGACAAAAATAGAGATGTACTTCCCTGGTACTCCTCGGCTTTCGTCTTGGGAAGAAGGCTCATCGCCATTGGTTGATGCCGAAGGAGCCGCTTGTTGGGTAGCGTCGACCTCTCCAGTCGCGCTAACTATAGAAGGTGCATTGGTCCAATGCACTGCCCGCTTGGCTGGGTCAACTTCTCCTGAAGTATCGGCAGATGTTGGTACGTATCCTTCTGGGAATTGGGCGTTGATGGTGACTGTTGGGCTGTCTTGGCTTGTATTAGCCCCGTCGGTGATGCCTGCCAAGATTATTGACGTTTGGGATGTGAAAGAAAAACCTGTATCGGTGACGGTCAGGAACTGTGAGAGCGATGAACCCTCATAATCTGCTGAAATCCTGCATGTATGAGCTGATCCATTGGACATAAAAATGGGGGTCTCTCCACCGAGCTGGAGCTTGCTGCACATGTCTTCCGTGAGGGTTGTCCCTGACGCATCGGTGATAGATGCTGTGTAGCTCATGTGCGAAGGCGTTGTGAAGTCGTAGCTTTCGTCGATGCTGAGGGTAGGGGCTGCGTAAGTTGCACTGCCAATGCAGAGCGCTGAAAGAGACAGGCTGCATACCCATAACATCTTTGGAAAGTTTCGCCTCATAATTATTCCAATCATGCAGTTGGGGGATCGGTCTATTTTTCTCAAGGATACTGTCATCCTTGGGGTTGCTGGTTGAATATGTTGGCGAAGTAACACGGATATAAATTCCCTCACAATTGTGTCCAAAAGGTAAACAAATTGGAAAAAGTAGGTCATTAGATGACACACTAATGGAACCAGAGTCGGCGGCGTCCGGCCGCGGACCGATAAACCAAAGGAGAGTGCGGCATGGAAACGCCGAACCCCAGTGCAATGGAAGTGAACCTTGAGACTGACCAGCAGGTCCAGTCCAAGGACAAGCCCCAGCGCACTGAACTCAAGCGTGGTTTATCGGCACGCCACATGCAGATGATCGCGATCGGTGGCGCGATCGGTACCGGCCTCTTCGTCGCTTCGGGCGCAACAATCTCAACGGCTGGCCCCGGCGGTGCTCTGGCCGCCTACGCCGTTATTGGCCTCATGGTCCTTCTGCTCATGCAATCTCTTGGCGAGATGAGCGCACACATGCCCGTCGCGGGATCTTTCCAGACCTACGCCACGCGTTTCGTTAGCCCTTCATTCGGTTTTGCAATGGGCTGGAACTACTGGTTCAACTGGGCAATTACCGTCGCAGCTGAACTTGTGGCATCGGGATTGGTGATGTCTTACTGGTTGCCAGATGTTCCCTCGTGGGTTTGGGCAATTTCCTTCCTTGTCTTACTCACGGTTCTTAATGCCTTGAGTGCCCGCGTTTATGGCGAGGCAGAATTTTGGTTCGCACTGATCAAGGTCATCACCGTCATCATCTTCCTGATTTCTGGCACCCTGATGATCTTCGGAATCTTTAACGACTCTCCGGGAATGCAGAACTGGACGACCGGTGACGCTCCCTTCCACGGTGGATTCTTGGCCATCATCTCGGTCTTCATGATCGCAGGCTTCTCCTTCCAAGGAACCGAACTTGTCGGTGTTGCAGCAGGCGAATCGTCTAATCCTCGCCGCGACGTGCCCCGAGCAATCAAGACCGTGTTCTGGCGCATCATGTTCTTCTATATTGGCGCAATCGCCATCATCGGAACACTGATTCCTTACACCGATCCGAACCTGCTGCGCGATTCTGCCTCGGATATTGCATACTCGCCCTTCACCCTGGTCTTCGAGCGTATGGGTGTCGCCGCCGCTGCAGCCGTCATGAACGCCGTCATTCTGACCGCGATTCTCTCCGCAGGAAACTCTGGACTCTACGCATCCACTCGTATGCTTCACTCGATGGCACTGAGTGGCCAGGCTCCTCGCTTCTTTGGAAAGGTCACCAGCCACGGTGTGCCGATCTACGCAATGCTCGCGACCTCGGCTGTTGGCGCACTGGGATTCGTCGCAGCACTGGTGAGTGAAGATACCGCCTACACGTGGTTGCTCAACGTTTCAGGCCTCTCTGGATTCATCGTCTGGCTGGGTATTGCGGCATGCCACTGGCGCTTCCGCCGGGCATACGTCAAGCAAGGACACTCCCTTGATGAGCTTCCCTACAAGGCACCCTTCTTCCCCTTCGGCCCGATCTTGGCCTTCATCATGTGCTTGATCGTTCTGCTGGGCCAGAATTACGAGGCCATCTTCCGTGGTCAGCTCCTGCAGGTTGCCTCCTCGTACATCGGCCTTCCGATCTTCTTGCTCATCTGGTTGGGCTACCACCTGGTGAAGAAGGATCGTACCGTCAGCTTGGATGAGATGGACGTTGAGGGCGTGACCATCACGCCTGAAGAGGCATGAGTCGCTAGCTGTTAAACACAATTCGGGGGAGGCAGTAATTGCCTCCCCCGAATTATTTGTTCCAGTATTGGGGCTGCTCTCAATAGAGACTGAGAAATGTGGCATTGAACATCGCGGTTCTCTCAAGCCCAAAATATCCCCAGTGCACTGGAGTGTATGAATGTCTACCTCGGTGCTTCGATGTCTACTTGCGCGGGCATATTGAGGATGCCCACGGGGCAGCTCACGCCATTTGGCCCGTGATTGCAATAGCCATCGGGATTCTTTTCTAAGTAGGCCTGGTGGTAGTCCTCGGCCAGGTAGAAAGGGCCACCTGACTGGGCAAAGCAGGCGCCGGCCTCGCCAATCGTTGTATAGCAGCGGGCCCCCGGCACCGCGCGTTCCAACTCAGCCACCCACGCAGCGCGCAGAAGCGATGCCACCTCAGCTTGCCTCGGCGTCGTCACCCAAATCGCACTGCGGTACTGAGTGCCCACGTCGTTCCCATGACGGTTGGGGCGAGTGGAATCGTGGTTCTCAAAGAAGGTTTTGATCAGGCTCGCTCCGCCTTCGCCGGTTACGGAAGGGTCGTAGACAACAGCAACGGTCTCAGCGTGGCCCGTGCGTCCTGTACAGACCTCTCGGTAGGTGGGGTTTGCATTTCCGCCGCCCATGTAGCCCACAGCCGTTGCCCACACGCCTTTTTGGCGCCAGAAGATACGCTCAACACCCCAGAAGCAACCTGCGGCAAGGTAGAGCACCTCGAAGCCGTTGGGGACCGGATCAGTCGCGCGCGTCCCGTTTACCGGATGAAGTTCAAGCGCATCCAAGATTGCGTGCCTGCCTCCCGGAATATCTGCGGGAAGAGTGCCCGCAGTAGGGGAGTCTAGGTAGTGCTCGGCGTCCTTTGGTAGACGAGGCCAGTCTTGGTGTGGTCCTGCGGCGTAGCGCTGAGTAGTGGGTGAAGGATTAGTGGTCATCTTTGGCTCCTTCAATGTGTGGCGGGCAAGGTGCAAACTGCCGCGGGGAAATGAGTTCGTCTGCCCCGTATTCTATGGCGATACCCAAGCTTTGGCAGACAAAGATACTCACCCTTGGCACATAAAATGTGGCCCCTGCAGTTTCCTGCAAGGGCCACATCAAGCGATTCAATCAGCCGAGCGACTGGACGCGACGGGCAAGCTTGGACTTGCGGTTCGCGGCCTGGTTGCGGTGAATAACGCCCTTCGAGACGGCCTTGTCGAGCTTACGCGATGCGACGCGCAGAGCTTCAATAGCTGCTTCCTTGTCGCCAGCCTCGACGGCTTCGCGAGTCTTGCGCACCAGGGTCTTCAGTTCAGACTTGACTGCCAGGTTGCGCTGACGGCGCTTCTCGTTGGTGCGGATCCGCTTGATCTGAGACTTAATGTTCGCCACAGTCGGATTACTCCTTGGTCTTTCGTTCGTACAGGTCGGTGAGGGCTGTGTCAGTGTCGGGACTGGGGCATGGGGACACCCGCAAACGACTCTAACCAGACCCCCTGCCCGACCAGGCTGGGAGTCCGAAGGACAACTTTAGCAGAAATCGAAGCGCAGAACGACCTCCGATATCCCTATAAAAGCCCGATAAATGGTGAGAACGCACACCCTATCGGCGTGGAATTGGCACCCCGGTGCTTACTAATGGGACGATAGACCAGACGTCACAACCCTTCCGGAGGTCTTGCTTGTCCCCGATTCCTACTCCTGAGCAGCTCGCGCAGATCCAACCCGCGGCCACTGCGCAGGAACGTATCCGTAATTTCTGCATCATCGCTCACATCGATCACGGCAAGTCCACTCTGGCTGATCGCATGCTCCAACTCACCGGTGTGGTCGCCAGTCGAGATATGCGCGATCAGTACTTGGATCGTATGGATATTGAGCGCGAACGCGGCATCACTATCAAAAGCCAGGCAGTGCGTATGCCCTGGACCTTCGAAGGTGAGCCTTTTGCCCTCAATATGATCGACACCCCCGGACACGTCGACTTCACCTACGAGGTTTCACGATCCTTGGCCGCATGTGAAGGAGCGGTCCTTCTTGTTGATGCCGCGCAGGGAATTGAGGCCCAGACTCTGGCAAACCTCTACCTGGCCATGGAAAATGACCTCACGATCATCCCCGTGCTGAACAAGATCGACCTTCCCGGAGCTCAGCCTGAAAAGTACGCCCAGGAAATTGGCCAGCTCATTGGCGTCGACCCCGAGGAAGTCCTGCGAGTTTCAGGCAAAACAGGTGAAGGCGTTCCCGCCCTTCTTGATCAGATCGTCCGTCAGATTCCCTCGCCTTCGGGCAACCCCGATGCCCCGACCCGAGCGATGATTTTCGACTCTGTTTACGACACCTATCGAGGCGTTGTTACCTATGTCCGAGTTGTCGATGGCATGCTCTCCACCCGCGAGCGCGTCCGAATGATGTCGACGGGCGCGACCCACGAGCTTCTTGAGATTGGTGTTATTTCGCCGGAACCAACCCCCTCACAAGGAATTGGTGCAGGTGAAGTTGGCTACCTCATCACCGGCGTGAAAGACGTTCGTCAGTCCCGTGTTGGTGACACCATGACTTCCGCAGTTCGCGGTGCCGAAGAGCCATTGGCTGGTTACCGCGATCCGCGCCCCATGGTCTTCTCGGGTATTTACCCGGTCGATGGTTCGGATTTCCCGGATCTGCGTGACGCGCTTGAGCGCCTACAGCTCAACGATGCGGCGCTGACCTTCGAACCCGAATCCAGTGCGGCACTGGGCTTTGGTTTCCGATGTGGCTTCCTGGGGCTTCTCCACCTCGAAATCGTCCGCGAACGCTTGGAGCGTGAATTTAAGCTGGACCTGATTGCCACGGCTCCGAACGTTGTCTACAAGGTCGTTGCTGAAGATGGAACCGAAATTCAGGTCGATAACCCCTCAGAATTCCCTGAGGGGAAGATCTCTGAGGTTCGCGAGCCAGTTGTTAACGCAACGATCCTGACTCCGACTGAATTCACGGGCACCATCATGGAGCTGTGCCAAGATCGCCGTGGAACCATGCGAGGAATGGACTACCTCTCTGAGGATCGCGTTGAGCTGCACTATCAGCTGCCCCTGGCAGAGATCGTCTTTGATTTCTTCGATCACTTAAAGTCGCGCACTCGCGGTTATGCCTCGCTGGACTACCACGAAAGCGGCGAGCAGGTCGCCGACCTGGTGAAGGTCGATATCCTGCTCAACGGTGACCGCGTGGATGCCTTCAGCGCGATTGTCCACAAGGACCAGGCCTATGCCTATGGCCTGCGGATGACGAAGCGCTTGAAGGAACTGATCCCTCGTCAACAGTTCGAAATCCCCGTCCAAGCTGCGGTGGGTGCGCGCGTTATTGCCCGCGAGAACATCAAGGCCCTTCGCAAGGACATGCTTGCCAAGTGCTACGGCGGCGATATCACCCGTAAGCGCAAGCTGCTGGAGAAGCAGAAGGAAGGCAAGAAGCGTATGAAGTCGATCGGGCGCGTGGACGTGCCCCAAGAGGCCTTCATCGCTGCGCTGACCTCTGACGTGCCCACCGGAAAGAAATGATCGTGGCAGAGGATAACGAGGCCGTGGGCGGGGCAGCAGCACAGACTGCTGATGTCGCTCAGTCCGCCGGTGCCAACGTGCGCAATGGTCGCCGGCCGGGAGATGCGCCGGAGGGTACCGTCTTCATGAGCCGGACCAAATCCTTCACCAGGCGCAGTCGTGAGCTTCCCCCAAACCTTGCGCGGACGTGGGATGCTCACGCTGGACGCTACGTCATCGAGCCTCGCCGAGGCATTGGCTACACGACCGTTGCCGAGGATTTTCGACTTGACCCCGTGGAGCTATTCGGTCGTCGCGCACCGCTGACTTTGGAGATCGGCTCGGGTACGGGCGAACAGATCGTTGCCGCGGCTGCTGCTCATCCCGATCGTGATTATCTTGCGCTTGAAGTGTGGGTTCCCGGGATTGCCAAGTTGGTTTCAAAGGCTGTAGAAGCCGGCGTCGACAATATTCGTGTTCTCGAGGCCGATGCAGCCCAAGCCCTTCCTTTCCTTTTAGCGGATGCGAGCCTTGATGAGGTCTGGACGTTCTTCCCTGACCCGTGGCGAAAGGCGCGTCACCACAAGCGGCGACTTGTCAGTGATGAGTTCGCTAGAGAAGTTGCCCGTGTCCTTCGTGATGGGGGAGTGTGGCGTCTTGCGACCGACTGGGACAATTACGCATGGCAAATGCGCGATGTTATTGAAGCTTGCCCGCTTTTTGAAAATCCCTATCGAGGGCAAAGGCCTGATCCGGAAGATCCAGAACCCGAGCGCGGTGGATTTGCTCCCCGCTACGAGGGGCGAGTCGTCACCCATTTTGAAACCCGAGGCATTGACGCGGGGCGCAGGGCTCATGACATCGTCGGAGTTCGAGTGCCTCGGCAATGATGACGATCGGAGTCCAAATTGTTGCGTGATCAGCAACCTTTTCTCCCATGTCACAAAGAGATTCGCGTGACATTCTGGGTGTCAATATTTCACGTGGTTGACAAAGTTTTATATGCTGTCTGGTGCATTGAGCTTTCACCTTGCGTGAAACGCCGGCTTCCTCTTCGCGATAGGCGGATCTGCGAAGAGTGGAGATGCGTTCTCTCGAGAACGCGCGGGGCGGGGCTTCCTCGATGAACCGAGAATCCCCCGCCTCGGTCCGCAACGTGTGCCCGCTTCCTCGAAAGAGGAAGCGGGCACTGTTGTATTCTTTTCGAGTTGTGCCCACTGTTGCGCGGGAATCTGTGCGCTAGGTGATTTCCTTCGCGAACTGTGAAAACATTGCTGATGGGTGTGTACGGTCACAACGAAGAAAGAGCTTGCCGTGAAACAGGGTGCTTACGCGCGATTTTTCCAGCGTAGGTTCGTGTGGATCCTCATCATTCTCAGCGCCTTCATCCTTCTTGCCGGATCATTGCGAGGAGGCATCACCGCGCTGCCTCCGATCATTGAGGTTGTTCAAAAAGAATTAGGACTTTCTGCGGCCGAGGCCGGCTTGCTCACTTCTATCCCCGTCTTCTGCTTCGGCTTCTTCACCCCGCTGACCTCGATTGTTCTTCGCCACTTTGC
>ERZ773045.1394-NODE-1394-length-10789-cov-10.665362_pt1 | contig 10789 bp, 10 predicted proteins | sample MGYA00580635_ERZ773045 | MGnify/ENA primary metagenome ERZ773045 (study PRJEB29015, sample SAMEA2738115) | human oral metagenome | biome: human oral; feature: human-associated habitat; material: saliva | place: China | collected 2261 ...
CTGATGTTGAGGTTTCCTCCATGGAATCATTTTTTACATCTTTAAATACTGCTGCTTTCCCTGAATATGCTTGTGTAGGCATTTCATTTTTTGAAAATTTAGTATTGTTAAATACAAATAATAATTTCAATAATTCACTTATTGGCAATCTCTCTGCTGAGTTATCTTTAATTGCAATCTCATTAGCATATGGTGTATCTTTTACTGCGTTTTTTATAAAATCAAATTTATCATCTAATTCAAAGAGTGCAATATCAGAAACCGTTGAAGAAGTATTTCTTGCATCTGCAATTCTAGAAACCGTTAGATTATCTCCAACAATAATTTCTAACCTAACAAATTTATCAATATCCGAAACTTGGTCTCGATTATTAATGATTGCTGTATAAGTGTGTCCTCCATCTAAAATACCATACAGTAGAGGGTCATCTCCTAAATCAATACTCACAATCGAGTTTATATTGTCAAATTTAAAACTATTTGCAACAATTACGATTCCTCGGTTGTTAATATCAAAATCCGTATCAGGAGATTCAACAGCAGCTTTTAGAGCTTTCCCTACTGACGTATTCATTTTTGGCTTTCTAGGGTTTACATCCAACGGAAGGTTAGAAGGTAAATCTCTAAAATTTACATACACAAAGTATGTTGTTACACCTTCTAAAGAAGGTGATGGAATTGTTCTTACCGCCTTAGCAGCAAATTTTACATTATGAGTCATATAAATGACCTCCTTATTTATTTTTGAGGACAGTTCTCTGTGCCTCATGTAATAATCATAACATAAAACGAAATAAAATAAAGGAACCTTAGTTCCTTCTTTGCTATAATAAATTTATGACAAAAAGAAAAAAAGAAAATACTAATCGAAAACTAGGAAATGTTATTCAAAGCTATCGACTTCGTTTAAATGATCTACCTAACACACGTCAAGGTTTTATAAATGATAGGAGTGAAAAATTATTCAATTATGAAGCGTGGATAAGTGAGAAGACACTAGCGAACTACGAATGCGGATATAATATTCCTACATTAGAAAATTTAAAAAAACTATCTATTGCTTTAGAGGTTGACTTTCATGAGTTGGTAAATGAAATAATAAAATACTTATGAATATAGAAAGAAGGGTATCCTAACTAGATCCCTTCTTTTTACTCTTATTTAATTTTCTTTTGGCTATGCAGTGGTTTAGCGAAAATCATACGACCTGCTGCAGTTTGAAGGGCGCTCGTTACGACCACTTCAATCTCTTGATTCATATAATATTGTCCATCTTCCACGACAATCATCGTACCATCATCCAAGTACGCAACCCCTTGTTGGCGCTCCGTTCCCGATTTAACCACCGTCGTCTTCAAGGTTTCCCCTGGAATGACAACTGGCTTGATGGCTTGCGCTAACGCATTAATATTAAAGACCGGCACATTTTGGAACTCACTGACTTTATTTAAGTTAAAGTCGTTCGTGATAATAATGCCGTCAATCGCCTTTGCCAAGCGAATTAACTTGCGGTCCACTTCATTAATATCGTCATAGTCTCCATCGTAAATTTCTACTTTAATATTCTCTTCTTTTTGAAGAGCGTTTAAAATATCTAATCCACGGCGACCTCTCACGCGTTTTAAGCTATCTGCGCTATCGGCGATATATTGTAATTCATTCAGTACGAATACTGGAATTACCAGCACCCCTTCGATAAAGCCTGTTTTAGCGATATCGTAAATTCGTCCATCGATAATGACGCTTGTATCAAGTAGTTTGTATTTTCTGAAGTTATCTCCTGCTTTACGTTCAAGCACTGGAGAATCCTCCGTTTTCTTTCTTGTCGCTGTAAATGCTTTTAGAATATCTTCACGACGCGTCGTTCCGACATAAAAGCCAAGGTACCCAAAGATAATACTTAAGGCGATTGGTAAAGCTTGCGTAATTGCTGGAATTTGTAAATTAGTAAATGGCAATCCAACGAGCCATGCGACTAAGAGTCCAATCAGTGCACCAATCATTCCAAAGAGTAAATAGCTCACAGAAAGTTGGCTAACGAGTTTTTCAAGTCTACGAATGCCCGCTAAAATCGGATCCGTCACGAATAGGGAAATAAAGAATAGAATAATAGCACCTAACAAAATATTCGTAACTTGCGATGTTAACCATTCATTCGTAATGTTGAACGCTTGCCATAGACTTGGAAAGTACGTTGCACCTAAAGACCCTCCGAGCAATACGAAAATCAGTTGCAATAACTTTCTTCCGTATGCTCGAAATTTTTTAGGTTGTTCCATAACAATTCTCCTTTCTAATTTTCTTTTCCGAAGGCTTTGTAAATAGCTTCTTTGACAGAAGATACTCCAACGACTTCGATATTTTTTGGAAGTTCCCATCCATCTAAATTATTTTTTGGAATAAAGACACGCTTGAATCCGAGCTTTTCAGCCTCGCGAACACGGTCATAGACACGATTCACTTTACGAATTTCACCAGTCAAGCCGATTTCTCCGATAAAGCAATCACCCATTTGCGTTTCTTTTTCCTTGTAACTTGAAACAATACTCATTGCAATCGCTAAGTCGACTGCGGGTTCGCCCAGTTTCAAACCACCTGTTGATTTAAAGTAAGCATCTTGGTTTTGTAATAGAAGTCCTGCACGTTTCTCAAGCACCGCCATCAAGAGTGCTACACGATTATAGTCCAAACCACTTGTCGTACGGCGTGCATTTCCAAAGGCCGTTGGTGACAATAAACATTGCACCTCGGTTAAAATTGGTCTTGTTCCTTCAAGAGACACGACAATTGCAGAGCCTGTTGCGCCTGCAAGACGTTCTTCTAAGAAGACTTCTGAAGGGTTCGTTACTTCATTCAGCCCTTCTTGATGCATTTCGAAAACGCCAATCTCGTTGGTGGATCCAAAACGGTTTTTCACGGAACGAAGCACGCGGAAGCTATGATGTTTATCCCCTTCGAAATAAAGAACGGTATCCACCATATGTTCCAACATACGTGGCCCTGCTAATGCTCCTTCTTTTGTCACGTGACCTACGATAAAGATGGCAATCTGATTGAGCTTTGCTAGTCGCATCAATGTAGCTGTCGCCTCACGAACATGAGACACACTTCCTGCAACCCCGTTTGCTTGCGGATGTGTCATCGTTTGAATCGAGTCGATAATGACATAGTCTGGTTTCAATGCTTCTACTTGCGTAACGATATCTTCTAGGTTTGTTTCAGCGTAAATATAAAATCCGTCTGCTTGCATCCCGAGACGCTCCGCACGCATTTTAATTTGAGACGCACTTTCTTCTCCTGAGACATAGAGAACCGTTCCTTGTGTTTGTTGTAATTCACTAGACACTTGTAATAATAAGGTAGATTTCCCTATCCCTGGGTCCCCACCAATTAATACTAGAGAACCGGGAACCACGCCACCTCCGAGCACACGGTCGAGTTCGCTAATGGATGTCTTCACACGATTCACGCGCTCATAAGAAACCTGGTCTAATCGCATTGGTTTTGTCTTATGTGCTTCTTCTGAATGTTGCACTAAGGAAGGACGTTTCGCATTGCTCGTCGTTTCCTTGAACTCTTCCATCGTAGACCAGTTCCCGCAGTTTGGGCATTTCCCTAAATATTTTGGTGAATTATATCCACACTCTCTACATACAAAACTTGTGGCTGCTTTTGCCATTTTGGCTCCTTTCTAACGAACGCCAGAAGAACCAAAGCCGCCTGTACGTTCATTCATATCGTTTTCTTCATCCGCATCCGCTTTTAAGAACGGTAGGAAGATTCCTTGGCCGATACGATCGCCTTTTTTAATTTCTTTATCGAATAATCCGAAGTTTAATAATTGGAAGTAAATATGCCCTTCATTGTCAGGGTTGTTGTAGTAGTCGCTATCCACGATTCCAACACCGTTTGGTAAGACAAGGAAGTGTTTCAATGGGTTACTTGAGCGGTTTGCTAGTTGTAAGTACTCATCTTCTTGCATATAAGACTTGATTCCCGTTGGAACAAGCACTGGTTTTAAGACTTTTTGCTCTTTCGCCAATTCTTCTTCTACTTTTTCTTTATCCGTTGTATAAATCCATTGTTTTAATTGAGTGGCTGCAAATTTGAAAATCATTTTCCAAATGCTTGGTAATACGATATCTTCGGCAGCTTCGAAGTCATATCCTGCTGAATGTTTTGTCGAACGTTTTGGAACAGTGATTCCTTTTCCTTCATAAGCAGATACGATTTCAAATCCACGTTTTCTTTCCATTTCATCACCTTTTTCATGTAAGTTTCTAACCCCTATCATAACATTGTTTTCCACGTGTTGCATCCATCTCAATACTTTTTTACTTCTTTATTATAAGTTACGTCCAAATCTTAAAAATAAGAGATGCTTTTTGGGCAAAGTGCACAATTTTTACAGTCGTTTTTGTGCAACCTTCCCCTATCTCTTTTCCTCAAAAAAACGTAAACTGTTACTGTAAAACAAATTATAGGGGGAAATCCTAATGGTAGAAATGCAATTAAATCATATTCACAAAAAATATGACAACGCGGAAAACTATTCCGTAACAGACTTTAACTTACACATCAAAGACCGCGAGTTCATCGTATTCGTAGGTCCTTCAGGATGCGGTAAATCAACAACTCTTCGTATGATCGCTGGTCTTGAAGATATTTCTGAAGGGGAATTAAAAATTGGCGACGTTGTAATGAACGACGTAGCTCCAAAAGATCGTGATATCGCGATGGTATTCCAAAACTATGCCCTATATCCTCACATGAGCGTATATGACAACATGGCATTCGGTTTGAAATTACGTAAATACGACAAAGCTGAAATTGACAAACGTGTTAAAAACGCAGCAGAAATCTTAGGCTTAGCTCAATACTTAGAACGTAAACCAGCAGCTTTATCTGGTGGTCAACGTCAACGTGTGGCTTTAGGACGTGCGATCGTTCGTGATGCGAAAGTATTCTTAATGGACGAACCTCTTTCTAACTTAGATGCTAAATTACGTGTTGCGATGCGTGCTGAAATTGCGAAATTACACCGTCGTTTAGAAACAACAACAATTTACGTAACTCACGACCAAACAGAAGCGATGACAATGGCTGACCGTATCGTTATCATGAAAGATGGTATCGTACAACAAATCGGTTCACCACAAGAAGTGTACAACACTCCTAACAACGTATTCGTAGCTGGATTCATCGGATCACCAGCAATGAACTTCTTCAATGTAACATTGCAAGATGGCGTAATTTCAAATGGTAAAGGTTTATCATTACAATTACCTGAAGCGAAGAGAAAACTTCTTGAAGACAAAGGTTACAACGGAAAAGAATTAATCTTCGGTATCCGTCCAGAAGATATCAAAGGTGCTCAAATCGCTATCGATACTTATCCAGCAGCAACAGTGAAATCAGAAGTTGTTGTATCAGAATTACTTGGTGCAGAAACAATGCTTTACACTCGTGTTGACGATACTGAATTCGTATCTAAAGTGGATGCACGTGACTTCCACAACCCAGGCGAAACAGTTGAATTAGCATTCGACTTAAACAAATCTCACTTCTTCGACAAAGAAACTGAGGAAGTTATTCGCTAAGAATAAACTACAGAAACTACAAAAGCTGACAGCTCAAATGAGCCGTCAGCTTTTTTCTTTTACAAATTTATTCGTCTACTTCTTGAAACTCACATTCAAAGCGATATTCAAAGAACTTCTCGATAACGGCTTTGAGTTCATCATTACTTAGCTTTTGAATAATCGCATCGAAATCAATCGCTTCTAGTTCTTCCTCAGTCAGCTTTTGATAAGGTGGTAAATCAGAATACTTTCTTAACTCATCATAAACAATGAAATCCCCATCGATAAACGATTCGATAAGCCCACGTTTTTGAAGAAGGTAAAACAACGCTTGATAACTATCTCCAGTAAAACTATAGACTGTTTTATCCGAATAAATACCACAGCAGTGTGTTTGATTGAGATTTAATTTTACTTTTGTCATCTTAGTTTAGCCTCCATTACTCTATAAAAACCTATCTAAATAAGAAGCTACGGAACATTCACGGAACAAAACTTGCCGTAACCTCGATATAGCCACAAAAAGATAAGGAGAAGAGGAGATTTGAACTCCCGCGCCGCTTTCACGACCTATCGCATTTCGAGTGCGACCCCTTCAGCCTCTTGGGTACTTCTCCATGGTTCTAGTATAGTACGGAGATATTCTTCAATCAATCACTTTTTCAAGAAAAAATTTCAAATTCAAAAATTGACATTCAATACTCGTTTTCATTATACTAAGCGTACATTAGAGGTGCGATTTATCGCAGGCTCTACAGATGATATTTTTCAGAGAGGTTTTACCGGCTCTGCAAAGGACACCTAAATAGGTGTCCTTTCTTATTTTAAAATATCGCACTACCAACCCTAGTTGATAATCTCCATTATTAAGACATGAATATAAAGTCAAAAGGATCGTCAAAAAGCAGGAGTTACTTCTCCTGCTTTTGTAATTTTTCGGCATATTCAGTTAACGCGCATCCTGTTTTAATGGTTAAATTTTCTATCTTACGTTCGCCACTAACCAATCGACTTAAAACAGATAATGTAACGCCTGTATCTTTATTAATTCTATATTGAGTTGCATTATTTAACAGCCATTCTCTCAGTGTCTACTTTCATATTATCACCTACTTAAATATAAACCACATGATTACTCCTATGAAAATTAGCCATCCGATAAATGCTTTCCAGTCAAATTTATGTTTTGTTATTTTAAAGTTTACTTTCATTTTTACATACTCTATGATACAATTTTGGTAAAGGAGTGAGGCTATTCGCCCCACTCGATTTCCCACTCAATTGTGAAGATTACTAAGTTTAGTTTGAAGGTTAGTTTTGTTTTCTTCCTTTTGAGTGGCTTTTTCTTTACCATATTTCGTCTCATATTTTTCTCCTTTCATAATTGTTAAGGGCATCTCCTTTACAATTAATGTTATATCACTTTAGTGTAATATATCAACAGATTTTAAAAAATATTTTTGAAGAAAATGCAAAAAAAGCCTATCTAATGATTTAGATAGGCTTTATAAATTATTTAACTGTAATCAATCCTTCTGGCTCGACTGTGAAGTCTGGCTTTTCTGCCATAGTTCCGTCTTCGCTGTTATAGTACCATTCGTTATTGATTTTTTCCAACCAGTAGCCATTACACCATCGGCATCTAACCAATACCATGCTGAACCACACTCGTTTGAAGATAAATATATATCACAAAGAACGGAATGCGTACAATACGGATAAATGGAAGCCTAGAGCGATTGCTTAAGGAGTGGGAAGAATTATCCGGAAATGAAACGTATGTATTTCAGAACCGCAATAACTCGTTCTATTCATCCAATACAGCCGTTTACTGGTTAAATCAGATACTAGAAGGTACTAACTTCCCTAGAATCACTCCTCACGGTTTCAGACACACTCACGCGTCGTTATTAGCAGAAGCAGGAGCAGACTTAAAAGACATCCAGGATAGATTGATGTCGTTAGAAGGTCAAAAGGATAGTCAATCACTAAAAACGGAAAACAAAAAAACCACCGACTCGTAGCCGGTGGAAAAAAGGATTAGAAATATTTATTTGGGAGGATAAATATTCTCTTTGGGAATAATTAGAGTATAGAGGTACATTATGAAAATAGTATGAAAATACAATTTTCATTTTGCATTTTCTTTTCACTTTTTCTATGAGTATCTTTACTTATTTATGATAAGCGTGCCCTGCATTAATACGGAATGCGCGGTAAATTTGTTCGGTTAATACAAGTCTCATGAGTTGATGGGGTAAAGTAATACGCCCAAATGAGATTTTACGGTCGGCACGTTTTTTCACGGCCGGGCTTAACCCAAGAGATCCACCAATCACAAAGACCATTGAGCTCTTCCCGTGCAACGCAAAGCTATCCATTTCTTTAGCTAATTGTTCAGAACTCACTAAGTCCCCTTCGATTGCCATGGCCACGACAACGTCCCCATCTTTAATTTTAGCAAGGATGCGTTCTCCCTCTTTTTCGAGCACTTGTTCCATTTCTTTGTCGCTTAAATTTTCAGGCGCCTTTTCGTCTGGCACTTCTATTACTTGGAACTTACAGTAGCTGCCTAAGCGTTTCGCGTATTCGTCGATTCCTTGTTTTAAATATTTTTCTTTCAGTTTTCCTACACTCACAATGGTAATATTCATTTGATCCCCTCATTTCACAAATTATCTTACCTTTTTTTGGAAAAAATTGCTTGTTTTATCCCTTTATCCACAGTTATCCACAAAGTTATCCACATGTACACATGTTCGCCCCTAAATTTTGGGCTTTTTTTATGAAAAACACTAGATATAGATTCAAAATTTTTATTTGTTATCTAATTGTTATATTTCCAACCGGTGAAAAAATACCAGTTATCCACAGTTATCCACACCGGTTTTGTGTATATAGAAACATTGTTATACCAACGTTTTAAGAAACTAACCCCAAAAGTTATCCACAATAAAATTTTATCATGTGAATAACTTTTTTCAATAAAATCCGATAATTAAGCCCTTTTTAGCCTATCCATTTTCAACACCGATTTCCCACTTCACAGACTTGACAAGCCGTTATTGCCACAGTTTTCCACAGACTTATCCACATTTTTGTGGATAACTTTGTGGAAATACACAAAAAAAGTCGAATAGCACTTCGCTATCCGACTCCTTGTTCGTTATTGTTATAAACTTGGGCTGCTTGTTTCTGTTAGAGAAATTGTTGTTGTTTGTTTTTGTCCATTTCTATAGTAAGTGACTTCCATCTTATCGCCAACTTTATGGCTGTAAAGAACTTTACGTAAGTTTTGAATTCCTTGAATTTTTTGTCCATCCATTTCAACAATGACATCGTAAGCTTGTAGTCCCGCAGCTTTTGCACTACCTTTCGCCATGACTTCTGCAATAACGACTCCGTTCTTCACATCTCGTGGTAAATTCAATTGCTCGATTACTCGTTCATTCACACTTGATAAGTTTACCATTGAAATTCCAAGAGCTGGACGTGTAATTTTCCCGTCCGTTTCCAGTTGTTTAATAATCGAAACAACTTCGTTACTTGGAATTGCAAATCCCATCCCTTCAACAGACGACTTAGAAATCTTCATTGAGTTGATTCCGATGACTTGGCCAGCGCTATTAATTAACGCACCACCTGAGTTCCCTGGGTTAATCGCTGCATCTGTTTGAATGGCCGTTACGACCCAGTCTTCTTGTCCATCACCATCAACGTCTGTGGCAACAGCACGGTTAGTTGCTGAGACGATTCCTTGCGTTACACTTGTTGCGAATTCACTTCCAAGAGGGGAACCAATCGCAATCGCTGTTTGCCCAACTTCAACCTCATCAGAATTTGCAAATTCTGCGACAGTTGAAACATTTGTATTGGCAATACGAATCACTGCTAAGTCTGTCCATTGGTCACTACCAACAAGCTCAGCTTTTTCGCGTGTTCCGTCTGCTAAAAGAACTTCCAATTCTTGTGATTTCGCAATAACGTGATAGTTCGTCACGATATAGGCATATCCACCCTCATTTTTATAAATGACCCCACTACCTTCAGACGCAGTAGCTAATTCTCCTCCGGTTTGTTGTGTGCCGTATAAGTTATTCCTTGAAGTTGCTTGTTTGTTAATAACTGAAACGACGGCATTTTTCACTTCAGCAACCACTTTAGTGATTTCTGTTCCACCTTTTGTGGCTGTGGATGTTTTAGTTGTGTCTACTTGTGTTTGTGAGGGCTGTGTAGCAGGTGTTGTTGCTTGGTTTGCTGGATTCGTTACGGCCATAATTCCAACTCCTCCGGCAACAGCGACTGCTCCTCCCAATAATCCGCCGATAAAGCCATTTTTAAAAGCTTTCGATGATTTTTTTCTTTGTAATTGTTCTTGTGACATCTGCTCACTCCTCTCGTTTGTAAATATACAATAATTTTTTCATGTGAAATTTATATGAAATTAAGCTTATAGAGTGCTTAAAAAACTCTTTCGAACTTGCTAAGTTTTTAAACGGTAAATAACTTTGTAGGTTCATACGGATCCGTATGATAAAGCTCGAATGCCTGATGAACGCCTTTATCATGCGTTTGGAAGATACTTTCGGCTGTCTGATAGGCGATTTCCTTCATATTATTATCCTGGCTTAAGTGACCTAGATAAATCCGTTTCGTGCGGTCACCCATCATTTCACACATCGCAAGCGCGCCATCATCATTCGATAAGTGCCCCTTATCGCTTAAAATACGTTGTTTCAAATGCCAAGCATATGGTCCCATTCGAAGCATTTCTAAATCATGATTGCTTTCGATGAGATACGCATCTGCATTTTTCAACAAACCTCTTAATTTATCACTCACATAACCCGTGTCTGTCAGCATCACGAACTGCTTACCCTCACGTTGGAAACTATAAAATTGAGGAGCTGCCGCATCATGCGATACCGCAAAACTCATGACATCTAAGTCTCCAAACGTTAAAGTCTCTCCAGTATTGAAGATTTCCTGTTGTTCGAGAGCGACTTTCCCAATCTTTCCAGCCATGGCTTGCCATGTTTTTTCATTGGCATAAATTGGAATCCCGTACTTACGAGCCAGAACCCCGATTCCTTTAATATGGTCAGAATGTTCGTGGGTAACCAGAATGGCATCCACATCCGAAATGGAGCGATCAATCTTCTCCATTTGCGCAGTAATGGCTTTACCAGTGAGTCCACAGTCCACTA
>ERZ773045.1395-NODE-1395-length-10789-cov-6.016303_pt1 | contig 10789 bp, 7 predicted proteins | sample MGYA00580635_ERZ773045 | MGnify/ENA primary metagenome ERZ773045 (study PRJEB29015, sample SAMEA2738115) | human oral metagenome | biome: human oral; feature: human-associated habitat; material: saliva | place: China | collected 2261 ...
CATCAGTGACAGTCAGTGCAGGTGGTCAGCGTACGCTCTATGGTCTTGGCGATGGCAAATACTTGACCGATCTTAGCTTCGTAACAAGCAGTTATAGCCTCGGTTTTGGTGCAAAGATTAAGGTCGCAAAGAACGCTCATCTTAACGTTGCTTACTTCTTCACCAACTATTCAAAGTTCACAAAGGAATACAACGATGCTATTGTAATTGGTAAAGAACAGGTAACCCAACCAGACGGTTCTGTTATGGTTCAGCCTAAAACAATCGCAACAAAGAACACAGATATATTCACCCGTACTAATAAGGTACTCGGTGTTGGTCTTGATATTGATTTCTAACGACTATTAATATACCGTTTTCCAAAACTAAAACCACTAAAAAAGGCAGCCAGAGTTTTCTGGCTGCCTACGTTATATGGGTGATAACGCTATCATTGAATCTGAATTAATAACAAATAGCTACTGTCAATAAGAGAAATGAATGGTAGGCTCATTATGTTACTTTAGAAGTGTAAGTAAGAGCTAAGACTATAGCGGATCAACATCATAATACACTTGAAGCGCACCATATCTTTTATCTTTCAACATGGCATTCAATGCTCCACGAAGGTATTGGCGTACACGTGGGTAGTCAATACCATTCTCTAACTTTAGCATTATTTTCCGAATGTTCAGTGTATTTACACGAGCCACAGCAGGTTTGTCAGGACCCAACACACGATCACCGAAGATATCACGTAGCCTACTCCCAAGTTCTAAACCCGCAGAATTCACTGTATTATCATCTCTATGCTTCAAATATACATAGACAAGACGATAGAATGGTGGATAACGAAACTCATGTCTCTCAACTAGCAAATCACTATAAAATGACTGGTAGTCATTATGCACCACCTGCTGAATGACAGGTAACTCAGGACTCTTCGTCTGAAGAATAACCAATCCCTGCTTCCCTTTCCTACCAGCACGTCCACTCACCTGACTCATCATCATAAACGAATGCTCATATGCACGGAAGTCAGGATAATTCAACATAGAGTCAGCATTGAGGATTCCAACGACTGACACCTTATCAAAATCAAGACCTTTAGAAATCATCTGCGTACCAATCAAAAGATTACTTTTACCGGTAGAGAAATCAGTAATCAAACGTTCATAGGCATTACGGGTACGCGTCGTATCGAGATCCATACGGGCTACACGTGCCTCCGGGAAGATGTTACGAATCTCATCTTCTATCTTTTCCGTACCATAACCACGCCCACGTATATCCTCACTTTCACAACAAGGACAAACCTCAGGAACTTTCATCGTGTGACCGCAATAGTGACATGAGAGGTAATTCATGTTCTTATGATAAGTCAACGACACATCACAGTTCGGACACTTAGGGACCCAACCACATTGCCTACACTCTATCATTGGTGCAAAACCACGTCGGTTCTGAAATAAGATAACCTGTTCATCCCGTCCCAAAGCTTCTCGAACAGCAGAGAGAAGACGGGGAGAGAACGGACCAGTCATCATCTTTCGACGGTAAAGGTCCTTTATATCTACAATCTCAATTTTGGGTAATTGAATGTCTTTATAACGACGAGTCAGCTCAACCAGACCATACTTATCCTGCTTTGCATTGTAATAACTCTCCATAGAAGGTGTAGCTGTTCCCAAAAGCGTCTTTGCTCCAGGATACATTTGTGCCAACACGATTGCCGCTGAGCGTGCATGATAACGTGGCGCAGGGTCTTGTTGCTTAAAACTCTGCTCATGTTCCTCATCGATGATGACAAGTCCTAGTCGTTGAAATGGGAGAAAAACAGCACTACGAGCTCCCAGAATAACATCGTATGGTGAATCTAACAACTGCTTTTGCCATATCTCCACACGCTCTGCATCACTGTATTTACTATGGTAGATTCCCAGCCGATTTCCAAAGACTGATTTCAAGCGTTCAGTTATCTGTACGGTCAGTGCAATCTCAGGTAGGAGATACAACACTTGCTTATGTTCATTGAGTGCTTTCTGAATAAGATGAATATAAATTTCAGTCTTACCTGATGAGGTAACACCATGAAGTAGCGTCACGTTATGTCCCATCATCTGTAAAAGAATTTGATTATAAGCTTCAGTCTGCGCTTCATTTAGCGGTTTGATATTCTGAGGACGTGGCGGGTTACCTCCATTCAGCCTGCCAACCTCCTTTTCGTATGTAACAAGAATATTCCTTTCCACCAAAGCTCGAACAACTCCTACAGAAGCATGAGAAACGTTCATTAATTCTTCTCTTGTCACCTCACGCAATAGTGTGTCTGGTGTGATTTCATCGATTTCATCGACACCAGCTAGCTGTAAGTAAGTCATCAAGACTTCCACTTGTTTCGAAGCACGCTTCATCGAATCAATCATAATGGATAGTGTCCGTTCATGAAGGAAGTTATCTGTCAAACGAATGTAAAGTTCGGTTCGAGGACGATAACCATATTCCTCCTTTAGGCCTGATGGCAAGGCGGCTTTATACACATCTCCGATTGGTGACATATAATAGTCAGAAATCCAATGCCAGAGCTTTAACTGCTGCGGAAGAAGTACAGACGTGTCATCGAGTACATTAATGATATTCTTATAGGTGATTTTCTTGCTACCTAATCTATTATTATCCGATGAATTCGGTATATTTACAGGATACTCCGCAACTACACCCACGTATATTTTACTCTTACCGAAAGGTACAGACACACGTACCCCTGCCGTAACTCTGGACACCATCGTATCAGGTATAGCATAAGTAAAGTAGCCTTCTAGAGGAAGAGGTAAGATTATATTTGCGTAAGTCATCATGAATAGTTTAACACCTAATCAGCCTTTTCAAGCTATACTCAATTTTATTATCGCTTTGAATACAAAGTTACAAAGAAAGATGCAAATACACAATGAACAAAGGACACAATAATATCAATCTGTGAGAAGAACAAACCTTATGAGATATTAGGGCACAAAAAATCCCATTTCATCGCTTATGAAATGGGATGTATTAACATTAAGCATTATACATTTTAAAAGAAATAAGCCACGCCAACCTGCCATGAACTGTTATTGCTTCCCTTTTTCTTAAAAGCTGAACTAGTGGCATCAACTGCTGTTTTCCATGTGATGTCAGCAGTATTACCACAAGCAATATTATAGTTAGCACTTACCTGTAAATGTTTGAAAGCTGTCACTCCGAACCCTAAATTCACACTGAAATTACTTTTCTTTAGAGCATAGTTACTACCATTTGTCCATTCGAAGTTTCTGGCACCTACGTTAAAAGCTATCTGAGGACCACCAAAGAAGAATATGTTAGCCATGCTACCTAAACCAATAGAATAACGTGCATTAATAGGGATAGCTATCTCTTGCTGTTTTACCGACTGATCAACAGAAACATGTTTAAGTTTCGCTGAACGCATATCATAAATAACAGAAGCATCCATGCCAAGTCCAACAACAGGCAAAGTGAATTTCACTGTTGGTCCAAAGAACCATCCTACCTGATTTGTCTTGTCGAAAACATCACTTGAGAAACTGAAGTCACTCACATTCAGTCCCGTCTTTACTCCAAACTTTAGTGGTTCATCTGCATGAGCAGGAATGGAAATAAGAAATGATAGGGCTAATAGAGCCGATGAAATAATTTTCTTCATATCCAAGAGTTTTAATAAGTATAGGCTAAAATCACTTAGTATGACACGTTTATAGTGATCTGCACATCTAAAAAGCTTGCTCAAGAAAGATATACAATCAGAACATATCTTTTTATTAATCGTATTCTTAAGCTTATTATTGCCCTGTTAGAATTAATTAAGGTTGATTCTATAAAATTCCTTTAAAGAACTTTTTTGAAAAGCCATTAAAGAAAGAATCCATCGAGGATTTTATAGAATCAACCTTAAGAAAAATTTTAATGACGCTCGCGACGAACAGTTACACGTGCTGGAGAAGTTACTGCACTGCTACTATTAGATGGACGACGTGAACGACTAAAACTACTTGATGAGCCACTAGATCGACGAGTACGAAGTCCCCTCTTTGGTACTTTCTCGGCTTCTTTGGCTGCCGAAATACTGTCAAGACTATCTCGACGAGCTGGATCACCATAGATTGTTCTTTCAAAAGCAACCAACTCGCGCTCAATTTTCTTCTGTTCAGCTGCCATGGCAGAATCGTTTGGACAATATTGTGCAAGCGTCTTACCCAACATATTAGTCGTTTTGTAAATCTTGCCCTTATAGAGATTCATCGTGAAGTAGTCGTCAACACTCATCGTTGCAGCATTATTCAAATTGCTTGTCATAATGGTTTGTTTCGCAAGGAAAGGAGCCAAATCATCGTAACGTACCCAGAAGAGCGGATATTTAACTTCGCCATCACCGAAATCATCTTCACGATACATAATAGGACAAAGAGCCACAACCTTACGATGAAAGGTTGCCGTACCTTGATCGTAATAGGCACTCTCCTTTAGGTAATAGCCTTTTACCTCGCCTGAGGGGATATCACTATTATCAAGACGAATACCATGATCGGTTCGTTCGTAGAAGATGTGATAGTTATCAAGGAACTGCAAAGGCTTTACACGAGCAGAGTCAGTGAAGATTTCATTACCATCCATACGATAGTTGTAAGCCGCAATACCGCCACGATTTGGTCCATTCATCATCAACTTAAAGATGTAGGTGAAGAGATTCATCTGCGAACCGACAGGTTCAGTAGGATAATACAATCCTGCATTAGCATCATCAGTAAGTTTCAATTCACGATAGATATCACGTCGCCAAACAACATCTTCGTCCATAGGAGCAGTTGTTGGGAAAGAGATCTGCGCACGTGTGGTAATCGTATTTGCGGGTGACTGACGTTGTTGCTGATTACGACGTGCAGCAGGCTGTGCACTAATGGTAAGTGCCAAGCAGGCTGTGAAAACTATGAGAAATATCTTTTTCATTTTTGTTTTGTTTGTTCTTTACTAAAAAGAGATGCTGTGATATAGTGTTTTATGAGGAGATATAAGTATCAACGTTATCTATCAACTTGTCAACCCGTAAACTCGACTACTCGTCAACTACTATCTCACAATGACCTCCATATTCCTTCCATTAAGTGTTCGGGTAGTTCCATCAGGTCCATGAACGACAACATTTGTGATGTAGAATCGCTTGTTACGACTCAACTGGCGGAATTGTTCTTTCTGTTGAGGAGAGAAAGAAGCACCATTACTTGCCAACGGAACAGCATTACCCAAATTATCAAAGAAGACAACACGGAAGCTCGCAACAGTGAAAGGAATGTCAAGCAAACCATCGTCAATAGCTGCTTGAATACCCGGAGCAGACATAAGTGCAGCCTTAGAGAGAGTACCACTCTTAAATCGATCAGCACCCATAGCAATATATGGCGATGGATCTGGCAATTTTCGAACACGGAACTTGTATTCTCCAATCTTACGTCCCTTAGCTGAAACTGCAATCGTTACAGGCTGACCAACAGTCGAAGGACGTGCTACAAAATGACCACCTCCTCTTGAAACGAGTGAACCACCAGACATAGTTGCCTGCACATCGTTCTGAGAAGTATTAGGGATACTGATTGTTATCGGGTTGTCAAAGCCAGCATAGAGTACATTCATCAAGTCTGCTGCAATAGTAGCCATTCCATCAAATGGTGGAACCTTTTGCATGCCTTTCGGATTGATATATTCTTTTGGTTGCGGTCCTCCCGTTACCCAATAATCTTGTGAGAAGTTTCTACGTAGCACGTTACCTGTTAAGTCCTTTATTAGGATGTAACCATTCAAAGTATGTTTACCTGGTGCTCCTGCTTTAACAGTTATCAGGTTGCCCTTAATGAGTTGTCCGTTAACAAATACTTGCGGCTGCTGGGTAGAGTCAACTGCACCCATAAACATTTGTGCGGTCATTGTCTCACCTGGGTAGAGACGAGTCTGACTTGGCACCACAAATGCTTGTAGCTTGTTAACACGTATGTCTTTCAAACCAACATTAGCCACCAAGGTATGTAAGACTTCGCCTTCTGCATAGCGAACGTCGCTCTGCACCTTAGAGAGAAGCGTTACCGCTGCCGCAACAGGCATATTTTCGAACATATATTCTTCCCAGTTCTTACCCATTGAATGGTGAGGTACCTCCGTAGAAAGGTTACTTGCAATAATCTTCTTCTGTCGTGGGTCCGTTACAAACTGCAAAATACGCGCTCTATAGTTATTAATAGCTTCGTAAAGCTTATGCCCCTGTCCATTGGCAGGGTTCAACATGATGTAACTGGCAGCCTCTATATTATCCTTTCCTTCAATGTTCAAGGGATCACCTTTCTCACCATCAGCCTCACGAACGATGGCGACTTTCAGCGATTGTGCATAGTTATAGAGAGAATCACTCATCTCTCTAACCGTTGATGCCATCATAAACCACAGCTTCACCTTCTGTGGATTCTTGCGCATCATTTGGTCGAGTTCGCCAAAGATAGCATCATTTTCCTTGGATGAATTTCCCGTTGTACGGTTTAGGCTCTCTTCAACAATTGAGAAGCCATTGAGTACCTCTGTTGAAATATTCAATGCCAACATTGCCATAAGGACGATATACATAAGGTTGATCATCTTCTGGCGAGGGGAAACCTTTCTCTTCTTAATAGCCATTCATTCTATTATTTGTAGTCGGAAGATAACAGAAAACTAACATCTTTCCTACCATATTTTCATCATTACAAGCTTTCAGGTGCAGACTGCTGAGGAGCAACACCAGGCGCAGCCACACGCATGTTAACAGTCATTGCCTCAATCATTCGAGCATAGATACTATTGAGTTGCTCAATCTGCTGTGCCATCCTGCGAGTCTGGTCATTAATCTGGTCGATTGTCCCAATCTGCTGACTAGCACTCTTAAGTTGCATCTCATAAACCTTAGCAATTCCAGTAAGCGTACGATTGAGGTTCTCCATCTCTTCGCTATCACGGGTCAGACGTTGACTCTGATCGTTCACCTTACCTAACATCTCGGTCAGATTCTGTAGTGCAGAGACGTAATTCGTCTGGGCTTCAACCATCTCTGGTGTCTGCTGTTGTGCATCAGCAATAGCCTTACTCTGCTGACCAACAACGGCTGCTGCAATATCACTTGCTGAAGGCATTGCCTGCTGAACACTCTGCGCAATGTTGTCGGCAGTAGCATGCGTTGACTGTGATTCTGAAACAGGATGTTCTACAATAACCTCCTTATCTTCTACAAACTCCTCGGCTATACGTTTTGTAAGTTCACGACCATCATCAGTCTTATCAAATGGTCGGTCGAAGGCAGAGAGGAAGAATACGATAACCTCAGTACCCATACCGAAATAGAGCATAATATTAGCACCTGGCAAGTGGGTCAACTTAAACAAGGCGCCGAGAATTACCACGGAAGCGCCCCAACTATAACCATAGTTCAGGAATGTTTGTCCAGGAACACTATCCATCCACTTCTGCAGATGGTATATGAAATTGTATTTGCTGTACTGTGTCATTTATCTTCTCTTTTTCTTACTATTTTTCTTATTCTCTTTAGCTGCCTCACTTGATGAACTTGCAAGACTACGAACACAACGAAAGCCTATGTAACTACGTGGTTGGTTCTGATACTCCCAAGTACGCCAAGCACTGCGGATATAGCTTTCTGGATCCTTCCAACTACCACCGCGAACACTCTTCTTTTTTAATCGATATGGATCTTCTTTTGCTGCTTTGTAGTCTAATTGAGGGTTGAGGTCGTTCATCGCATCAACACCAGCCTCTGTATAAATGGTACTTGTCCACTCGGCAACATTACCTGCCATATCATAAAGACCATTAGAATTTGCACCATAGATGCCCACTTTACTTGTAATCAAGTTACCATCTTTGGTGTAGTTTCCGCGATCTGGCTTGAAGTTAGCATAGAAACATCCATTGCCATTCTTAACATTTTGATTATCCCATGGGAACTCATCTTGATTCTTTCCTCGTGCAGCATACTCCCATTCGGCTTCACTAGGAAGACGATAACGTTGTACGTAACGCGCCTCTTTTCCCATTCCTTTTAATAAATACTCTGTACGCCAAGCACAGAAAGCATTGGCCTGTTCCCATGTAACGCCAACAACAGGATAGTTGTTATACGTAGGATTACTAAAGTAATTACGGAGATAAATCTCATTATCTGAATTACGGAAGTCGTTCACCCAACAGGTTGTATCTGGATAAACATTAACGATATAGGTATTCAGAAAGTCCCAAGGTCCTGTCAATGGACGGTTAATTGTCTCGTTATGAATAACGCCGTTTTCATCGACATAAGCTGTATCCTTTGATATCATTACCACCTCGTTTGGATCAACGGTGACATCAGTATTCAGATTACGTTCTTGTGGATTCAAACGATTGCGACGCAGAGCAGCTGATGTATAATCGTAAATCTCATAGCGATAATTCAACTGTCTGCCATCGATGCTCTTTTCGCCTGTAACTGGATTCGTAACATAAAAGCTTTCAAAAGCACGCTGTTCATCTTCATTTGGCTTACGTGGAAGACGTTTGTTCCAATTCAAATGAGGTGTAACTGGATCGCCATTCTTGTCTTCTGTAATCATATAGCTTTCATCACCGCCATAGGCTGGGTCAGCCAAACGAGTGCGAAGAATAGAATCGTGAACCCACTCTACGAACTGCTTGTACTCAGAATTGGTCACCTCTGTTTCATCCATCCAAAATCCATCAACAGAGATATCCTTTACAGGGGTTTTCTTACCCCAAAGAGAGTCTTGTTTTTCCAATCCCATTCTCAACCAACCACGCTTAACGAGCGTCATACCATATGGTGCTGGTTCACGGAAAGTACGACCGCCACCTACGCCAGTAACCTCACCGCCACGACCTGACGTAGAAGTTGATTTACCAGCAAAACAGCCTGTCAATGTTCCTAATACGAGTACACCAAGACAAAAGGCAACTATACTTTTTTTCATTTTCATTATATGTTTCTATAGAAATCTTACGCTTTTATGCTTGTTCCTGCTTTTCTTCTGCAGGTTTATATCGGTTTGATAGCTAACAAAAAGTCCATGACTACCATTCTTGAAAGCTGTCGAACCACTATACATCTCATAACTATAACCCACATTGATTCCATGAAAGGTTCCACCAACATAGGCCGTAAGAGAGTTTGTTGGACTATATGATAGACCGCCATAAAGTACTTTCTTTCCATGGGTATATACTAATCGTGCAGTGATGTCTGCTCGATAGCTCATGCCATCATAACGTGCCAAAACAGAAGTAGGTATAGATAGAAACGGATTTCGTAATTTTATATTGTATCCACCCGTTAAATAATATGTTCGATTTATTTGTAACTCATTGGTCTCACCCATTTCAACCAAGGGTGCATTAAGGTGCTGAACAGACGCACCAAAATACCAATTCTTGTGCGTATAATAAACGCCTACACCTAAATCGAGTCCGTGCCCATTGACTTCTCCTTGTGCTAAAGCTGGGTCACTCGACTCTTCTGGGTCTAACTTAGAGCCATCTAATTTTTCAAAAAGCATACCCACCTGAACACCTGCAGATAGCATTCCGCCCCAAAGTTCCTTGCGAAAGGCGTATTGTCCCGCTACACGCTGATGAACAAAGGCTCCTAACTTATCATTCAGAATAGAAATGCCCACTCCATGATATTGCTTCATGAAATAGATAGGCATATCTGCTCCGACATAAAAAGTGTTTGGATTGTGCTCATAACCCGCAAAGTCGAGGGCGTATGCACCCACAACATTCAGTTTGTTGTCCTTTCCGACTGTAGCTGGATTGAACAATGGCTCCATCGCCCAATAATGACTATAAGACGGATCATACTGTGCCCTGACAGAACCATCTATCAGACAAGTGAGTGTAAATATAAGTATTAAACGTTTAAACACGTGTCTATAACGTATAGGAGATTAAAATATTGCTTTCTTACACATAAATATTGAAGGGATATGACTATGAACTAAGAAGCTATCAAGCATGCGTGTGCGGTTATTTAGGCTATATAACGAATCGTGTGCGTTGTGTGTTAATATTCCACACGTGTGGTGCTGGTCCTTTGCACTTATGGTACAGATGATATGCACCACATGTGCGTAGGATTAACACCATTGCTGTATATGGAAGAGTAGGGATTTATGTGAGTTAAGCGTATTAAAACTAAGGTCAATATGGAGTTGTGTTTAGTTCTAGGCTATACTTTTTGACAATATTGTAGGCTCTATGACGAATTACACATATGATTCGTTATAGAGTCACTTAATATAAAAATAATCTCGTTTTATACGATAATATTTTTCTTATATGTGAGTCATTGTTATTTCAAAATTTGCAAAAGAGCTTTTTATCATTAATCTCTTGTATGCCTATTACCCTACCCTTTTACTACTGCTCCACTTCATACATGGAAACAAAAACATACACTTCAATAAGCAAAAAAAGAGGTTGTATCAATAATGACACAACCTCTTTTTTATTCTTTAGTATTCGTCTTCATTCCACAAGAAATCATCTTTTGAAGGATAGTCTGGCCAAATATCCTCGATACTGTCATAGACATCTCCCTCGTCTTCAATCTCCTGAAGATTCTCAAGAACCTCAAGTGGTGCACCTGATCGCATTGCATAGTCAATCAGCTCATCTTTTGTTGCAGGCCATGGAGCATCTTCCAGCTTAGAGGCCAATTCAAGTGTCC
>ERZ773045.1407-NODE-1407-length-10738-cov-10.428812_pt1 | contig 10738 bp, 9 predicted proteins | sample MGYA00580635_ERZ773045 | MGnify/ENA primary metagenome ERZ773045 (study PRJEB29015, sample SAMEA2738115) | human oral metagenome | biome: human oral; feature: human-associated habitat; material: saliva | place: China | collected 2261 ...
TTTGGTTTTCCTTCAAGATAATACTGAATCTTCTTTGTGCACTAAGGATTTCCATCAGCGCAAGATATTCTTTATCCTGTCCTTTACACGCATGATAACCACCGTCATCTAAACTCGTCTGTTCATCAGACATTATTTCAAATAGATCATCTTTATCCGAGAATACAAATTTACGAAGAATCAACCGTTCAGTTTCAATACTTTCCATATTACTTTCCTTTACTGCTTTCATATCCTGTCTCAAAACTAAATATACCTGTATTGATTTTAAAGTTTACATTGAACTTGCGTTGGCTTGTACCTTCTTTATTTTCTTTTTCCATAAGTGTTTTACCACGTGAAGTAACAGTTGCATTAGGAAGTTCTTTCTCTAATTGATGCACGTTAAACGAAGAAACCATCGCATTTTCAATGAGATACTTATATCCCTCTACTAGTTCTTTCTCACTGATTCCCCATTTGATATGTTTATATACTACACCTTCTTTGAGTTGGTTAATCATATCCATCAGATAACAAAGTCGAAAGCGAGAGACTGGTGGTTTTTCACATTCATCTGGAATCATCCATCTTCCTCTTTCATCTTTCTCTGCTAATGGTATGACTCCATCCGCACATAACTTTGTTACCGTCTTTACAGAACATTTCCATTTGCGAGCAGCTTCTTTTGTGTTCATAATTGTATCTCCTGTATATTCAAATTATATCATTTCCCAGGAAAACAAAAGATACTCTCTCGAGTATCTTAAGAAAGATTATTATTTAGCTTCAGGAAGAGCTACAAGATTCTTAGTTGTTCCTGTTGTTAGAATCTCATTGAAGTTATCCATTGAGTATTCAATCATATTTGCTAGAGCTTCATCTGTATTAGAACCGATATGTGGTGTTACCAATACCTTTGGATACATCTGAACAAGCTCACGAACTGTTGGATCAGAAATCTCCGCAGCACTACCTAACTTCTTGAAGAAGAATGCTGTTTCATTAGCGAATACATCTGTTCCATATCCATCTAACTTACCAGACTTAAGAGCAGCTAAGATTGCTTCGTTATCCTGTAATTCACCACGAGCAGTATTTAAGAAGATTGAACCATCCTTCATCTTGCTAAAGAATTCAGCGTTAGCCATCTTGTCGTTCTGACCAGGGAAGTATGGAACATGCAAGCTTACGATATCAGACTGTGCTAGTAATTCATCAAGAGTTACATAGTCTAATACTTCTCTGCAAGCATCATTTTCATAAACATCATAGCCAAGAACCTTAGCGCCTAAGCCCTTAAACATCTTAGCCTCGGTAAAACCAATTCTACCTGTACCAATAATACCTACTGTACAGTTACGAATTTCCTTAGAGAAATATGTTGGTGAAACTAGGAAGTCTCCTGCAGCAGTTGCACTTGTCGCAGCTGCTGTATGACGTAATAACATCATACCTAATGTTAAGGATAATTCAGCGATAGCGTTTGGAGAATAACCAGGAACACGTGCAACAATTAACCCTAAATCCGCTGCTGCTTGTAAGTCAATATGGTTGAAGCCTACAGTACGCGTAAATACATACTTGATTCCATATTCCTTTAACTTCTCTAAGTTTTGACGGTCTCCAACACAGTTACCACGTAGTAAAACTGCGTCAGCACCTTCACACTCAGTGATATTCTCATGTGTTGTTAAACCCTCAACAAGCTTTAAGTCATAGTTATACTTATTATACTTGTGGAAAAACTCTACTTCATTTGGACGAACACCATAACATACTACTTTAAATGACATAATTTTACTCCTTCTGTTTATTATTTATGAAAGCGGGATATTTATCCCGCTTTATTATAATACTATTCTTAATTAAAAGATTCCTAAATGTCCAATTAATTCAACGATAACGATCCAAATAGGAGCCATAATAACAGCTGCTAATGTCGCAATCAATGAAGTGTTAGACGCAATGAGGGCACCCTTATCAAAACGAATTGCATAAGAAGCCGCAACTGTTGCTGGAGGTGTAGCCATCATAATAACTGTTGTACCTAAAGAAACAAGATTAACTGGTAAGATATGAGTTACTGTTAAGATTGCTAATACAACGATGTTGAATGCAGGGATAATCAATAACTTAATAAATGTATAGTACAATGCCTTCTTGTCTGTCATCGCATCCTTGAAGTTTACTGAGCCAAGTGTAGAACCAATCGCTAACCAAGCAAGTGGAGAAGATAAACCAGCCAAGTAAGTTAAAATCTGAGTGATCTGTGGAGATGTAAGGTCTAAACGCATGAATGAAACTGACTTATTTACCATTTCACCTGTTGTGGCATCCTTAACAGCTACAGTAACCTGTGGTAAATATGCTTGTGCTAGCCACAAGAATAGACCTAAGAATGTAGCGATAACGATTGGATTTAAGAACATAGACTTGATGTTCTTAGAAGTCATCTTTAATCCACTCATCTTGATATATCCATAAGAATATAAGAAGATTCTGTAACCAATGTTGAAGATAGAAGCGTATAACGCACCTTCTGCACCATAGATTGCACTTACAATAGGAATTCCGAAGAATGTTGTAGAACCGAAGATACTTAGTACACGTAAAGCATCCTGTTCATCACCTTCAAACTTCGCATAGAGCGGAATTGTTAAGAAGATGAGTAAGATATAAATTACGATACCCCAGATTAATACATTTAAACCCTGTGTAAATGTTTCTGGTTTGATTGGCGCCATAAATGACTTAAATGCCAATGCAGCAATTGATACTGAAAGTACAACCTGTGTTAATACTTTCGCTGTGCGATCATCGAATACCTTCTTGCGACGCATAACATAACCTAATAGGATAATCGCTATGCTAGAAATAATAGCCGAATTGATCTTTTCATTTGATAATGTCTTTACAAAGATATCAAAGAAATTCATGTAATAGTCCCCCTCTTTCAAATATATATTTCAATATTTACGCGACTTAGTATAGCAAACCTCGACTTTCATTTCAATCCCTCATAGAATGTTGCATATCACACAATCTAATAACACGTATTTTATGTTCATTTTTCATACATTGTAATCATGCATGCATATAAAAAACCATTCTTTGTGCTTGAATGGATTTTTTTCACAATTTTATTTTTCTAATAGCTGTACTACCTGCAAAACATTTGTAGTACTCACACAATCATAATCATCTTTTTCATGATATGCATAGCTTATATTGCCTAATGTTGTCGTGGGATCCTTTCTCCAAGTTTTACAGCTTCCATGAAACTGATGAATCCCGGTTCTTTCACGCAAAGTTTCTATATTATCTACATTAATACCACTGCCTGCAAGAATTTCAACTTGTTCCCCAAATTCAGACTGTAATTTCTTTAGTAGTTCACAACCCTGTAATGCAGTTGGCTGTAACCCACTTGTTAGAATACGATCTACTCCACAATCGATAAGTTGTTGAATCGCTGCATACGGATCAGACACACAATCAAATGCTCTATGGAATACTGCTTCCTTATGATAATGATGTATCAGTTCAACCATCTTCTTTGTTTGAACCGTATTAATTGTCGCATCTGGATTTAAAAATCCAAATGCGATTCCATCCGCACCATTCTCTAATAAAATTCTAGCATCCTCGAACATGGTTTCAATTTCAACATCGTTGTAACAGAAACCTGCTGCACGCGGACGATTCATGCATATGACCTTAAGCAATGTCTTTTCTTTCACTAGCTTTAACATAGCCAAGCTTGGCGTAAGTCCACCTAGATATAATGCACTATTTAACTCTACTCGATTGGCACCACCCTGCTCTGCATTCATACAGTCCTGTACACTTCCAGCACAAACTTCAAAAATATCATTCTTCATTCTTGTATCGGCGCCATCCTTTCACGAATATATGCATCGATCCATTCTTGCGTAGCTTTTGTAATAACAGTATTTCCATCAACATTCTGTGCACGATATACGGTTGGTTCTTCATTTTCTCGATATACCACAAAAGAGAAATTCTGGATGTTTGTTGCACAGCCATAGTTACCATATTTATCCATCGCTACAACACTTAAATCGCCCGCAAGTCCACGACTCTTTTTTAGCTTTGCATCTAGTTCATTGACTGTTTTTTGACAAGCTTCTTGTGGTGTTAAACCTTCTTTCATCTTACGAACAATTTCATAGGAGATACATCCCTTCATCAAATCTTCACCAAGACCTGTTGCAGTTGCACCACCCACTTCAGAATCCGCATAGAAACCACCACCAACAATAGGAGAATCACCGATACGTCCAGCTCTCTTCATAAATAAACCACTCGTTGAAGTACCTGCAACGATTCTTCCGGTATGATCTAAAACCACTTCACCAACCGTATCGTGGCCATCATATGGTTTTAATTCTCGTTCTTTAATTTCTTTAACCCGTTTACGATATAACTGTTTCGCACGGTCTGTTAACAAGTTCTTTCTTTCAAAACCTTTCTTGCTAGCATACTTTTCAGCACCTTCAGCCACAAGAACACAATTCACAGTATCTTTCGATAGTTCTTTCGCAATGGAAATTGGATTTGCAAAATCTTTAATTCCCGCAACAGCTCCAACAGCCATTGTATTTCCATCCATATAACCAGCATCAAGTTCAACTACCATTTCCTCATTCGGCAAGCCACCATATCCAACGGATTTAAAAAATGGAAAATCTTCTACACAGCGGATAGCATGTTCAATTGCTTCTCCACTGCTTTTACCCTCTTTTAATAGTTGACCAGCTTCCTCTACACCTTCTAAAGCCATTCTCCATGTCGCAATGATTCCCCACATTTCAGCATCCTCCTAATCAATTGGTTTACGATAAAAACCACCATAAAAATCATCAGTTCTATAAACATTAATGATTGCACGTGGATCTACACTTAAAATTAAATGTGCAATCTCCTTCACTTCTAACGTTGATACAACTGTATTCAACATGTAATTCTTTTTATGAGAGTAGCCACCATAACTTTCCCAAACCGATATTCCATGTCTATATTTTTTCGTATACGCAGCCGTAATCTCCTCTGGCATCGTACTTGTTATCTGCATGGTACTTCTATCATATCTTCTATACAATCCTTCAACTACCTTTGTAGAAACAAACTGCATGATGATTGAATATCCAGCACGCTCCCAACCAGAAACAAATCCAAAGATACATAACAAGATGCAGTTATAGATAAATACATAATTCCAAATACTTTTGCCTGTTTTATTGGATACATATAATGCGATAAAATCGGTACCACCTGTACTTGCATTTCCAGCAAGTGCAGCCACAAGACCTAGTCCGTACACAACACCACCGATAATAATGTTCAGTATAATATCATCAAACAGTGTGTTAAATGGAAGGATAACCAAGAACAGTGATACACAAGCAAACTGTAAAGTAGATAAAATCGTAAACTTTGTAGAAATCGATCTACCACATAGAATCGCAACCGGCAGATTTAATAAAACAATCATCAATGATATAGGTATCTGTATATTATGCTGACTACCAATTACATTTATCAAAATAGCCAATCCTGTAAAACCACTAGACAATAATCCAGCAGGTCTTAAGAATGCTTTCAATGCATATGTTTGTAACAGTGCAGAAAAAATTACACATAGAATACTAAACAAAAATCTAAATATCTGCTTCTCTGTAAGACTGGTAAGCTTTTGATTCATTTTAAACGCCTCATTTTCTACTACTATTTTAGTAAATTCTATCTTTGTTTCCTATACTTATTTTCACAACAAAATGGATGTGACGAAGTACATTCTTCATCAACATCCAATTTGTAGCTTTTTACTATAGTGGTGGATACTGCATTGCCAACTAAAAGTGTTGATAACAGCATTTGTGTATCACCAATGCAATTATATTTTTACTTTTCTTTTTGAAAGTTCTTTATAGTTTTCATCGTTACATCCCTTAAATCAATAAGATTTAGTTACGGTAGAAACGAATCATTCTCTCCTTCATTTCTTTTGGAACAGGTAAATTCTCAACGATGTAGTAGTACCCTACCAATCTATTATCTACAACCTGCTTCACACGTTTCAAATATGCCTGTCCTACTTCGTCCTTCGGTACATATTGATAATTTGATGTCCAGAAGGACTGAATAAATAAAGCGGTGATTAAAAGATTCACTTCCTTATCTAAATCAGGTGTTAGATTTGAGAAGATATGTGCAAAAACTTTATCCAAAACTAGGTGCTTCTCATTCCTAACTGTCATGATAGATGTTTCATTTGTCTGATTGTAGTTGTATACAATGTCATTTATGTAGTATACGCATCCAGCAGTCGCAACTAAAATTGGCCATAGTGAAAGGTCTTCATAATAGGAGAATTCTAAATATCTTAATTTCTCAAATAGTGATCTATCATAAACTGAACTGTGTCTACATGGGAGCAGGAAGGACGCTCCACGGATAGATATCTCTCCTGAACTTCTTCCTTGGTATGCTGGTAGATTTTTAACTCCATCATACATGATACAGTTACCCTTACAGATTTTATAACCTTTCTGAATACCGCTATATAGCTTTTCAATATAATCAGGTTCCACCCAGTCATCGACGTCTATAAATGATAGGTATGGTCCTGTTGTGTTTTCAATTCCAATGTTTGATGCACGTCCAAGGTCAGCAATCTCCGTTACTAATACACGAATACGGTCATCCTTTTTCATCCACTCTCTTACTTTCTCTTCAGTTGAGTCAGTTGTACCGTTGATAACACATAGAATTTCAAGATTCTTATATGTTTGTGCTACTACCTTTGACAAACAGTTATCAATATATTTTTCACCATTATAAATTGCAATAATAACTGAAATAAGTGGTTCTACCATATATACCTCCGTAGATAACGAACGATGTGTTTTTATACTTAAAAAATCATCATTATCGCTATAGTTTATTCTACAACGTTTTATGATGATTCCAAATAAATACTTAGCATACCATGCGAACACATTTTCACATACGTTCTTGTTCTTTGCAATCATATTCTATAAGTTTTTTATTCTAATAAAAACCTATCGATGTGTTCTTTACATCAATAGGCTTTTTATCCGTAATCTTTTACTTAGAATTCTTCTTTTTTGTAATGAATGCACCAACACTTCCAATCATTCCTGTAAATAACATGAATGCTGAAGTGAATAAACCAGCATCACCTGTCTTAGGTGTTGACTGTACTGCAGGAGCTGGTGCTTCTGGCTGCGCTGGAGTCTCAGGTGTTGCAGGAGCTGGCGCTTCTGGCTGTGCTGGTGTCTCTGGTGTTGCAGGAGCCGGTGTTTCTGGCTGCGCTGGAGTCTCTGGAGTTTCTGGAGCCGGTGTTTCTGGAGTTGGTGTATTCTCTGGTTCTGTAGGAGTTTCTACAATCTTCTTGTACACGTGAACTCTATCACCGTTTGCTTCAGTACGTGTTGTAACATATTCATAACCTTCGAAGTTTTCTTTATCTTTTAAGCCAAACTTCTTATCAACATTTGCACCACCAACAGTAACCGGTGTTCCATCTTCTGTTACAAAGTGTGTGTAGTCAATACCTACACGAAGTACACGATCAGTAGCTGGTGAGGATGTAAAGTCTGTGACTGTTGCATCACCCCAAGGTTTAGATAACATATCATTTACCGCCGGTTCAGTTTTAACATTTGCAAGTAAATCAGCGTAAATTACGTCTGATGTATATTGCTTGTATGTATCTCCTGGTAAATCTTCATAAGGACTATACATAATATCGTATTTACCTGCCTTGCTACCAAGTGCACCTGCAACGTCTTCTTCAACTTCACCTGTCTTTAAGGATTCGTCAATCTTAACAATTGTTTCATAAGGAACCATCTCAGTAACTGTCGCATGTAATGTCCAATATCCATTTCCAAATAGTGGAATCAAACTTGCATCTTCAATTTCAGGTTGGAATCTTGTATCACCTGCTTCAACTGGTAAGTCAAATACATATCTGTCAGTCCATAATGAATCGAACATACGGTAACCCTCTTCACCCTCAAGTGATAGGACTGCATTCTTTACAGTAAACTCTGAACCATCTGCTTGATCAATCAATGTCACTTCATCAGTGAACATGTATTTATCCAAACCATTTTCAAATTCAGGTTCGCTATCAGACATCGAATTTACTAAATAACCCTTAACATTAGCCCAATCTTTTACCTTTACTGTTTTCCCAGCATGATCACCACCATCAATCGTAAATTCATAGTCTTTGTCCAAAGTAATCTTCTCTGCTCTTGTCTTGAATAATGAAGTGTAGTTATTTACACCTGGGAATGTGTAACCACTTGTAGGTTGGTCAACCTTAACCTTACCTAAGTTTGTTGTGTCATTATTTTGTGGTTCTGTAGCTAAGAATGCTTGAATCTTAGCTTCTTCTTCAGCTGTCAAAGCTGCTTGTGCATATGTGTTAATTGCACTTCTATAAGTTAGAGTTGGTGTAACTAGTAACGCCAAACCTAACGCTGCTGTATTAATCACTCTCTTCTTAATTCTTTTCATATTGGTCTCCTTCGATTTATCTTGATATTTTGCGTGCTTTCGACTGTACACAAACAAACCAGTACCTGTAATCACTACAGTTCCTTATTCGATTTTTTAAACCGGTTGCGTATCAAAACGACTCGAAATGCTAGGCTATTGTATCTGACATATCACTCATCGGCAATTCATATGCTCATATAATTTATTAATATTTTTTTAACTCAATATATATGTATACAATTGCATAATTATATATCTAATAGATGCTATACATAGTTCAAACAAAAAAATCCTACTGATTTCTCAATAGGATTTGTAATGAATATTTATTTAATTATGCATTCTTTTTCTTAGTAATGAATGCTGCAGCACTTGCAATCATACCTGTTACTAACATAGCGAAAGCAGTGAATAAGTTTGTATCGCCTGTCTTTGGTGTTGCTGGAGCTGCAGGAGCTGGAGCAGCTGGAGTTGTAGGTGTAGTAGGTGAAGGCGCTACTGGAGTAGCTGAAGCCTTCTTATACACGTGAACTCTATCACCATTTGCTTCAGTACGTGTTGTAACATATTCATAACCAGCAAATGTTTCCTGTGGTTGTAAGCCAAACTTCTTAGCAACTGGAGTTCCATCAGCCGCCACAACAGATGTACCATCTTCTGTTACAAAGTGTGTGTAGTCAATACCTACACGAAGTACACGGTTAGTAGCTGGTGAAGATGTAAAGTCTGTGACTGTCGCGTCACCCCAAGGTTTAGATAACATATCATTTACCGCCGGTTCAGTTTTAACATTTGCAAGTAAATCAGCGTAAATTACGTCTGATGTATATTGCTTGTATGTATCTCCTGGTAAATCTTCATAAGGACTATACATAATATCGTATTTACCTGCCTTGCTACCAAGTGCACCTGCAACGTCTTCTTCAACTTCACCTGTCTTTAAGGATTCGTCAATCTTAACAATTGTTTCATAAGGAACCATCTCAGTAACTGTCGCATGTAATGTCCAATATCCATTTCCAAATAGTGGAATCAAACTTGCATCTTCAATTTCAGCTTTGAATCTTGGATCTGATTCCTCAATAGGCAAATCAAATGTGTAACGGTTATACCATAATGTTTCCCATGGGCGATCACCATCAGGATTATTTACTGGAAACACTGCGTTCTTAACAGTGAATTCAGAGCCATCTGCTGTATCAATTAGAGTTACTTCCTTAGCATAAAGGAATTTATCTTCATAACCTATAGGAGTTGGACTTCCATCACCCATCTTGAAAACATCATAGGCATCAACACTTGCCCAATTCTTAATCTTTACTGTCTTTCCATTATTTGCATCACTAGACTCAATTACATATTCATAGTCTTGATCAATATTAACCTTTGTACTACGAGACTGGAATAAAGAAGTATAGTTATTTACACCTGGGAATGTGTAACTTGATGGTTGAGTAACTGCTACCTTACCAATATTTGTTGTGTCATTATTTTGTGGTTGAGTAGCCAAGAACGCTTGAATCTTAGCTTCTTCATCTGCTGTTAAAGCTGCCTGCGCATATGTATGGATTGCACTTCTAGACGCTAGTGTTGGTGTCATCAATAGCGCAAGTCCTAAAGCTGCACTGCTGACGATCTTTCTCTTATTGGATGCCTTCATTTCTTCCCTCCTTCGACGCATACTCTTTCGCCGGTTTCCTTTTCTCAAGTATTTTATAGCGATTCAATCTACATTTTCTTTATGTAAATCCCCTTATAGTTTCCGCCTTATTGATACATCTTGAGTTATCTCTTTAATGATATCTAATAAACATATGGGCTAGCAATCAATATGCCTACTCTAAATTATTAATGTTTTCTTAATATGTATTCTTTGTGATAGGTTTATATAACTTTGCTTCTTTTTGTATATAATAAGCTAAAATTACTATCCTAATTATCATGAAAGTATGCTACTTATTCAAATTCATAAAATTTCATATAATTGTATCTTTTTACTGTAGATAAAAGGTAGAAACAGTAAATTAACTTTCATCTACTATCTCTACCTTTTTGCATCATATTAAAGTGTTTTTACTTACAAATTATCTTGCAAACTTTTTCTTTTCAATCATTGTGATGATTGCTGCCATGAGTGAGATTACAAAGATGCTTGCATATGCCATCGGATTAACGTGGTCTGCTGTCTTTGGTGTCTCCT
>ERZ773045.1408-NODE-1408-length-10730-cov-7.235972_pt1 | contig 10730 bp, 10 predicted proteins | sample MGYA00580635_ERZ773045 | MGnify/ENA primary metagenome ERZ773045 (study PRJEB29015, sample SAMEA2738115) | human oral metagenome | biome: human oral; feature: human-associated habitat; material: saliva | place: China | collected 2261 ...
ATCTAACACACGTAAAGGATTTTTGTGAAGACGATTTTTTGAATCTTCACTTAATTCATCCGCAAATGGTTCTAAGTAACTGATTAACGCTTCACGGTATTTAATACGGTCAGCTGTTTTACCTAGTGAGTTAATCACTAAGCGCATATTTGATAATCCGAGTTCTTTTAATAAATCCCAAGCCATCGCGATCGTTTCTACGTCTGTAGCAGGATTTGTAGAACCAAACACCTCAACTCCTAATTGGTGGAATTGACGAAGACGTCCTGATTGTGGACGCTCATAACGGAACATTGGAGCCATATAATACACTTTATAAGGTTTCTTATGCTCTGGTCCGTATAATTTATTTTCTACATAAGCACGAACAATCGCTGCAGTTCCTTCTGGACGAAGTGTAATGTGACGATCTCCTTTATCGTAGAAATCATACATCTCTTTTGAAACGATATCACTCGTATCCCCAACACCACGGCTAAATAAATCGTAGCTTTCAAACATTGGTGTACGCATTTCTTCAAATTGATAATCGCCTAAAATGATGCGTGCTGTTTCTTCGATATAGTGCCAAATTTTGAGTTCTTCAGGTAATAAATCGGCTGTTCCTTTTGGTTTTTGAATCATATGAATCATCCTTTCTTTCGATAAAAATAAAAAAATCCCAACTTCAATAGAAGTCAGGACGAAAATTTCGTGGTACCACCTTAGTTCGGAAAGAGCTCTTTCCCTCTTAATGATAACGGAATTACCGGAATAACTTTGCATTATTCTCCTCAAGAGTGTCTTTCCTTGTACGATTAGAAGCTTTCAGCCACGGCTTCTATCTCTTTAGTGTACGTTTTATGTCTCTGTCTAAGGATTTATATTGTTGCTATAAAGAATACTAGAGGAATGCGTATTTGTCAAGAAAACCTCATTATTTTTTAATCTCATAATCTACTAAAAACGAAAAATCAAAATGTAACTTATATGTTACATTTTGATTTTTGAACTCTTACTGTATTAACTGGTCGATCGCTTTAATAACACCATTGTTTTCATTAGTATCTGTCACGATATCCGAAATAGCTTTTACTTCTTCGCTAGCATTTCCCATCGCAATGGCAAGTCCTGCGTATTCTAACATTTCGATATCATTAGCAGCGTCTCCAATTGCCGCGATTTCACTTGGTTGGATATTTAGTTCTTGGGCTAATTTTTCTAATCCAAAAGCTTTATTTACACCTTTTGTTAGTACTTCAACTAAATATTTTTGGCTACGAACTACATAAAATTCATCTCTCCACTCCTGGGGAATAAATGTTTCAAACTCATTGAGTTGCTCTTCATCACCCATTAGTAGAATTTTATAGAAATCAGTAGTTAAAGATTCTTCTGTAGGAATTCTTTTGAGCTGGCCACTCACAAGTTTTACATCGAACTCCATCCATTCAGTTGGTTCTTGATCAAAACAATAATAGTAATCAACACCTGCCCCCATTACGCTGATACCGTGTTTCTTACCCAATTCAATCCATTTTTGAATTGCTGCAGAATCAAGAAAGGCATCCATCACACGGTTACCTGTTTGGCTCTCATAAATATTGGCACCGTTTTGACTAATAATATAGTGGTTCTCTTCTAAATATCCTAAGTCTTTTAAATATGGACGAATTCCACTTTCAGGACGCCCTGTACAGAGCACTAATAAAGTTTCAGTATTTCTGTTATGAAAGTTCTTGAAATATTGTTTCGTCTCTTCAGATAGTTCTTTTTTACTGTTTAATAGTGTGCCATCCATGTCGATAGCTATTAATTTAATCATTACAACTGCTCCTTTTTATTCAATACAAAATCTATTTTATCACAAATACTCTATTGAAAACATACCCAACAAAAAAACACTCTCTTTCCGAGAGTGCTTTTTCGCTTAGTTTAAGATTCGAATCGTAACGTTACGTCTTCCCCATTGGTTTGCTTGATCTACCGTTGTGAAGTGAAGGTCAATGATATTTCCTTTAATGGCTCCACCAGTATCTCCTGCAATGGCAATTCCGTATCCAGGAACTTCCACTAAGCTTCCTAAAGGAATCACGCTTGGGTCAACTGCGATAACTGTTGGATTCTTACGTAAGTCGATACCAGTCGCTGTATAAGGGCTTAATCCTGGCTCATTATAAGAATATCCAGTCGCTTGAACGTTTAATGTTCTTCCACCAGATTGGTTGCTTGTTGCAGATGCTTGCGTCGTTGGTGTTTCTGATGTAGCAGGCGCTTGCGATTGGGCAACCGTTGTAGCTGGTTCAGCTGTCGCAGCTTGTGTCGTTGGTGTTTGCTGCGTAGATGAGGCTACCGCTGGTTTATCTGTAGTTAATTGTGCAACTGCTGTAATAGCTGAGGCAACCACTGCAGATGTTTCTTTCTTTTGTTCTTGAACTTTTGCAAGAGCTTCTTTGTTATCAGCAATTAATTTTTTTAAATCATTTACTGAACCTTCGAACGCTTGACTCTCAGCAGTAAGTTGTTCTTTTTTAGCGACTAAGTCAGTTGACGCTTGTTCTGCTGCTGTTTTCAGGCGAGATAATTCAGCTACTTGTTCTGATAAGTTCTTCAACACTTCTTCATCCGATTGGAATAATTGTTGAAATACAAATAATCGATTTAAGAAATCTGAAATACTTTCTGAATTTAATAAATGTAAAATACTATAAGAAACAAAGTCAGAAACTTGAATTTGTTGCAATCGTTTAGATGCGACTTGTTTACGTTCTTCCACTTTTGCTTCTTGAGTCGTAATCTTTTCAGCAAGTGTTTCTTTCTCTTTATTGAGAGAATCGATTTGTTGGTTTAAACTTTCAATTTCTTGATATTTCGTATTCACTTTTTGTAATTCTGAAGTTAATTGTGCTTCTAGTTTTTGGATATCCGTTTCCTCCGCAAATACTGAAGGTGCTAACGGTCCAGACACTAAGATAAAAGCCATTAAAGTCAGAACAATATGTTTAATCTTTTTCAAAAGTGATTTTCACCACACTTTCTCCAACTTACCTCACATTTTACATGAGAAACATATTGAGAAAGTATCAGTTATATTACAGAACTGTAACAAAACTTTACAATTTTATGATTCCTTAAGATAAGCTTTTAGCGCTTCAAGGAGCTCATCGCTGCTAGAAACAATCTCTCCGCGAAGCTTCACAAGGCCTGCTGTATAAAGGTTTACATAGCTAAATTGTGACTCTGCTACTTCTTGCAAAGCCTCTAATTTTTGAGGATTATCTGCTCCTTGTTGACGGCTGTCTGTGTATAAACCAAGAATTGGCATATCTGCGTGATACGCTACCCCAATTTCACTAGCTACACCGACATCAATAATTGCTCCATCTAATACAGCAATCATCAAATCTGATTCTAATAAGGCATCTGTATCATATTGGGCAATCATCGTTGAGTCCGCATATGAACTCTTATCGTTAATCGCCATTTGTTCCTGTGGTAAGTATACCTCTACCCCTGGGAACTGGTTGCGAATCTTTTCTACTAGAACTTTGTTAAAGGCTAATTCCATTTCTGAGAATAATGGACTTGCAAAATAAATTTTTGTCATTTGAATACCTCCTCTAATAATCTTATCCTACACTAAATACCGAAAAAAGACCAGAAGACTTTTACGCTTCTGGTCTACTCTTATTAATTATATAAAGCATCTACACGTGCTTGAACAGCCTCATCTTCAAGGAACTCATCATAAGTAGAGCCAAGACGGTCCACAATGCCTTTTGGTCCGATTTCGATAATGCGGTTCGCTGTTGTTTGAATGAACTCGTGGTCATGACTTGAGAATAGTAATGAACCTTTGAAGGCGATTAAGCCATCATTCAATGCAGTGATTGATTCTAAGTCTAAGTGGTTTGTTGGGTCGTCTAAGATTAACACGTTTGCTTTAGAAAGCATTAATTTAGATAACATACAACGCACTTTTTCTCCCCCTGAAAGTACGGTTACTTGTTTCATAACATCGTCTCCAGAGAATAACATACGACCTAAGAAGCTACGTAAGAATGTGTTATCTTGTTCTTCTACTGGTGCGTATTGACGTAACCATTCTAAGATATTTAAGTTCTCGTTTGAGAATTCGTCTGTCATATCTTTTGGTAAGTACGCTTGACTAGTTGTGACACCCCACTTGAATGTACCACTGTCTGCTTCCATTTCGCCTGTTAAGATCTTGAATAATGTTGTAATTGCAATATCTGAACGGCTTAAGAAGGCCACTTTATCGTCTTTTGATAATTGAAAGCTTACATTTTCAAAAATCACTTCGCCATCAATTGTTTTTGATAAACCTTCGACTAATAATAAGTCATTACCGATTTCACGCGCTGGTGAGAATCCAACGAATGGGTATTTACGGCTTGAAGGTTGAATATCATCCAATGTAATTTTATCCAACATTTTCTTACGAGAAGTCGCTTGTTTTGATTTAGAAGCGTTCGCAGAGAAACGAGCGATAAACTCTTGTAACTCTTTGATTTTTTCTTCTTTCTTCGCGTTTTGGTCAGCTAATAATTTCGCAGCTAATTGGCTTGAATGTAACCAGAAATCATAGTTCCCAACGAATAATTTAATCTTACCAAAGTCAACGTCTGCCATATGCGTACATACTTTGTTCAAGAAGTGACGGTCATGGGATACTACAATAACAGTGTTATCAAAGTTGATTAAGAACTCTTCTAACCATGCGATTGATTTTGCATCCAAACCGTTTGTAGGTTCGTCTAATAAAAGAACGTCTGGTTTACCGAATAAGGCTTGTGCAAGTAACACTTTAACCTTGTCTGCTTCGACTAACTCACTCATTAATTTATAGTGTTGGTCTTCAGTGATTCCTAGACCTTGTAATAATTGTGAAGCATCACTTTCTGCTTCCCAACCGTTTAATTCAGCAAACTCCCCTTCAAGTTCAGCAGCACGAATACCATCTTCATCAGAGAAGTCTTCTTTCATGTAAATAGCGTCTTTCTCTTTCATGATGTCATATAAATGTTTATGTCCCATGATAACTGTATCAATAACACGTTCATCTTCGAAAGCGAAGTGGTCTTGTTTTAAGACTGTTAAACGTTCATGTGGATCTAGGATAACTTCACCAGTTGTTGGTTGTAATTCCCCAGATAAGATTTTTAGGAATGTTGATTTTCCGGCACCATTCGCACCAATAACCCCATAACAGTTTCCTGGTGTAAAAGTGATGTTTACATCGTCAAATAATTTACGGTCTGAAAATAATAGACTTACATTTTGTACTTTTAACATTTCGTTCTCCTTTGTTTTTGAATTCGATTCATTCTATCATACTCTAGCTGTTTTTTAAACCTTTGTACTAACTGTTACACAAAATAAGCTAGTCTGCTGTAGACTAGCTCAAATAGTATTCTGTGTCTTACTTTGTAAATTTCAGTTCAACCTTATATCCATTCTTCGCGGCCATTTCGATAATAGTTGATAAGCGTGGATTCGTTTTCCCTTTTTCTATTGCAGAAATTTTATTTTGTAACAGCTGATTCTCTTCGGCATAGCGACTTTGAGAAAGACCGGTTTCAAGGCGTAACTCTACAAGCTGCAATGCAATCTTTTGCTTCGAATATTCTTTATTAAAATCAGATACAAAATTAGGATACGTAGTATTTAACATAGTGTATAATTTCTTCTGGTATCGTCCCATTTGGTACATCCTCCTTATAGTCTCTTGAAACCTCAAAGCGTAAATACTCCCGTTTATTCTTTCCTGCTCCCCATTTTTCCCAGACGGCTGGCGTGAGACCTTCTTCTTCAATGATGGTTAGTATTGCTAATATTTTTACCAATTTATCATAAGGAAGATCTTTAATATCCTCATATTTTGATTCACTTATTTCAAATGTTTCTCCCATAAACATCCCTCCTAAACACATTATACCGTATAAGGAATATACCGTATACGGTATATCTTACTTTTTATAAAAAAAATCCGTAGACAAAATTGCCTACGGATTAACACTATTATTCAGTTACAATAACTGGACGTTTTAAGCGTTCCACCGTTTCAGAAATATTTCTGAAGTGGTCGCTGACACGTTCTAAGTTACTTAATAAGTCCATTACGAAGATACCTGATTCAGCAGAAGCAATACCCTTGTTCATACGTTTCATGTATTTATCGCGAACTTCAATCTTGAGTTTATCAATATCACGTTCGATTTGGATCGCTTGTTGAACTTTATCTTGATCACCAGTTGATAAGGCGTCAATTGATAATGCGAATCCTTTTTGAACAAGTGCGTACAAGCCATCTAATTCGTGAGCTGTATCTTCGTCTAGGAAGATTTCGCGTTCGATAATTGATTTTGCGAAGTCTGCAATGTTTTCTGCGTGATCCCCGATACGCTCGATGTCGTTAGCTGTACTAAACAATTCATCGATTGTTTGTTGGTCTTTTGCAGATACACTTTGTTGAGAAATTTCAACTAAATACTTCACAATTGCTTTTTCGTACGCATTGATATTTTTCTCGTTTTCAAGAGCTTTCTTCACAAGTTTCTTATCACGCGTACGAGCAGCTCCAATCGCATTTTCTAAAGCACTACTTGTTTCTTGAGCCATCGCAGCAAATTCATACATTGTGTTTTCTAACGCGATTGATGGAGTTACCAAGATACGTTTATCAAGATAACGCGTAATGCTTTCTTCCTCGTCTTCTCCATCTGGAATAATCATTTGAATCAACTTCACTAAAAGATTTGTAAATGGGAATAAGACAATTACGTTAACGATATTGAAAATCGTATGTGCATTGGCAATCTGACGAGCAACATTACCAGGATCAATAGATTCAACGACATTCACAAGAATACCGCGAAGGAAAAGCATAAAGTAAACTGTTCCGATAACATTAATCATTAAATGGAATAAAGCCACTTGTTTTCCACGACGAGAAGTTCCTAAACTACTAATTAACGCTGTTGTACATGTTCCGATGTTATCACCGAAGATGATAAACACCGCTGTAGTAATAGGAAGCACACCTTGACTAGCAAGAGCGATTAATACCCCAATTGTTGCTGATGAACTTTGTAAGACAAGGGTCATTAAAAGACCGATTCCGACACCAATAAATGGATTGCTACCGTATTGAAGAATCCAGTTAGTGAATTCAGGTAGTTCTTTTAACGGTTGTAAAGCAGAACTTAATGAGCTCATACCAATAAATAAAATACCGAAACCAATAAAGATTTCACTAGCTTCTTTTACTTTTGGATTTTTAGTAAGCATGTTCGCTACTAAACCAGAAGCGATGACGATAGGTGCCCATTGTGACAAGTTAAAGGAAACCATTTGCCCTGTAATCGTCGTTCCGACGTTTGCCCCAAAGACAACTCCTACTGCTTGCGCTAATGTCATGAGCCCAGCGTTTACGAAACCAACAACCATTACTGTAGTTGCTGATGAACTTTGGATAATTGTTGTTACAAACATCCCAACAAGTACTGACATGAATCGATTTTTCGTTAATTTACGAATAATCCCTTTCAAGCCTTCTCCGGCTACTTTTTGTAATCCGTCGCCCATCAATTGCATCCCGTATAAGAATAAACTTAGACCTGCAATTGCGCCGAGAATCATCGTCGTATACATAAGTCAATAACTCCTTTAAAGTTAAGTGTAATGTGGAATGTATCCACGTGCATTGTAACATATTGAAAGTCATTAAGAAAGTGTTCGCTTCACATCTGCTTGTTCGAAATGTTCGACTAGAGATTGGATGTTTTGAACATATTCCAGACACCCTACATAGTTTCCTTCCTCATCCCAAACAGCGTGATACGTCACATGAACCATCATGCCCTCTTTCTTAAACCACATTTCTTCTTTTTCCTTCTGTTTTGACTTTAATTGCTCAAAAATCGTTTGAACAGTTTCGTGTACTTTAGGAGGATGACATAAAATCACGTCACGGCCAATCGCACTTGGTGTCCGTTTAAAGATTTTCTCTTCACCATTTCCTTCATTGTAGTATTTCACGATATTATTGTGGTCTACAAACGACAATTCCATCGGTAATAAATTCAAAATCAAATTGAGTTGCTTCAATGAAAGCGAACCAGTCGATAAAGGAATATCTCCTTCCTCCTCAACCTCAATTTTCGTCTTTACAGGGGCGAAGTCTTTTTTGACCGCCCACTCTTTTTCAGGTTTTACAATACAATACCCATATTCTGGAGACTGAGTAGCAATCGATTCCCAATCATCCACATGGAAAACTTGTTCGACCATCGGAATCAAAATATTTTCTTCTTTTTGAATCATCTCCAGTAGTTCATCACGAACGACTTCAAACTCTTCTAGCACATTCTCTTGTTCGTTAGAAAGAGCCTTCTTGAAATCCTTATACAATTCACGAATTTGGTCATCGACTCCCCACATCACTTTAGGCGGTGCGGTAATGCCCTTTTTCTCCATAATTGGAAACATAGCGTATTCTTTACGCTGATAGTGATTGTCGAATTGATCAAGGAGAGAAATTTGGCGATTAAGCCCCTTTAGAATCATTTCATCCTTTGTCTCTAAATAATTCTTCAGTAACCGCTCCACACGGTCCAATGCACCGCGGATGGCAAGGTTCTCCATCTTCATCACATGAACCGGATGACCAGGTTGTTCAAATTCAGCGACGGTTGTTTCTGTGTTTACTTTTGACCCCATTAAGTTTGCATGAACATTACATAGACTCATAATTTCAGCAAAGGTAATGCCTTCACTCATCAGATTTCTCTCCATTAACTGGATCTCATAAGGAGTGATTTCATCAAAGACTTCATTGAATTCTTTTTGAATCACTTCTTTGTCTTCTCCTGCGTGAAGACGTAGCATCAAGTCTTTTAAAATCTCCTGACGCTCTTCCATCGTGTAATCTTCTTTAGCCATCTAATCCCTGCTTTCTTTAACGATGTATCCATTCATCTCTAATGTTTCAACAATGGTTTCTAAAGGAACTTTTGCAATTTTTGAACCTTTAATCAGATTCGTGATACGTCCTACCGTATGAACCATTTGTGGTTGGTTCAGTGGTTTAAAGCCAATTTCAACAAGTAAATCTTTGACCTCTGGATGTTCAGTGATGGTTGTATAGACGCTATCTTCTAAATAAATTGTATTCAAAGTAGCTCCTCCTATCTAATAAAAATTCAAGTATAGTGCGAAATATGGTAGAAAAGTACGATATAAAAGATAAATAATGTACAAAATAATCGTTACTCTAGTAAAAGTAATTTGTGAGATGCCATAAAATCCACGATTCACATCGATGTATTCTTTAATATCTTTCCATTTCAAAATAACTACGAGCACTAAGATGATAAATCCTACTAAATCTAGAAGTTGTACAATAGAAAAGTCTCCTAAATTCATCATTTGTGCCAGATAAATATCAAGGACAACTGCAAATATGAAGTTATTCATCATATGGACTACTACTGCCCATTGGAAGCCGTATTCAATAGCAACATAAGCAAAAACAATACCCGCCATAAATGTGAAGACTTCTTGTGTAATGTTGGCATGGAATAGTGAGAAAATAAGAGCCGTAAATAGAATCGTAAATACTTTCCCGTAACGCTCAAGACGATATCCAATGAACCCTCTAAAAATAAATTCTTCTACAACAGGAGCCATTACTCCTAAATACAGTACAAAAATGATACTAGACGTTAACTCTTCACTTGTATTTGCTACAAGTGTTACTGGAATGCCCATCTCAAAGAGTAATTTCTCAATTCCACCTAAAAACAGTTTTGAGATAAAACGAACCCCATACAAACTAGCACATATCATCGCAAATGACTGTATCGTCATTTTTCTTGGAGCAACGTGTTCATAAATACGTTTCATTGGGAATTTTTTAGAAAAAGACCAAATGAGTAAGCTTAGACCAGCAGCAATAAATAACCAAACTCCCACCATTCCGTAAAAGTCTTCAGCAGTAACCGCTCTTTGTTGTGCAGCATATTGTCCAACACCAGCGAAAAAGAAGAAAACTAACATATAACCAATTAATCTTCTTCCAATAGAAGTAATGTCCTTCTTAAACGATTCTTCCATATCTTCTTTGTAAAACTCATTTTGTGGGTCGAACTCTTCCGACCCTCTTTCTTCATTAAATGTTACTTCTTCTTTGTATGATTCAAACATTTACACACCTCGTGATTCCTTAAATTTTTTAAATACTCTTCTTAATCGGAAGACTAAGAAAATACAACTACTCATCAAACCAATAATCAGTCCAATCCAATATGAATATGGACCAGCATTGAATGCATTATCTAATATAAAACCGATTGGTAATCCTACAATCCAATAACCAATTAAGAATAAGATAAATGGCATTTGAACATCTTTAAACCCTCTGAGTGTTCCTTGAATTGGTGCTGCCACGGCATCAAACAATTGAAACAGGAGACTATAGGTTAAAAATACAACCGTTAATTGAATAAAGTCTGGGTCTGTTCCGTAAAGTGCGGCCACAGATTGAATATTGAGCGTTAATAATGTTAACGTCAAAACAGCAAGTGTCACAGCCGTCGCAATTCCAATGTAAGCAAACTGCATTGCTGAACGAATATCTTTTCTACCGACTTCGTAAGAAACAATAATGGTTAATGCAGTAGAAATACTAATTGGGAATGCATAAACAACTGTTGCAAAGTTCATCGCAG
>ERZ773045.1416-NODE-1416-length-10677-cov-2.225758_pt1 | contig 10677 bp, 6 predicted proteins | sample MGYA00580635_ERZ773045 | MGnify/ENA primary metagenome ERZ773045 (study PRJEB29015, sample SAMEA2738115) | human oral metagenome | biome: human oral; feature: human-associated habitat; material: saliva | place: China | collected 2261 ...
CTCTCAACCTCTTCAGGGGTGTACATATTTGAATCGTTGCCCTCATTGGGGGTTTTCTTACCCACGTATTCGGGGCGAACAATATCTGCCGGTATAGTGCGCATGGGGGTGACAACTCCGGGGGTCAGGCACCCTATGGGTGCGGCACCCGGTTCTGCGGGAAGATTATGAGAAGTAGCCATAAAATTATCTTACCGGCAGAACACAGGTGTATCGCTAGGTACCCCATACAAAACCCGAACCTTTTTCCATATACGCAGAATATTTTTCGCCATGCGTGCGCAGGGCCTTAAAGTTGACGAAAATTGGTGAAAGACGGCGCATAAGGATGTAAAAGGTGCTACCGTGAAGGACATAAAGAACCTGCGTAGTTTTCTGTCACCAAAGCGCAGGCATGCTGAAGGAGAATAATGAGTATTACCGAAGACATCACCCCCGGTCCGCACCCGGTGCAGTACTGGTACAACACCTTTACTGGGCAGGTAGAAGAAGGGCAGCAGAGTAAGATTACCCACCTGTGGGGTCCTTACGCGACACGCGAAGAGGCCGAAAAGGCCATGGAAACAGCGCAGAAGCGTAATGAAGAATGGGACAATCAGGACTAGCCGATTTCCGCGCAAATCTTAAGAGCCAGACTCACCGTGTGTGAGGCTGGCTCTCGTGCTTTGTAGATTTTCCGCTGCTCCCTAAGACGGTTTTTCTGAGGAGATCCTACTCAAAAGTGTGTTCTTGGGCGGGGAACTCACCCGAGCGCACCTCGGCGCGGTAGGCACGTGCCGCATCCTCAAGAAGCGAACCGATCTGCGCAAATTGTTTGACGAACTTGGGGAGTTTACCCTCGCGCATTCCCATAGCATCTTGCCAGACGAGAACCTGGCCGGTAGTGACGTTGCTTGCGCCGATACCGATAGTAGGGACTGCGCCCACCGCCTGATCAACGCGGCGCGCGGTCTCTGTAGTCACCATTTCGAGAAGCACGCAGAATGCGCCAGCTTCGGCGAGAGCGCGTGCATCCGCAACAACGGCATCGCTTTTTTCGCCGCGGCCCTGCACCCGGAAACCCCCGAGAGCATGCTCCGACTGCGGGGTGAAACCGACGTGTGCGACAACCGGAATACCTGCACGAACTATGGCACGAACCCACTCGGTCATAGCGGCGTTGGCCTCGATTTTGATAGCGTGTGCCCCGCCTTCTTTCATGAGGCGCGCCGCCGAAGCGACCGCTTGTGCGGGAGACTGCTCGTAACTGCCGAAGGGGAGATCGGCGACCACCATAGCACGGGATGCGCCGCGTGCTACTGAGGCTACGAGCGGAATCATCTCGTCAAGAGTAACGGTGAGAGTGGACTCATATCCGTAGACGACATTAGCGGCGGAGTCACCGATAAGAAGCATATCGATTCCCGCGCGGTCAAAAATCTGGGCTGTTAAGAAGTCATAGCAGGTGAGCATTGAGAATTTTTCGCCCGCAGCTTTAGCCTGCGCGAGGTGGAGGGTACGCACTTTTTTCACCGCTTCAAGGCTGAAAGGCTTATCTCCGGTTCCCGTGGGGGCAGCGCTCGTCGCGTTGTGCGGGTGCTGCGTAGATGCGGCAGAGGCGGATGCTGCGTAAGGGGCGTTTTCGTTCTCGCTCATGGGGTCTATTTTATCGTGGTTGCTCCGGTAGTGCTGGGGAGCGGTTCGCTGATAGATAACGCCTGATGCTATGGCGGCCAAAACACCCATCATCTGATTTAGTACAGGGCGCGTAATGGAGAGTAGTCACCTCTGACAAGGGACTTTCGCCAACCCCAGCGCCAACCGTGACGTTCTGCGTGGAAGAGGAAAACGGTATCTTGTGTGAGAGCAGGGGTCCAGTACACGAGTGGGTCGGTACCGGAGTCTCGTTTCTCAGCGGCGAGCGCATCGCATTGGAATTGTTCAAGACAGTGTTGTGCTTGGGCTTGCAGTTCGGCTGAAGACCGGGTCAGAGCCTCCGTTACAGTCGAGAGAATTTCTTCATGCGTAAAAGCTGAGAATTTTTCGTGATATTCAGTGCGGGCGCGATGGTGCAGCGCAGATGCGGATTTCATGAGGCGTTCACACTCGCGGACCATCTGGCTAAGCGACATCATCTCGTAGAGTTGGGGTACCTGAACATGTGCCTGAGAGAGGGCGGCGCGAAGCTCTGGGCTTATAGGCAGAAGGCGACCGAGCGTGTACACGTTGGTGCGGGCTAGATTAGCAGAGATAAGTGTTTCGGTAGTGGTGCTCAGGAGGGCTCGCGCATCGTTTTTAGTGTCTGCGGAAAATGCGTATCCGAGAGCTTTGACAATATCGAGAGTAAGCTGCGTTGCCTGTACTAGCACGGTGATGGGGTCTTGTGATGGCACCGCCGATTGTAGCTCGGTGAGCCTTGCACGATATTCGGTAAGTGTCTGAAAATGCTCTGATGCGTGGTCATCAATCTGCTGAAGCAGACGCTCAAGGGTTTTCAGCGTTGGGTTCAGCTGTGATTGTGCAGAGTCGAATGCATCCGTGAACAGAGTGAGGTGTCGATAAATAGTCTGGGCACCTTGGAGATATCGTTCATGGTGTGTATTCTCGTGCAGCGTTTGGGCTAGGCGAAGGTGCCTATGTAATACATCAAATGGGAATGAGGTGATGGCTGGATAGCGTGTCTCAAGATCGTGAATTTGGCGCGATAAAGCCTGTTGGTGCTCCCGAGCACGGTAGGCGATATGCGCGAGTTTTTCATCGGTGAGATAACTTTCGGGAACGGGCAAATAGGCAATGCTCAAGAGTACTCCGAAGGAACAACTGAGAGACTGCGCTACAGCGGTTTTGAGGGCTTGATCGTCTCTGTGCACCGTGGTCGCAAAAGCATAATATGCATCGTGCATATTCCGGATGAAACTATCGGTATCTTCCAGATAGTCACGACTGACGGCTTTGCTGACTCGAACTTGGGCTATCTGCGCCCGTTCTCGTATCAGCTGAAAATATTGGGCGGCGTATACAGCTTCGCGGTACCAGGCGGTGCATCTGTGCATGAGTTCCGCCTGCGATAGCTCGAAAATTGAGGGGTGAGCGTGGGCAGGGGCGAACCCTTGGGGAGAGAGTGCTACTGCCGAGAGCGCATAGGGATCGGCCACGATAAATTCGGGCTCATAGATTCCATCGGGTAAAGGACAGGGCTCTTTGAAAGAAGAGATATAAGAAATAAGCCAGATGATACTGAACATAACGAGCATGAAGGCGCCGCTGAAAATAAGATACTCCACAATTATTCCTTCCTGGTTTTACGAAGGGCAGCTTCGCCACTTTATACGACGTGATGAACCGAGTATCAGACTTTCAGATAGTCCGGTCGTGGGTAGTCTGGCTCCTCCCACACCTTATGCCAGGGTACAAAAAAGTCATCCTTATACAGGGAATGATAAAACCAACTAGGGTTTTGCAGCATCCAGTAATGATATTCCTCTGAATCGGGCTGCAGTCTGCTGCGCTTATCGCGTTCGAGCATACGCTGGCATTCGTCATATGCCGCATACATTTCGGTGTCAGATACAAGAAGCTCGTAGCTCAGCGCCGCCACAAACCGCTTTTGGCTTGGGGAATCTGGTGTCATATCGGGGAAGTAGCCATCATATGTTCGCAACATTTCCTCTCGCGTATGCCGTAATTGTTTTACCAGGTTTACCAGGTACTCTAAAGAGCCCGATAGATCATCTTTATCCTCCAGAAGTATTTGGCAAGCATACTGATTCAGCATAGCCGCGCAGAGCTCATGTGCGTTCAGCGGCGCGTATTCTCCAGCAAGAAGGAGCTTTGTGTAACCGTATTCGCGTCGTATCTGCGTTATGCATAGGTGTTGAATAAGGCGCTCGCAGCGTGTATAAGATTCCTCTGAAAGTACCGGCTTCACCTCCGTAAGCAAATCTACGCAAAAGCTCGTTATGCGGTCTCGAAGCCCTTGACTTTGTGACAGATCAGCGGGTGCCTTGCCGGTTGTCGCTAGGAGTTCTTCGAGCTGTTCGGCACGGTGGCTAACAATTTGCCGATAAAAACGGTTGCGGCGTTCTTCGGCTCCGTGCTGCGCTGCTTCAAGAAGCTCAACGGCAGCCTGCGTTTCGGGGGCGGTACGGCAGTACTCCCTGTATGCGTCAAGGGCTTCTTGCAGCGCCGTCAATATAGTCCTAACGCCGCATATTGCACGCTGAATTTCGTGGTGCAGGTAAGTTCGTGCCGCATCCCCGCGAATATGCGGATGTTCGGCGAGTTTATGCTGCGCTGCCTCTAGAACCTGTGTTGTGGCGGCAAGCACCGCACAAGCAATCTGTTGGGGAAAATCACTGTTCTTATGCTGCGATAGTGTGCTGGAAAGACTCTGTTCGGTTTCATCACGGATGCCGTAAAGTTCTTGTACCTTAGCTTCTTGCCCGTTAAAGATTTTTGCGGATATATTTCGCGGTTCTTTCCAATCTCCAAGTATCAAACCTGTCTGACGTATAACACCCCGAGAGTATCCGAGAGCGTCGGTACTCGCCTGACGGAGTTTCTGCGGTTGAGAAGATTTAGTATCTAGCGCGTATTCATATCTGTTCAAGGCCGTGTAGGCTCGCAGAATGTCAACACGGACAGCTTCAGAGTAGGCATCGTCCAACGCGGGTTTTTTGAGGGTATCAGGGCGGATAGCGATATTGAGGTAAATACGATGCGCCCACCGTACGTATAGTTCATGCCGGTCGCGCAGTTGGCGAGGCGATAGAGCCCAGGTAATTTCGTCGAGTTTAAACGGGTTTTTGGGAGTCTCTGGAACCGGGGTAGGATTTCGGTTCCGGAACTTGTCTATGACCCATAGGATTGGCGTGAGGGGTACAGCTAGAAGAGCGCATACGATAAATCCAGCGAAAATGAGAACGGGAATTCCTATAACGATAAAACATACGATGTACATGAATGCTATAGCTATCATTCTGCATATTTCTGCAATGCTCATATGTATTTCCTCTGGAACGTATTCAGTGATTTCGTGGTTGGGATGTCCGCAAAACTTTGAAGTGATGGGAGTCACCCAATAACTTCTATCTTAGGCGACTCGCCGGACAGCTCAGCGCTCGTTAGCGTGAATTGAACGTGAATTTTGGGGGAATAAACTACTGTGTGCATATGAAGCGGGCTTTTTGGTTGGGAACGAGAGAGGTCTACTTTCTCAGCCAAAAGCCGCCTCTTGTGGTTCAGTTTTCAAAGGCGGGTAAAACGCGGAACATACAACAACTGAGCTACACCTGCCTACTTGACCCACAGAATTTACATAAACGAAACCTGAACATCGGGCGTTTGCGGGAAGAAACCGATAGTCTAGAAAGAGACATAAAACCGTGCCAGCGCACTCGCGTCTTGCGGCACCAACATATGCGTGAGCACGGCATCACTCACCGCCGAGTCAGCTACCGCCCGGAACACAGGGAGATATCTATGGACCGTCAACAGGAATTTGTACTGCGCACCATCGAAGAGCGCGACATCCGCTTTATTCGGCTGTGGTTTACCGACGTGGTGGGAACCCTCAAATCCGTGGCATTAGCCCCAGCTGAGGTTGAAAGCGCCTTCGAGGAAGGGCTCGGCTTTGACGGTTCCTCTATTGAGGGTCTTTCGCGCGTGTACGAATCCGATATGCTGCTTCAACCCGATCCCTCCACATTCCAGATATTGCCTTGGCGCGGGATTGAAGACCATACCTCCCGCATGTTCTGCGATATTCTTACACCCGATGGTGAGGCGAGCGCATCCGACACGCGCGGCGTACTTAAGCGAACCCTCAACAAAGCTGCTGAAATGGGGTTCACTTGCTATACTTCGCCCGAAATTGAGTTTTATCTGCTCAAGTCTGCTCAGCTGGGTGATGACGGTTTTCCGGTACCGGTAGACTATGAATCCTATTTTGATCACACACCCGGCGGGATTGTGCAGGATTTTCGCCGTAATGCGGTGACCATGCTGGAAGAGGTCGGTATTTCGGTGGAGTTCAGCCACCACGAAACCGGCCCCGGGCAGAACGAGATCGACCTGCGTCACGCCGACGCCCTGCAAACCGCCGATAATGTGATGACGTTCCGCACCGTCATTAAAGAGGTGGCGTTTACCCGAAACATGTACGCCACATTCATGCCCAAGCCTTTCACCAAATATGCTGGCAGTGGGATGCACACCCATTTCTCCCTGTTTGAGGGGGACACCAACGCATTCTTCGAGGCGGGTGCCGAATACCGGCTCTCAAAAACGGGGCGGCATTTTATTGCTGGGGTACTCAAGCATGCCCCCGAATTCACGGCGGTCACCAACCAGTTCATTAACTCGTATAAGCGCCTGTGGGGTGGCGGGGAAGCACCCAGCTACGTTTCGTGGGGGCACAATAACCGGTCTGCGCTGGTGCGGGTTCCGCTGTATAAACCAAACAAGATGCAGTCGGCCCGCATTGAATACCGCGGCCTTGACTCGGCCTCTAACCCGTACCTGGCGTATGCGGTGATTCTTTCTGCCGGGCTGAAAGGCATTGAAAACGAGTATGAGCTGATGCCAGCGGTGACCGAAGATTTGGCGGCAATGACAACCGCTGAACGCCGCGCCATGGGGTACCACCCGCTGCCAGCGTCGCTGCGGGAAGCCATTAACCTGACCGAGGACTCCGAGTTCATGGCTGAGGTGCTGGGGGAGCAGGTGTTTGAGCATTTCCTGCGGAATAAGCGGGCTGACTGGGAAGATTACCGGGCACAGGTGACCCCGTACGAGCTTAAACACAACCTGGGCATCCTCTAACGCTGCTTGCGGGCAGGCTATGAGGGATGCGTCGGGTACTACGTACCGGGAAGGTGAGTATGAATCAAGCGGAACCAGGGCATACACCCCAGAACGGGCGGGAAACGCACCCCAGAGGCACCGTACCTGGCACCGAGAGCCACCTCACCGGTGCCACCCATGCGGTGGGAGCGGCAGATGCAGCCGACGCTGATGTATCTAAACCCGCTGATGCTGAGCAGGCTGAGGAGCAGCGCCGCACCCGCACACGGTTGCGGGCGCAGATGGTCAGTGCGGGTTTCTACGACTCCGGCAAAAGCGAACGCTGGCTAGAGGCCCCTGAGCTTTCCTCCGTGGACCGGGTAAACCTGTTCGCGGGGCTGCGGTACGCGCCTTCACCGGATACCGCCCTACCAGCGTTAGTGCGGCTGATTGAGAAACACCCGCCGGTTGCTGAACGCGCTAACAGCGGCGAAAAACAGATGGGCCTGTTCCGGCTGCTGGGCGCATCCCAGGCGGTGGGAGATTTTCTGTACCGCCACCCGCAGACGATCGACCCGCTCTTTGACACTGATACGGTGCGCGGCGAGACGGAGCTGGTGGCAACTGAACACCCGGAAACAGTACTAGACACCCCCGAAACAGACACGCCGAATAAAACACCGGAACGGGTGCAAAAAAGCCCCCTTCCCCAGAGCGCCCCGCTTAATACCCCGTACCGAACCCGTCTGCTGCACGCCGTCGGCGCCGACCCGGACGCTGAGCGCCCGCGCGCCCGCACAGAACTCACCGGCAAAGACGGGTACGTGGCTTTACGGGTGGCCTACCGTGCGGAGCTGGCAAAAATAGCGCTGATTGACGTGTGCTCACCCGACCCGGTGGAGCTCATGCCCACCGTCGGACGGCACCTTGCTGACCTTGCCGCAGCCGCCCTGGAGGGGGCGCTCGCTATCGCCCGCGCCGAAGTCGCTGAAGGCACTGGCGGGGGGCTGTGCGCCGCCCCCGCCCGTGGCGCATCCGTAGATGCCCTGGATCTGGCAATTATTGGCATGGGCAAGTGCGGGGCACGTGAACTGAACTATATTTCTGACGTGGACGTGGTGTACGTGATCGCCCCCGCACCCGCTGGCGACCTGCCCGAGGGGGCTGAGCCGCTCACCGAGCAGGAGTGCGCGCAGATCGGCACGGAACTGGTGCACGCCCTCACGAAAGCAATCATGGCCCCAGCCCCGGAGCCGCCCCTGTGGGAGGTGGACGCGAACCTGCGCCCCGAAGGCAAGGACGGGCCGCTGGTGCGCACCGTCGAATCCTACGTGAGCTACTACAAGCGGTGGGCGGAGAACTGGGAGTTCCAGGCGCTGCTGAAAGCCCGCCCTATTGCAGGTTCGGCGCACCTGGGGCGGCGTTTCGCCCACGCGATCGACCCGTTCGTGTGGGACTCAGCGGCGCGGGAATCCTTCGTTGAGTCGGTGCAGGCGATGCGCGCCCGCGTGACCGACAACATCCCCCCAGCGCAGGTGGAACAGCAGATAAAGCTCGGCCCCGGCGGGCTGCGTGATATTGAGTTCACGGTTCAGCTGCTGCAGCTGGTGCACGGGCGCACCGACCCCACGGTACGCACCAAATCCACCATCAAATCTTTAGAGGCGCTGACCGGTTCAAGCTACATTAGCCGCGCCGACGCGCAGACATTCGCGCTCTACTACAAGAAACTGCGCCTGCTGGAGCACCGCATCCAGCTGTCCCAGCTGCGCCGCACCCACCTGATGCCCGCCAAAGAACACGAGAGGCGCGCCCTAGCCCGTTCACTTGTTTCCCCGGAGAGGCTGGGTACTCTCTCAGCGGAGCAAATGTATAAGGCGTGGCAAAAGCTCAAACGGAACGTGCGTTCCCTCCACGAGCGTGTCTTCTTCCGCCCGCTGCTGGCGGCGGTCTCAACCTTGAGCCGTGACGAAGTGGTGCTCACAGAATCAGCCGCCCAAGACCGCCTGGCTGCGCTCGGGTACCGCGACCCACGCGGCGCTATGCGGCATATTCAGGCGCTCACCAGCGGGGTCAGCCGCCGCGCCGAAATTCAGCGGCACCTGATGCCTGTGCTCCTGGGGTGGTTCGCTGACGGGGTGGACGCGGACGCCGGGCTGCTGGGGTTCCGCATTGTTTCTGAGTCGCTGGGAACCACCAGCTGGTACCTGCGCATGCTGCGCGATTCACCTGCCGCTGCGGAGCGGCTGTGCCACATACTTTCAAGCTCCCGGTACATCACCGACCTGCTGGAGGATGCGCCCACCTCCATCACCTGGCTCGATAAGGTTGCCGACCTGCAGCCGCTGGGTGCGGCCGCGCTCAAAGCCGAGATAGCCTCACTGCTGTCACGGCATGACGACTCCGCGGAGGCGATGCGTGCCGTACGGTACCTGCGCCGCCGCGAAATTTTACGCATCGCCATGGGGGACGCCCTGAACCTGCTGGGCGTGCAGCAGGTGTGCACCGGGCTGGCGACCGTGGACGAGTGCACCATCGGCGCGGCGCTCGCCCTAGCCGAGCGTGAAGAAATAACGGCAAAAGAACGTGAAGAAGCCGCCGGGATTAGGGAAATCCCCGAGGAGGAACCAGAGAACCCGCTGCTGACTGAGATCACGGTAATCGCCATGGGCCGACTAGGCGGCGCAGAGAACGGTTTTGGCTCTGACGCGGACGTGATGTTTGTGCACCGCCCCGTGGAAGGCGCCGGTGAAGAGGAAGCCCAGTCGCAGGCGAACCGTATTGTAAACCGGCTGATGCAGCTGATTAAACAGCCGGTACGCCCGGCAATCCGTGCCGAACGCCCGCTTGAGGTAGACGCAGATTTGCGCCCCGAAGGTAAGCAGGGTGCGCTGGTGCGCTCGCTGGATTCATACCGCGCCTACTATGAGCGCTGGGCAGAGACGTGGGAGTTTCAGGCGCTCTTGCGGGCGCGCCCAATCGCCGGTTCTGAGGAGCTGGGGCGTGCGTTTATTGAGCTGATTGACCCGTACCGGTACCCGCGCGAGTTCACGGCTGAGCAGGCGCAGCAGGTGCGGCGCATGAAGGCGCGCGTGGAGCATGAGCGCATGCCGCACGGTGCGGATCGTACCAGGCAGTTGAAGCTGGGGCGCGGTGGCCTCTCGGATGTGGAGTGGCTGGTTCAGCTGATTCAGCTGCAGCATGCTCATAAGGTTGAGGGGCTTCGCACAACCTCGACCCTGGAAGCGCTGAACGCCGCCGTGGAAGCAAACCTGGTGACTGCCGAGGACGCCGAGGTGCTGCGAGACGCGTGGCTGCTGGCGACCAAGATTCGCGGCGGCAACGTGCTGCGTGGCGTGCGTCAATCCGATTTGCTGCCGACCCTGCGCGATGCCCTGGAGGCGGTAGCCCGCTGGAGCGGCTACACCCCAGGCAACGCCCGCCAACTAGAAGAAGACTATCTACGGGTTACCCGAAATGCCAGGAAAGTTTATGAAAGGCTTTTCTTTGAGGGGTAAATATTTGATATATATAGAATGTATCCGTAAGATTACTTGATTAATATCTCAATATGTGGTTAATATATGATTTAGCTAGAAAATGATACATAACCATAGAAAAGGTGTTGTAATGTCCTCGTTATGGAGGCAGAGTCGGTCTCTAAAAAATGAGTCAAAACTATCTTCAGCCACCATAAATAAGTCTAAAGAACCTAAAGGTCCTGTCGGTTTTTTTGACTTCATAAAGCAGTGGTGGATTTTTATTACAATTGGGTCATATTTATTTATGGTCTCCGTTTTGGTTTATGCCTATACAGACATATTTTCAGGAGATATCGTTAATGCTACTGACTATGTTCAGTACTACGTTATAAATAATTCCTACCGTGTGATTCTATTCTTAGTTATTACTATA
>ERZ773045.1419-NODE-1419-length-10663-cov-3.343420_pt1 | contig 10663 bp, 5 predicted proteins | sample MGYA00580635_ERZ773045 | MGnify/ENA primary metagenome ERZ773045 (study PRJEB29015, sample SAMEA2738115) | human oral metagenome | biome: human oral; feature: human-associated habitat; material: saliva | place: China | collected 2261 ...
TCGCACCAGGAACGCTATGCACGTCCAGGTTCTTATCTCGGACAGACCAAGCAGAACCATAGGCAAGCAGCGATTCATTGAGATCCGCAATGTTGCCATTCAACGCTGCACGCTCCATCTCACGAGCCATACACGTACTCAGAGACAACTCATGCTGCATCTCGTTGTACGGAGGACGAACAGTGAAAGAACCTCCCACAATGGGCTCACCCATGCGAGTGGACCAGATACCCGTCCACGTTCGATGGGGTTCCCCAGTTTGAGCGTCCACTTGCTCCACCATGTCCATATCGACCTCGCCATGAGCGGTCTCAACGAACGCATTCGCCCAGTGGGGCTCATAACGCATCCGTTGGCCCATGAGCATACGACTCACGGTGTTCACTCGTTCAGGATCCAGGCCGTCCTTATGGACATCGTCCCAGAAACGCTCCATCAGATGCGCATAGCCTTCTTGGACCTCAGCAGGATCCACACCGGGTTGACGCATCTGGTTGAACATCGCTTCGCTCAAACCGAGATGCGTCAACGCCGCACTCGCTTCATTGAACGGGATGCGACCGTTGCGCTCCTTGGCTTCAATACGCTCCAAACGACGCTTCAGAGATGGCGGTAGTTCACCACCATGCTTCTGCCGATGACGATCAGCCTGATCATGCAGATGCTTCGACTGGCTACGTCGACGGGCTTCAGCCATGTCTTCGACAGCCATACGCGCATCACGAGCAAACGACTTCACCTGTTGACGGAAGTTAGGCGACAGCATCCACATCGTGACACCCATGCCAACAGATTCGGCCACAGCCGTCATCGATACGCCGTCTTTCAACGGTACCAATGCGCTGAGCACCATCATCGACGCATACGCCTTGTGCTTCCCCTGAAGATCGTTCATGCGAGAGGCGATGTCAGCCTTTCGCTTCATCGACTTCATATCGATCTGGCTGAGAGCGTGAAGATACCCATCAGCGTGATAGCGCATATCGAGCCTCAGCTGCTGCGCCCAATCAAGCGCAGGCTTTGGTTCTACTGCGTGAACAGGTTCAGGCTTTTTGTCGAAAATCTGCTCCTTGGTCACAACCATTGTCGTAGTTTCGTCTTGAACCTTCTGCGGACCAACTTCACCCCCGTAACGAGGCGCTGGAAGTTGACGAGGTGGACGAGCCATCTTTTCCCCCTTTCTATTGCTTTTTATCTCTCTACAAACGCGTCACAGCTCGAAGCCGTCATCAACGCTTGGGGTTTGCGCCTGGGGCTCAGGGATACCCATACGATGGGCAGTGGGTGGCACACGCGGCGTCGATCGACCCACGGTCACACCACTACCCGGAAGCGAAGCCTGGATCGAACCTGATCGCTGAGCCGGAACCTGAGGCGTCGACGGCGTAGACGTAGACGCAAGAGGTCGACCCTTCTCGTCACGACCATTCGCAGCCAGCCAGTCCTTGGCGACATTACCCACCCGCACAGGACCACCTGTGCGAACCTGGGATCCCGGCGTCTTCGGAGGCTGAGGAATAGGCGGCACAGACTGCGCAGGCTGTACAGAGCGGGCGGATCGTGCAGACCCGACAGTGCGCACAGGCGGCGGAACCGTCGTCACACGCGCACCCTGAGGCGGAGCGAACCGATCGAAGTTCTGAGTTGCCTGAGCCCCAGGTGCAGAAGTCGCAGCCGTGCGCATCTCCTTCGCAGCCTCACGATAATGAGCCCGCGCATCGTTCAGCTTACGCATCTGATCATACGAACGCGTGAGAGAATCCCCACCGAACTCGGTGATGTATTCCTTCTCCACATACTTGATGGCCTCCATCGCCTCATCGTTAATGAGAACACCACCCCACGATGCATCAGAAATAGCAGCGCGTAGCTCATCGCCACCGGATTCCACCGCATACCGCAATGCATCGTCGCTGACACCCGATACCGGCTGAGCTTCCATATTCTGGGCAAACAGCCGTGCGCCATCACGCAGAAGTGCGTTCACATACGTTTCCTTCTCAGGAGCGTTCTTATTGAGGATCGCCATCACCTTATCGGAGAGGCTCCCCTTCCACTCATGCGGATCAAGGCCATAATGCTGCTTGATCTCATCATCCGTCGCCTCCGCATACGGCAACTGCGCAGCATCACTCTGACGCTGATACAGCCTCCCGTAATCCGGCTGATGCATCTTGTTGTATTCGTACATCAGAGAGTCCCCACCAGCCGGAATAACGTACTTGTCATCTGCTTCTGTGAGAACCAACAGAGTCTCATCATCGATGAGAACACCACTGTGCGCCACATACGAGATAGCATCGCGCATCTGATCATCATCACCCAATTCTGGGTGATCCTGCGCCTTCTGTGCATAGAACTCCCCACCATCGCGCAAAAGCGCGTTCACATGCGTTTCCTTCCAGGGATCATCCTTGTCAATGATTGTTGCCACCCTATCGGACAACGACCCCACCCACTCATGGGAATCGAGACCATAACGTCCCTGGATGTTGCCATCGGTTGGACCCTCGTACCATATCGTCGACATGATCATCTTCCTTTCGTAATCGTTACATTCGACTCGTATACCAGTATATCGCATTATTGCAACGCATACAGACGAAGAAGCAGGCCCCACCCGAAGGCGAGACCTGCTTCCTCGTGGCGTCAGCGCACCGTCACACAGTGATCACAGCTCAAAGCCGTCATCGACAGACTTGTCTGTCTCACTGTTGTCTTGTGCCGTCAAACCGTAACGCTCAGCTGCGCTGGCACCCGTGTTCGAGCGAACTGGGACAGCCCACGATGTCGACTTACGTCGACCGATCTTCTCATCACGGTCCACGCGAGCCACAGTGTCTTCCATGGCGATCACCGGTGCCTCGGCTTGCGTCTCCACATCAGCCTCCAGCACCTCACGCACACGAGCTGGTGCAAACGTGACGTTCCACCGACCCTCGAACAAGTTTGCCCGAGTCTCAGCCAGAGCTTGCATCGTGGTGAAGTCACCGCCGTAAGCCAAACGATCCATCGGAGAAGCGAGCTGCTCAATGACCTTCTCGTCCTCCAGATTCACCATCACTCCGTTGCTATCGCTGAGCGCACCTGCAACCTTCGTGATGTTGTCGCTATTCACAGCCACGCCCAGACCATCATCGCCATAGAACTGCGAGAACACAGCGACCCACTGATCCTTGGTGGCCTGAACCGGCTTACGATCGTCATCCGTCACGGTGTTCCACACACCGTTGCCATCCTGTGCAATCGCCTGACCACGCCACAGGCTTCGAGCCGGACCCATCAGCAACTCATACCGGTTACGAGCGTCCACCGGATCGTGCTTGGCTTGCAGAATACTCTGCGTCACAGGGTACGTCAGCTCCAACACAGCCTTGAGCTCATCGTTACGAAGAGCTCGCACCCCACGCTGAGAGAACGTACCGGCGACACCCGTACCAAACGACTTCACAGCCGTTGCATACATGGTGCCGAGCTGTTCCTCGCGTGTGACGCACGTGGTCGTCAAGTCCACCTGGTTCTCCGGGTCATAACCAATGTACCGAGCGTAATCCAGCATCTTCTTAGGCGAGCCTTTAGCTCCCGTCTCAATACATGCAGCCTCCACAGACTTCATGTGCTCCTGAATGGATCCGAACGACAACACAGCCTCACCGTACTGATGCTGAAGCGCATCACGGTACATGTAAGACGCTGCATCCACGACATCACGACCCGCTTCCAGGAACTCTTCACGAGTAGCGTCCCCTTCGATCAGATCGTAATAGGCGTCGTTCGCACGCTGGTGAACCTCATCCATCGCATCCACATGACGAGAGTCGTAGTGCTGCGACACCTTCACATCGAGGGCGTTGTGCATCGCAAGGGGGTAACGGCCCTCGTCGTCCATGCCCTGACCCAGATCAATGAGGTTGGCCTCGACAGTCAGACGCTCCAGCGCTTGCTCATGTGCCGGACCATCGCCCAGCTTCACGACGGCAACAGAGTCACCGTCGAAGTCGCCATCGAAGCACTTAACCATGTTCGGATTCACACTCACACCGGTGAGACGATCGTCAAGGCTCACGCGCATGTAACGAACACCCGCGTCACGAAGAACGGGGTCACGCCACACAAGCGCGTAGTCACCATCGCGCAAGTGCAGCTTCTTCGCCAGCTCCGGGCCAACACCAACCTGGTCGATGTCCAAACGAGGATCACCCGTCCACACAGCGGTAGCCGAATGCGGCAGACGCGAGGCCATGAGACCTTCCTTGAAGACATTGCGCTTGCCGGTAAACCGGCGACGCATGATGTCTTGCGCGATGCCATCGTACGCCGTCTGCGCACGGTGCATGGCCTCAGCCATCGTTCGACGAGCATCGGACAGCTCCTTGCCCGTCAGCTCCCCAGACGCAGCGCGATCAGCCGCATGCTTGTAGCGCAGAGACCACTCGCGAATCGCCAGATAACGATACGTGTAGTCGTGCACCGTCGACGTACCGTCGTCAAGATCCTGACCCGATCGCAGATGCGAACTCAAGACCGGCACACGCCACGTGGTATCTGTTGCATGAGGTGTACGAGCACCCGTTGGCATCGTCAGCGGGAACGGGATCTCCATATCGCCGCCAGCATCGCCAATGAGAGAAGCGAAATCGCTACGAACACGACGCACGTCGAACGATCCACGCTCAGTCAACGGAACATCACCCATCTCGATGAGACGGCGCTGCCCACCAACAGCGAGATCGTCATGACCATCACGCAAGGTGCCATCAGGCTCGATGTCCAAACCGCACACCAGAGCCATTTCACGCAGCTGTGCAAAAGCTTGCAGGTTGCCACCGTACATCTGCTCCAGCACCTTATCGCAGCCCTGAGACTGCAACGCCCATGCAAGCTGAGACGATGCCTTACGGCCTTGTCCAGCTCGGATCGCAGCTTCGTCGTATGCAGCCGTCTTCGCATCCACAGTCATATGCGTGCCGATGAACGACACCTGCCCAATACCTGCCTCAACGGTTGTGCCGTTGGGCAGGTGGAGCGCAGACGTTTGCTGCATCGCCTCACGTGCCGAGCCGCCGTTGAAACGAGACACGGCACTAAACGGTGCCATGACGACATCCAGACCAGGATTCTCCCGGAAGAGCGTCATCATGTCAGTCGATCCATGCAGCTCTTCGATCTCATCAGGAGACAGATCCGCATTGCGATCAACAATGAGCGAGATGACACCCTTATTGCCATGCATGTCAGAGATCTTGTCACCAACGATGAGATCGCGCATCTGACCATCAGTGCCGCGAACGCGGTACTGCTTAGCAAAGTCAGCCGAGACAACGATGGAATCCTCCATCGTCCAACCGCCCGCAGTCATGAACGCCGTGCCCACAGGCTTCGTCACAGACGATGCGTTCATGAGATTGGAGGTCGTCATCTGTTGACGATCAAACGGGTCATAGCTCATGAGCTGAGCCTGCTCAGTCAACATGAGCGGTGCACGATCGTCCTTACTCGAACGCACGATCGAACCGTCAGGGTTCACCTGCGCACCAGAGACCAGATAACGAGTCACGCCCTGGTTCACACCGCCCGATGTCATGATCGGATCGAAGTAGCCATCGGCTTCTTCGCTGAGCAGTGACATGTTGCGTCCACCGGTCAACACCCATGGATCCATGGTCGTGTCGTTGGCCGGATCTCCGCCGATGCCCTGTTCACGTGCACGCGATGCACGGAAGTCAGCATCGATCGTCGACCCATCACGCAAAGCGTTCGGGTAACGCACGCGGCGCGCTTCGGTCGCAAGAATGGCATCAAGAATCTTCCGATCCATACCTTCTTCGAGAGCTCGCCCGTAGTGATCTGCGCGATGGCGCGTATCCGACAGACGACGGTACACGCTGTTCAGCGAGGCGGGCTCACCCACACGAGAACGACCTGAGAGCACATCAGCCTGAACTCGATAGCGAATCGCGTCACTCATCTGCTGTTCGTAACCGATCAGCCGGGTGCGCTCTTCGAGGGACTTGTTCTCCCCAGGCTTCTGTGCCACCACACGCGCGTCAAAACCAGGCACGATCATCAGATCGTTACCAGAGTTGAAACGGGTGATGATCTCGCCGTTCTCACCGCGAGCGAAGATCTGTCCGACCGTACCGCTCACAGGTTCTTCCTTGCCCGTTTGCGAACGCATGATGGAACCAGTCCATTCCACAACGCCATTGGCGTCGACACGGATGGAACCAGGCGTCACCGCGCACGCCTCCAGCGTATCCGACACGACCTGGAGCATCGACTGAGTAAACTCATCCTCCACGACATCCATCGGCAACGCCGTGGACTCATCAAAGGTGATCAGTCGATCGCGGAACGTGTTGGAGTAGAACGACTCTCCGACGATCTTCTCCTGAGGCACACCTGCGCTGCGCATAGCGGCCACAAGATCATCGTTGTTGCGCCACTGACCGTGCTCACTCGTCATATAACGAGCAACGCGCACCGGATCGAACACAAAGTCATCCGAGTCGATAGGCGCATCGATACCGATCTGGGTATCGAGCAGATCCTGAAGATGCGCACGCACACGCTCTTCGGGGGTTCCCGTGTACGCCACGGAACCAGCCAGCATGTCATGAACGCCAGACAGATCGCTCCCTTGATCCATATCGTCAAGCAGACCCGTCGCTTCAGCGTACTCAGCTCGCGTAGCTTCGGGCTTCAGCAGAGTTGTCTCTGCGCCACGAAGCACATCCCAGTACGCACGACCAACAGCCGCGAGATCAGGATCGCCAGACAGCATGGGGATGTACGTACCCTCACGCGCTGCTTCCTCGTTCTCACGCAACTGCTGAATGAGACCGTCGACATCAAGCTGCTCAGCCACGTTGTGGCGAGCGCTGTGGACTGCATCAGAGATGAACGTCGACGCCTGCTCACGGCCTTCGGGTGTATCAGCGAAGAACCGGGATGACGCAGAACGCTCCTTCATCTGACGACGGATGACAACCTGCTCACCGTCCATACCAGGCATGTCCTTGTACGCACTTGTGAGCGTGCCGGTGGACAGATACGACTCTTGAATCGTCTTACCGTTACGAGTCTGACGCTCGCCCACGTGACCCACGATACCCTTGCCGTCTTTGCGCTCCACCGGTCGACCCAGCGCAACGCGCACGAGATCGCAGACCTCATCAACAGTTGGCGTATAGGCCATCTGCTTGTTGTCTCGACGAGCGGTGGTGGAGAAGTACAGGGTTGCGCCGTTGTCGTAGACACGGCCCACCCACTGCTCTTTGTCGCGGGTATCGGTCAGGCGCACTGTCATATTCGTACCCGTCAAACGCGCACGAATCTGGCCAGGGCGAAGATCCTTCTCGATCGTGTACGGAATGCCCTCTTCCGCCAGCATATCGAGCACAGCTCGGGAACGAGCCAACGCCTCAGTGCTCATGAACTGACGGGCGTTGTAGCGTCCCGTTTCAGGGTTGCGAGCACCATCCAGCACCCACTGACGAACCTCATTGTACTCAGCCGTCGACATGCGACCCATGAGCTCGGTGAGACCCGAGACATCATCAAGGCTCAACGCACGACCCGCTTCTTTCGCCTTCCCTTCATCAGTCAGACGGTACAGAGTAAGTTCTGAGGTCGTCGCTTTCTCGATGTTGCTTGGCTTACCGTCTGCGTACGCAGCGATGTCACCATCAAGAACGTACAAGATAGACGTTCCCGCCTGCTTCACAGTGCGACGGCTCCCCCACCGGGGATCATACGGAGAAATCGGCAGACGCGGACCAGCCGCACCAGCAGAGCCATTCAGACCGACCATGTTCCTGAACTCTTCATACAGGGTCTTGTAGCCCTTACTCGATGTATCGGCAGGTTGGAACAAAGGCTTGTATCCGGGAACATGCTCTTCCATGATGCTCTGGATAGCATCCAGCGCATCAGTAACAGGTAGATCACCATCGTTGAAAGAACGACCCTGTTCATTGAGACGCTCTTCCATGAGATCCCTCAGGCGTCGACCCTGAGATACGAGAATCGGAGTCTTCGTGATCTCCGAGGTTCGATTGATTGTGCGAGCAATCATATGCTCGTACATGTAACGCCGTAGACCGGCGTTTCGCGTTTGCATAACGCATTCTCCTTCCTGGAGTTTCGATCCACTGGATCGATCGGGTATTACGCCCTCTATTCTACCTGAGAAAAATGCTTATTTCGACTGGAAACACAGGCAAAAAGCGATAAACACAAAGAAAGGAACCTCATCATGATCGACCCTACTGACACCTACGTTCCATCCAAAGAACGACAGATGCCACCAATGAGCAAAATCGTTGACTACTGGAAAGAACACACCCAGCCGTGGATGAAACCTGTCATCATCGGCTGGGGTGAACCGTGCTGCTTCGCCTGTGGATGGATGCCACCGGTACTTGATTGGAATCAAGCAAACGCCTTCCTTGATCGCGCTCATCTCCAAGACCATGTTGTGTGCGGAGACGATAGTCCATCTAACCTCATACCTTTGTGCCATCTATGCCATGATGTCATGCCCGAATTTGACGATCAGCAACAGGCTCTCGACTGGGTGAAAGATCAATATGAACGCTATTGCACCACTCGTTATCTCAGACTCTTACAAGAGAGTTGGCAAAGCTTTACCGACAATCACCCCAACTTACGCAATCCATCGAGGGCCACAATGTTCAGGTTGAGAGTCGTCCTACTCGAACTCTTTCTGCAAGAACTCAATAAACACCCCGAGTTCTGCTTCTTTGATCACATCTGCAACGATAGATAAACAGCGTCACTCAATTCATCACCCTGGAGATCATAACGAAGCCACTCCGGCTGAGCCAGACACACGTACCGGCGACCAAGCTTGCGATCACGGTCATGATCGCGCGAACACCACATATGGGTCTTCACTATAGCCAATTCTTCCTTCGTGAATTGAGCCAGGCTCGCTTCAACTTCTTCTGCGCCCATCCAATCACGAGATGACCCGTTCCAATGACTCCATTCCTGACCATTATTAGGATCGAGCCTCTTGTAATACAACTCTCCATCAGAAAGCCGCTCAAAAACAACGAGAACAGGCATCATGCCACTTATCTCACTGAGTCTATGATTGTGGCACTCTACATTGCCTGTATCCCACAAACGCTTTGCCAAATCAAATGCGCTCGTAGCTCCCATAATCTCTCGACACAACATATCTTTTGCCAGGTCCAGACGATCAACGTTATCCATGATTTCTTCCTTTCGCATAGGGATTCTGTTGATACCTCAGTCTAACACAACACTCTGTATCACGCATCTATGATACACTGAATAATATAAACAACACGGACCAAAGAAAGGACCGTCACCATGCCGAGAAAACCCTCCCAGACCCTTGAGCAGTTCAATCCCGCCCTCGCTGATCAGCTTGTGGATCAATCCTTACGCTCGATCGCTCGCGGCTCAGACAAGAAGGTCCAATGGCGCTGCCCCGTTGACTCCCGTCATGTGTGGTGGGCCAGTCCCATGAACCGTACGAACGCGAAGAACCCCACCGGATGCAGTGTGTGCAACGGAAAGACTGTGATCCCCGGTGTCAACGATGTTGCCACCACCCACCCCGACGCGACTGCTCTCATGGTCGATAAAAGCCTACGCACAAAGCTCACCGGGTCTTCCAATAAGAAGGTCGAATTCTGGTGTGGCAACCCCACACACGACCACTGGACTGCACCACTCAGTAACGTCGCACGCCAAGGGACGCGCTGCCCTCAATGCTCAGGTCGCCGCGCCGTCTCTGGTCACAACGACTTGGCAACCACACATCCCGACCTAGCCGCACAACTCGTTGATCAATCTCTCGCTACCACTCTCAAACCGGGATCAAACGCATCCGTGCTCTGGCAGTGCTCCGCAAATTCTGATCACACGTGGAAGGCAACACCGTATAGCCGTACAACTAAAAAGACCGGTTGCCCATACTGTTCCGGCAGAATCAAGCTTCGTCAATAGATCTCACAGGATCTATGACGCAGGTAAGACCCGATGGATCAAACACGTTGAACGCTGCTGAATACACAGAGGGGGTAACTAGCTAGTTACCCCCTCTGTGTATGGCACTACATCAGTCGATCACTCATTCTCACGACGTTCAAACACTCGCGCAATAGCTCGATCGAAAGCACCTCCGCCGAGATCCTCCCACGACTCCAGGCCGTGCAGGAACTTGTAGAAAGCATCATGGACTCGCCATGAACCCAGATCTGCGATCTCAGAGATCGACTCATCATCCGCATACACACCGCTCGTCTCATCGGACGATGCGGCTTGGAGAGTACGCAGCTCATCACTCGACACGCCCTGACTGATGTACATCTGTCCATCCAACGAGCACAGCGAACCGTTCGCGTCGGTTCTGAAGAACCGTGCATCGGACGCCATTGGGTGCTTTGCTTCACGATACGCAGCAATGATGTCACCATCGAGATGGTGCAACACCTGCCCACTCTCACTCATCAGATGCTCACGGCTAATCTGACCTTCCGCGTAGCGCATCTTCGCTCGATCCGCCAACATCTCCTGACGAGCAGCAAGATCATCCCGGACATCTTCGTTAATCTCGTCATCCTCGTTGAACATGTCGTAGCCCGATCCCAGCTGAGCACGCAGA
>ERZ773045.1422-NODE-1422-length-10651-cov-4.616553_pt1 | contig 10651 bp, 10 predicted proteins | sample MGYA00580635_ERZ773045 | MGnify/ENA primary metagenome ERZ773045 (study PRJEB29015, sample SAMEA2738115) | human oral metagenome | biome: human oral; feature: human-associated habitat; material: saliva | place: China | collected 2261 ...
TTATAACTGAATCCTATATAGTCTCTATCTATGTTTTTACTATCGGTAATAACTTGTTTTTGAATAGAAATTTCTATAGATTTTATATAACTATGTATTTGTTGGGCCGCTTCAAATTCAAGATTCTGTATATGTTCTTTCATTTTTTTATTTAAATCTTCAAGAATTTCAGAAGTATCACCACTTAAAAAAGATTTAATCTTATTTATTCTTTCTCGATATTCTTCCTGAGATACTCTTCTTGCACATGGTCCTATACATTCACCTATCTGATAATACATGCATGGTCTTTTTTCAATAGGGTTACAGCGGCGTAAAGGGTATACTTTATCTAAAATTTTTTTCACTTCATTCGCTGATTTTATATCTACATAAGGACCAAAATAAATATTCTTATTACTTTTTTTGTATTTTCTTGTCATAAGAAGTCTAGGATTTTCTTCCTTAGTAATCATTAAATATGGATAACTCTTATCATCCTTTAATCTAATGTTAAAATACGGTCTATATTTTTTTATTAAATTATTTTCTAAAATTAATGCTTCCTTTTCAGAGTTAACTATTATATACTCTAAGTCCTCGATTTTAGATACCAATACTTGAGTTTTTTTATTATGAGTTCCTGTAAAATAACTTTTTACTCTGTTTTTTAAATTTTTTGCTTTACCTACATAAATAATTTCACCGATATTATCTCTATAAATATAGCAGCCCGGGCTATCCGGTAAAAATTCTAATTTCTTTTTTAATGTCATATTCATATACAATTACCACGTTAAATTTTTATAATTTATGGAGTAGGATAATATAACCCTACTCCACTATTATTAATCTTTGTTATTTTTATTATTTGAATTATTGTTACTATTACTACTGTTATTATTGTTATTTGAATTATTATTAGTAGTATTATTTTTATCGCTAGTAGAATTATTTGTATTCTTGTTATTAGATGAATCATCTTTATCATTAGAATTAGTATTAGTATTAGTTGATGGTTTCTTACCTTTAGAAATTACAATTTCTAAACTTTCTTCCCCTGGAACAATACTTGCACCGCTTCTAATACTTTGAGATATTACTGTTCCAGCCTCTTTATCTGAGTACTCTTCTTTATAAGTTACATTTCTAAAGCCATATGATGCTATTGTACTTTGAGCTACTTGACTAGATTGATTAACTAAGTTAGGCATAGTAACTTTTTTCTTACCAGATGAGACTTGTAAAATAAGTTCTTTTTCTTTTGGTACAATTTCTGAACCAGCAGAAATGTTTTGGGCTACTACCTTACCACTGTCATAATTATTACTCTCTACTTTCTCAACAGTAACATTTTTAAATCCTAATTTTGATGCATTTCTTTTAGCAGTATCTTCATCTAATCCAACATAGTTTGGCATATCTACTGTTTTCTTACCTGAAGAAACTCTTAGGTCCACTTTAGAACCTTTTCTAACCTTTTTACCTGCTTTAGGATCACTATCGATAACAATATTTTCTTTTACATCATCACTCACTACTTCAGTGACATCTCCTACTTCTAATCCTGCTTTAACAATTGTTACTTTAGCTTCTTCTAATGTTTTGTTACGAACTTCAGGAGCAGAAACACTATCAGCACCTACAATATAATTATATGCGAAGAAAGCTCCAACTACAATAAATATAATAGCTAACAACGCTAAAATAACATGTTTTACTTTAGATGGTTGTTTTTTCTCTTTATTCCCTAAATTACTGTAGCTATTTTTTTGGTTTTTCCCATTATTATTGTTATTATTATAATTATTATTTCTATAATTCTCATCAGGATAGTTATTATACTGACCAGTTTCTGAATAATTAGGCTCATAATATGGTTCAATATTACGAGTATCAATATATTGAGTTTGATTATATGCAGCATTGGCATTTTCTTCTGGTATTTTAAAGCCAGTATATTTATTTTCGTATAATCTTTCTGGATTTAATACTGTCTCTAAATCTTCAGCTAATTCTTTAGAACTAATGTATCTCTCATTTGGATTTTTCATTGTTGCCTTAAGAACAATATTTTTTACACTCTGTGGAACATTTTCTCTAAATTTATCAATATCAGGTAACTCTTCTTGGAGATGTTTTAATGCAATTGCAACAGCTGATTCTCCCTTAAATGGAATTTGTCCTGTAATCATTTCAAATATTAAAATACCTAAAGAATAAATATCACTTTGTGCTGTTGCTACATTCCCTCTAGCTTGCTCAGGTGATAAATAATAAACTGTTCCTAACATTTGATTAGTTTGAGTAAGAGTAGTATCCCCATAAGCTCTTGCTATTCCAAAATCTGTAATTTTACACGTAAGATTTTCATTCATTAAAATATTCTGTGGTTTTATATCTCTATGAATAATCCCGTTTTGGTGAGCGTGACATAATCCGTCTGCAATTTGTTTAGATATATGTACTATAGTTTCAATTGGCATTTTAGGATTTTTCATCATATAATCCTTAAGTGTCATTCCCTCAACATATTCAAGAATTAGATAATAGAAATCTCCTTCATTTTCAACATCATAAATCGATACTATATTAGGATGTGATAAGCTTGTCACTGCTTTAGCTTCCCTATTAAATCTTTTTACCGCATCCTCATCATTTGCATCAATCTTGAAAGTTTTTATAGCAACATTTCTATCTAGGATAGTATCATAACCTAGCCAAACTGTGGCCATCCCTCCTGTTCCTAGATGATCTATAATTTTATATCTGTTACATATCATTTTGTCTATCATTACTATCACCCCTTAAATTATTTAAGATCGCAACGGAAATATTATCAATTCCTCCACGTTCTACACTTAGATCAATTAACTTTTCAACAGCAACAGATAATTCTTCATTACGTATAATATCTTTTATCTCTTCTTTTTCAATCATATTCGTTAATCCATCAGAACAAATTATAAAATAATTATAACTTTCTAATTCGTCTATAAATGTATGTAAATTAATTTTTTCTTTTGTTGCAAGTGCTTGAGTAAGCACATGTTTTTCTGGATGAGTTTTAGCTTCATCTTCGGTTATAGCTCCTGCACTTATTAACGCACCAACAAAAGAATCTTCTACAGTAATAACTTTCATATCACCGTCATTAGTTATTCCATACGCACGACTATCACCTATATTATAGACAACGAATTTATCACCGAATGTTGCTAAAACAACGATAGTTGTACCCATTTTTTTATTGCTTGATTGTGATTTTTCAAATAACTCTTTATTTAATTTTTCAATCTTATCATACAGCCAATTTTTCATATTATTAAAATTAGCAAAAGTTATATCTTTCCACTCTTTTTCTAAAGTAGATACTATATAATTACTTGAATATGCAGCATTACTGTGACTTCCTACTCCATCACATATTATAGCTAAAGCTTCAGCTTGTTTATTTTTCACGACACTTACCGCATCTTCATTTTTATTTTTCCTACCTTTATTACTATTATACGAATATACTAGTGGCATCTGGAATTCCTCCTTTTACCTCGTCTTTACGTTCTTTTGCTCTTAATTGTCCACACGCAGCGTCAATATCATCACCTTGTGTTCTTCTTATAGTTACATTAACTTTATTCTTTTTAAGAATTTTTTCAAAAGCGAAAATATCATTTTTGCTTGTTCTTACATAGTTTCTTTCTGGTACATAGTTAATAGGGATTAAGTTAACATGACAATTTATCCCTTTAATAATTTCAGATAATTTTTCAGCATGTTCTTTTTGATCATTTACTTTCCCCATTAAACCATATTCAAAAGTAATACGTCTATTTGTTGTTTTTTGATAATATCTTAATGCTTCCATTAATTTATCTATATTATACGCCCTATTAACCGGCATTATTTTACTTCGTAATTCATTAGTAGGTGCATGTAAAGAGACAGCAAAATTAATTTGAATATTCTCATTTGCAAAATCATAAATTCTAGGAACAATACCTGATGTAGATACTGTAATATGTCTTGCACCAATATTAAAGCTTTCATCACTATTAACTATTTTAATGAAATCCATCATTTCATCATAGTTTTCAAATGGTTCACCAATTCCCATTATTACAATACTTGAAATACGCTCACCTTTTTTATCTAATTCTTGTTGGACCTTAAGCACTTGAGATACAATTTCTCCAGCCTCTAAGTTTCTTTTAAGTCCTCCAAGTGTTGATGCACAAAACGTACATCCTATACGACAACCTACCTGTGTTGTGACACATAAAGAATTACCGTATTTATTTCTCATTAAAACACTTTCTATTGTAAACTTATCTTGTAGCTCAAATAGGAACTTCATAGTACCATCAGCTGATTCTTGTTTTATTATAGTATTTAGGGTTGTTATTTCAAACTCATCTTTTAGTTTTTCTTGTAATGATTTTGGTATATTTTTCATTTCTGAGAAATCAGTAACTCTCTTTTTATATAGCCAATCATATATTTGTTTTGCTCTAAATTTCTTCTCACCAATGCTTATCATATATTCTTCAAGTTGATCTAATCTTATAGAATATATAGACATTTTTTCAAAATCTTTTAGCCATCTAGACTTCTTATAGCCTTTAAAATCTGATATTAACATTTTTCCTCCAGTTTTCTAAGTTTTGCAATGAAAAAACCATCACAATTATAATCATCAGGCAATATTTCTAATACGCCATTTTCTTTTATTTTTACGTCACTATTTATTAGATTAATTTTATCTAATATAAAATTTTTATTTTCTTTCAAAAAGCGTTCTATATTTTCAATATTTTCTCTCTTATCTATCGTACAAGTAGAATACATAAGTATTCCACCTTTTTTTACATAGTTTTTACTATTTTCTAATATTTGATATTGTAATTTAGAGATATCCTCTACATATTTATTAGTAATTTTATACTTTATTTCTGGTTTGTTTTTTATAACACCAACACCCGAACATGGTACATCACAAACTACTATATCAAAATTATTAATAAAACTACTATTCATATTAGTTGCGTCTTGTTCTTTTACATCTATATTAGTAATACCAAGTCTTTTAATATTATCTTTAATTAAAGCCAATTTATGTATATATTTATCACATGAAATTAAAGTAGAATTTAAATATTTACTTGCAATATGTAAACTTTTTCCTCCAGGTGCAGCACATGTATCAAGTATCTTATATTTTTCTTCAATATTTTCACCAATTGAGCAAGCTACTAAGGCACTGGCCTCATCTTGTATAATATAATATCCTTCTTTAAAATATTTGCTGTTAATGTCTAATTTATCTATAATTATACTATCCTCACAAATAGTACTTTCTTTAGCTTCATTACCAAGGATTTCTAGCAATTCTTTCTTAGTTACTTTATTAGGATTATATCTGATACTATTTTCACTTTTATTATTAAAAGATTCAATAATGGCTTTTGCTTTATTATTTCCATATTGATCTACTAAAATTTTATATAACTCAAATGGACAACTATTTTCAATGCAAAATTGTTCTTCACTATTTTTGTACTTTAATGCTAAATCATTTATATTTCTTTCAATATTCCTCAATATTCCATTAACAAATTTTCCTGTAATATTACCAGCAATCTTTTTTGATAGTTTTACCGCTTCATCAATTACAGCGAAATTAGGAGTCTTATCCATAAATTTAATTTGGTAAATACTCATTAATAATATTACTTTTACCTTAGGCTTTACTCTCCCTTTGCTATATGTTTTTAAAATATGTTCTAAAAATAATTTATTCTTTAATGTACCATAAACTATTTCACTTATAAATCTTTTGTTTTGTTCTTCAATTCTATTCTGTTTAAAAAATATATTAAGTGTAATATTACTATATGCCTCATTATAAAATATCTCATATAACGTATCATACGCAACTTTTCTGGCGTTTATATTACTCATTAATTTCTCCTAATATTATACCTACATAATTCTTTTTATTTGATAAAAAGTTAGTTACTGGCATGCGTTTTTTTCCAGATATTTGTAATTCTTTAATTTTTAGAACCGTGTTATTACCACATAGGACATAAATATTTTTTTTATCCTGTTTGATTATAGTACCAACAGCTTCAAATGGTATTTCTTCATTTAGTAGAGTTTCTTCGCTACTCCATATTTTTAATATATTATTATCTAAGTGCGTAAATGCACCCGGCATTGGATCAAGAGCACGAATCTTATTAAATATTTCTCTTGCTGTACAGCTCCAATCAATCTTTTCATCTTCACGTAATATGTTACTAGCAAACGTAGCTTCATTATCATCCTGTTTTTCGGGTGAAATATTACCTGAGAAAATATTAGGTAGTGTTTCATTCAATAAATCGCGTCCTGCAATAGACAACTTATCATGTAAAGTTTCGTAGTTGTCACTATCTAATATATCTACTTCAACCTTCGATAGCATATCACCTGCATCAAGTTTTTTTACCATATACATTATCGTAATTCCAGTTTTCTTATGATCTTCAATAATTGAATACTGTATAGGTGCTCCTCCACGTAATTTTGGTAGCAATGAACCATGAACATTTATACATTTATACTTTGGAATCTCTAAGATACTTTCAGGAATTAACTGTCCATAGGCCGCTGTAATAATAATATCAGGGTTTAATTGCTTTAATTCATTTAATGTATCTTCATCTTTAGAAATTTTTTCTGGTTGTAGAACTCTTATATCATGAGCTACAGCAACCTCTTTGACTGGTGGTGGTGTTAATATTTTTTTTCTACCAACTTTTTTATCAGGTTGAGTAATTACTAAATCAACACCATAATTTTCTATTAACATCTGTAAAATAGGAACTGCAAATTTTGGTGTTCCCATAAAAACTATTTTCTTCTTACTCATTTATTTCTCCTATAAACAATTTAATCCTTATTATTATACCATAATTTTGAAATTTCTTCTATACACCGCCATTATAATAATATCTTATTATTATCACACTCTAAGTTTAATAAGAATTTTTTAATTTCATTACCTGCAGAATATCCTTTTATATCGCCATCACTTCTTATTACCCTGTGACATGGAATGAAAATTAACAATGGATTATAACCTACAGCACTACCTACAGCTTGGTATGACATAGATTTTAATTTATTATTTTTAATAATAGTATCTGCTATTTGTTTATATGTAACTGTATTTGCATAAGGAATACCTTTTATAATATTCCAAACATTTCTTCTAAAATCTGTTCCATTCACTTCTAATGATATCTCATTATTTTCTACATTTTCTCCTTTAAAATACCTTTCTAACCAATTCGTTGCTTCAATAAATATTTTTAATGAATCATCTTTTTGGTAATTTAATATTTCTTTTGGGAAATTTTTTTGATTTTCTAAATAGCATCCACATAAAGCGTGGCCTTTTGAAACTAAATATATTTTACCAATTTCACTTTTATAAATATGATAATACATAATTTTTTACTCCTTTAGAACTAGAGAACTATACTTTATTATTATATAAGATTACAAGAAAAAAAGGAATAACTCATTTTAAGTCATTCCTGTTATACATTTTTATCTTCTTCATTATAAATTTTTAACATTAGGAAAAACACACCTACACAAATAAAACAATCTGCTAAATTAAAGATAGGAAAGTCATATCCAAAAATTCTAAAATCTAGAAAATCAACAACCTCATGACGTGTTAAACGGTCAATAAAATTACCTATAGCTCCTGCATAAATTAGCGAAAAAGTAAATTTATCAACAACAGTTAATTTTCCTTTTTGTTTAAATAAATAATAAGATAAAATAGCCATAAAAATTATAGTTACTACAATAAAGAACAATCTACTATCTTGTAAAATTCCCCATGCAGCTCCTCTATTACGATGAGATGTAATATTAAAAAAATTTGAAAGTATTTCTTTACTTTCTCCTAACGTAAAATGATTCACTATAAAATTTTTACTAAGTTGATCTAATAAAATTAAAAAACATGCAGTTATAAATATAAATAACATATAATTCTCCTCTAATTATTTATCAGTAGTTTTTCTAATTCAGCATCTAAATTTTTTTCTCCCCTTGCAGGAAGTTTGTAACGTCCTAAATGAATTAATTGATGATGTATTTTTCCCCAGTCTTTCATTGGAAATAATTCCATTAATTTTTTCTCAACCTGAAGCGGATTATCATTTTTATCTGCCAAACCAAACATTTTAGCTACTCTTTCTACATGAGTATCTACTGCTATCGCCGGTATATTAAAACCAACTGATAATACAACGTTTGCCGTCTTCCTCCCTACCCCAGGTAGCTTTATAAGTTCCTCACGAGTAGTAGGTATTTTATAATCATACACATCTCTTAACATATTTGCCATACCAACAATATTCTTTGATTTTGCCTTATATAACCCTAATGTTTTTATTAATTTTTCAATATCTTCAACTTTTGCATCAGCATAATCATCAATAGTTTTATATTTTTCAAATAATTTTTTTGTAGCTCTATTAACATACTCATCTTTACATTGGGCTGATAATAAAACCGCAATAATTAATTCAAGATTATTTGAAAAATCAAGTTCACAATCTACATTAGGGAAGTTTTTATCAAGATATTGTGTAATTAATTTAACTTTATTTTGTAAATCTTTATCTACCAAACCAGTCATATCCTAAACTATCATCACTTTCATAATTTATATTTTGTTCTTTTACACTTTTATTATTTAATATACCATTAACATAATTAATATTAGTAGAAATGCTTAATGCTTCATCTATTTCTGCTTTTGTATACTTCTTATCAAACCACGAAGTTACAATATCTATCTCCTTAGACGTCATAACTTTAGAAGAAACTCTTTCTACTAATTTTAACAATTCTCTAAGTGAATAATATCCTTCATTTGAGAAAATTGTAAAGTAAATTCTGTTGTCTTTACTTAATTTAATTACTTCTTTTCTTAATAAAATATTTAACTTGTCAAAAACCTCATTTTCTGTCATATCTAATGCTGCAGAAAACGATTTTACAGAGAAGAGTTTTTTCCCTTGTTCTGTTAAATAATTTATCTGAAGAAGAAACAAAGCCTCTTCTCCAGATAAGTTATGCTTTTTATAATTCATAAGAAAATCAGTATCAATTAATAATCCATTTGTATTGATATTGATCATTTTTAAGCTCCTATGGCGTTAATCTGTTTAATAATCTTGGGAATGGAACAGTTTCACGAACATGCCCATTTCCTGTAATCCAAGCTACTGTTCTTTCTAATCCCAATCCAAATCCTGAGTGCTCAACAGAACCATATTTTCTTAAATCTAGATACCATCCATATGCATCAAGATTTAAATCATGTTTTTTAATATTTTCAAGTAATTTATCATAGTCATCTATACGTTGAGAACCACCAATAATTTCACCATATCCTTCTGGTGCAATTAAATCAGCACATAACACTACTCCTGGTTCATTAGGGTCTTCAATCATGTAGAAAGGTTTAATATCCAATGGCCAGTGAGTAATAAATACAGGCTTATTATAGCTATTAGCAATAAATGTTTCGTGTGGTGATCCAAAATCATCACCATATTCAATATCATCGAATCCATTGTCTTTTAATAGTTTAATAGCATCTTTGTATTTAATACGAGGAAACTCTCCACGAGCAGCATTAAGAGATTCTAGATCACGTCCTAAGATTTTTAGTTGTTCTTGGCATTTTTCAATAACTTCTGTTAGTAGGTAGTTAACATATGCTTCTTGAATTGCTAAACTTTCGTCATGATTACAAAATGCCATTTCCGCTTCAATCATCCAGAACTCAATAAGGTGACGACGAGTTTTAGACTTTTCAGCTCTAAATGTCGGACCAAACGAGAATACTTTACCGAATGACATTACTGTAGCTTCCAAATATAATTGCCCAGATTGAGATAAATAAGCCTCTTCATCGAAATATTTAGTATTAAATAATTCTGTTGTCCCTTCTGGAGCAGATGATGTTAAAATTGGTGGATCAGTTTTAATAAATCCTTCTTTTTCAAAAAAGTCATACGTAGATTTAATTATTTGATTACGAATAGTTAAAATTGCATGTTGTTTTTTTGATCGAATCCAAATATGTCGATTATCAGCTAAAAATTCAACCCCATGTTCTTTTGGTGTTATTGGATAGTCAATAGCTTCAGAAACTACTTCAAAATCTTGAATTTCTAATTCAATTCCTGTTAACTCACGATTATTTTCTTTTACTAATCCTGTTACCTTAATTGATGACTCTTGAGGTAAATGACGTAGTTGTTGATAACGTTCTTCCCCTAAAGATTCTTTTAATGCAACAGCTTGTATAAAACCTGTTCCATAACGTAATTGGAAAAATGCTATTTTCCCACTACTTCTCTTGTTTGCAATCCAAGCACCAAGAGTAACTGTTTTTCCTAGTTGTTCTTTTAAATTATTAATATTCAAACTAATACTCCTCCTTGATTATTCTTTATTATTCAGTATAATCATAATATAAAAACTATTAAAATTATACCATAAAATCTTATATTTTAAAATATTCGTCACAAAATAATTTATAAGTATTTAAATAATTATAGTTCTGCATTATTTAGCACAATTATATTAT
>ERZ773045.1423-NODE-1423-length-10646-cov-22.108111_pt1 | contig 10646 bp, 9 predicted proteins | sample MGYA00580635_ERZ773045 | MGnify/ENA primary metagenome ERZ773045 (study PRJEB29015, sample SAMEA2738115) | human oral metagenome | biome: human oral; feature: human-associated habitat; material: saliva | place: China | collected 2261 ...
AGTGCTTTTAGGGTCGCGCCGCAAAACGCTCAATCAGGTCCACCTGACCGGACACGATCAGAATGTCGCGCGAGTGAATACGAGTCGTGGCGTCCGCGTAGGTGAAATCCTCGCCGGGGGACTTGATGCCGACCACGGACACGCCGTACTTGGAGCGGATATCCGACTCGGCGAGGGTAAAGCCGTGGGTTTCCTTCGGCGGGCGCATCTTCGCAATCGCGAAGTCGTCGTCGAACTCGATGTAGTCCAGCAGACGGCCCGAGACCAGGTGCGCGGCGCGGCGGCCGGCGTCAGCCTCCGGGTAGACCACGTGGTGCGCGCCAATGCGCTCCAGAATCTTGCCGTGCGCGGGGGTGATGGCCTTCGCCCAGATGCGTTCCACGCCCAGGTCCACGAGGTTTGCGGTAATGAGCACGGACGCCTCAATCGAGGTGCCCACACCCACCACGGCGGACCCGAAATCATCTGCACCCAACTGGTGCAGGGTGTCGATATCGGTCGCGTCTGCAGAGACCACGTGGGTCAGCACGCCCGACCACTTCTGCACCAGCTCGGGGTCCTTCTCAATCGCGAGGACCTCCTTGTTCTGCACGCGCAGCTGGGCGGCCACCGCGGAACCGAAGCGGCCCAGGCCAATCACGAGGACGGGATCGTTATGTGCACTAGCCAATGGTGGGCCTTTCTTCGGGGAACTTGTAGAGGCGGCGGCGTGAACGTAGCGCCAGGCCGGTCGCGGCGGTTGTTGTACCCACACGGCCGATGAGCATCAGCACGCTGAGAACGTAGATGCCCGCCGGCGGCAGGTTGGAGGAGAGGCCGTCTGAGAGGCCGCAGGTCGCGAAGGCAGAGATGACCTCGAAGATTACTTCCTTGAGGTCCGCGCCGCTAATAATCAGAATTGCCGCTGAGCCAACACCCACCACGGTAGCACCCATCACGATCACGGAGATGGCGATGCGCAGGGAAGTTTCGGGGATGGTGCGGTTGAACGCGACGACCTTCTGATCGCCTCGCGCTTCGGCAAGAATCGACAGGGCAATGACCGCGATGGTGGTGACCTTCACGCCGCCCGCGGTGGAGCCGGAACCGCCGCCAATGAACATGAGCATATCCGTCAGGAGCGTGGAGACGGGGGCGATACTGCTCATATCGACCAGGTTAAAACCGCCCGAACGCATCATGATGGAGGCGAATATCGCGTTGAGAACCTTCTCTCCGGGGGAGTAACCGCCGATGGTGGCGGGGTTATTCCACTCGAAAAGACCCCAGAAGAACGCGCCAAAGGCAAAAAAGAACAGAGTCGTGACGACGGTCAGCTTAGCCGTGAGCGACCAGTGCCGGGGGCGGAAAGGATTGCGCTGAATCGCAATGAAAACAGGGAAACCAAGCGACCCCAGGAACACGGCAATACAGATGGGTACGAGTAGGAAAAGATCGTGGCCGTAGGGCACAATGCCGTCGGAATGTGGGGTGAACCCGGCATTGTTGAAGGCCGAGATGGAGTAGAAAATACTGTGCCAGATGGCCTGGAAGGGGTCTTCACCCAGGGTCAGGAAACGCGGAATCAGCACGAGCGCAATGATCGCCTCAATGGAGAAGGAAGCATAGGAAACGCTCTTGACGATGCCGCCGACCTCGCCGAGACGGCTGATGTTCAGGTCTTCCTGCGCAATGAGCTTGGTGCGCAGGCCCATCTTGCGGCCGATGGCTAGTGCCAGCAGAGAGGTGATTGTCAGAGTACCCAGACCGCCCACCTGGCAGGCCACCAGAATCATGGCCTGCCCGAAGGTTGACCACTGCTGGGCTGTGGAGACGGTGGTTAGACCCGTAACGGTCACCGCGCTGGTAGCGGTAAAGAAGGCATGGTGGAAGGGGGCCGGCTGCCCATCGTTGGAAGAGATGGGCAGTAGCAGAGCAAGCGTGAAGAAGATGATGACCAGCAGGAACGCGCCAATTGCGGTACGCGAGGGCGAGGATAGAACGGTTGCGTCAATGAAATCGCGGAAGCGTTCGAGAGTGTACCGGTTGAACCCGAGAGGGCCCTTCGGCTGACGGCGGGTACCGGAGTGCTCGTGACGGTCGCGTAACGCGGGTAACCTGTCCAGTTTGAGACCCGGGACGCTCGCGAGGACGCTCAGGCCTTCAAATTCTTCGATGCGCTCGCGGTAGCTCTCGTGATGCTCGCCGGGGCGGTACTTATGCTGAATACCGCTGAGGGAGCTCCAGCGGGGGTTGAGAAGATTCTGCGAGCCGTTGCGACCGCGATAAGGGCGTCGAGGACGGCGCCGGGGGTGACGGAATATGTTTCCCATGCGCCTCCTTCATGAGCTCGTGGATGGGGTGCGTGATGCGGGTGCGAGGATAGAGAAAAGCACAAAATGGTGCCTTCCTAGTGTATCGCGCCGGGCGTTCAGAACCGAGGCGATGGACAGGAGCGGAGACACACGATGCGGGAGCCTCCGCGCGGGGCCGATGGTTCTTCTGCGGGCTTGCCTTCGCACTTTTGGGAATTCGAAGGCTATTGAGCCTCGGAACCTCCTGAAATTCACGGGAAACGCTATATTCTTTTATTAGAATATTCCGTCAGAAAATTGCCGTGATAACCGTGTATGCCCAATTTCTAATGCTCTGAAACGTTTGGTGGCTATAAGAAGGGCATGCGCCGTGGATCTGGTCGAGATTTCTAGAGAAGACGAGCCGACACGAACGTGCGAGAGGTTCTTATGGGGGGCAGGGCATAAAAAATTTAAGGGGATTCTCCGCATCACCCTCATTCTTAGCTTGAGGTGCCCCTATTATATGTCATAATCGCTATATGCATTCTGATGTTTTTTCTGTCATTGCGGACCCTACCCGTCGTCGAATCGTGCGTATCCTCGCCGAGCAAACCCATACGGTGGGTGCTGTTGTTGAAAAGCTGAGCATGAGCCAGCCGACCATCTCAAAGCATCTTAAAGTCCTCCGCGATGCAGACGTCGTCTCCGTGACGGTGGAGGGGCAGCGTCGCCTCTACTCGCTGAACCCCGAGGTGTTCGCAACCGTCACCGATTGGATTAACGAGACGGTTCAGATTGCACGCCGCGCCAGCGAAGCGCCGGTGGCCCTGCCCGGCGGTGCCACCCTGTCTAGCGAGCACACCCCCACAGAAAAGGCCGAAGCCGTCGCCACCGAGCCCGCAGTCGAGAAGGTCTCCGAGTCCAAGGCTGTTGAAGCTCATGAGGTAAAGCCCGCGGCACAGTCCTCAGAGCAGCCTGCAGCCGAGGCCCAGCCCACCGCGGAGGAACTGGAGCAGGAGCGAATCCGTCGTGCCCGCGCCCAGTACATTACCCCCAACACGCGCATCATCGCCCGCCCGGCGCACCCGGCACCCGCCGAAGCATCGCCCGCCGCCGCAAGCGAGACCACTCGAGACTCTGAATCTCAGGCCATCCCCGAGCATGAGGAAGCGGTAGACAGCACCCCGATGCGTCCCTTCACCCCCGCCTCCTATGGCTACGATGCGGGCCGCACCGCCCACCCCGAGGTGCAGGTTGCTCCCACTGCCACCGCAGAACCCGTCGAGGAACCCGCAAAGAGCGAAAAGCCCGTCGAGAAGACGGAGAGCCCCGCGGTTTCCGTGTCCTCCGGTTACGGCTTCGACTCGGCCTCTTCCTACGGCATCGACCCCGCTGCCGTGGTGGGCGGATCGGTTCAGCCCATCGTCGAGGAAAGCGCAGCTGAGGAAGGCACCGCTGAGGCAAGCGCCGCCGTGGAAGACTCCTCCGAGCGCTCCGAAGAAGCTACCGTAGCGGCTCCTGCAGTTGAACCCGCAGAAGATTCCGCAGCTGCTCCCGCAGAGGATTCTGCGACGGCAGAAGAAGCGTCGGAACAGGCTGAGGCTTCTGAAGAAGCCTCCGAGGAAACCCCCGAGGAGCCCGAATCCGCATCTGCCGAGCCCGCGCAGAGCGAACCCGAATACCAGACGATGCCCGCCTACAACTCGGCGTACGCCCCCGCCCAGGAGCCCAAGGAGAAGGAACACCGCGGTGGCCTCTTCGGCTTCCTGCGTGGCCGCCGCCGTTAGCCCACGCATCCTGCGCCCTGTGCGCTACCCCCTGTCCTCAAACCCCCACTCTCACTCACCTCTTTAAGCGAAAGACAGCATACACGTGGCTATTCATCGTAAAATTCTGCGCTGGCTCGAGAACGAATTGTTCGAAGGTAATATTCAGCTGGGCCAGGACCTGCCCACGGACAGCGAGATTGCGCGCGCGATTGGCGTGGGACGATCCCGCACCCGCGATGCCCTGCGAACCCTCGAAGACATGGACCTGGTGCAGCTCTACACCGGCCGAGGCAAGGAGATGCTGGTTCACCTGAGTGATGAGCCTGCCGCCGCCGCGAGTGCCGCCCTGCGCCTGCACATGTCGAGCTCGCGCTACCCCACGCGTGACCTGGTGCAGACACGAATTCTGCTGGAGAGCTGGGCGATTGCGCGTATTGATCCGAAGACCGCATCCTTCGCCGAAATGGATGATGTCCTCGCCCAGATGGAAGACTTCGACCTGTCCATCCGTGATTTCCTGGAGCTGCTGCTGAGCTTCCACCACCAGGTGATGCGTTGCGCCGGCAACGAGCTACTGGTCGGCCTTCTGGCTTCCGTGCGTCAGCCGAGCTTCGAATCGATGCTCTCCCTGGTTGGTCGCATGCCGCTGTGGAGCAGCGCAGTGGAGCGTCTGCGGGCCGAGAGTCGTGCCATTGCCGAGGCTCTGAAGGCAGGCGATGCTGCGACGGCTCGCGCCCTGGTGATTAGCCAGCTACGCGGCATGTATTCCGAGGCGGGCATTGACCTGGAGGAGGAAGCAACCTCCGCGAACGGGTTGCCCGGTGAGCCGGCGGCGGCTTCCTTCGCCCCGGTTGAGCTGGAGGATTTTGAGGCCGACGACCTGGTTGAAGATTTCGACGAGGCCATTGCCGATGACCCCTCATTCTCGGATGCAGATTTTGCGGTTGCCGGCGTTGAGGTTTCCGGCGATGCACAGCCCGTTTCGGATACTCCCGCGGAGGAACCCCGGAGTGAGACCGTTGCGCCCGTGGTTTCGGCCCCCGCACCTGCCGAGGTGAAGGCTCCCGAGCCCGTACAGGCGGTTCAGGCGCAGTCCGCCCGCCCGAAGACCGGCCCCCTGAAAGCCGAGCCCCAGAAGGCCGAGTCTCCGCGCGCCGAGGCCCCCGCCCGCCCGGCGCGCTCCGTGAGCGCGGATGTGCCGCTGAGCTTTGGCACCCCGCACCCCCGCACGGCGACCCGTGCTCCCCAGGCTCAGGTAGCCCAGCCCGCGCAGAGTGCCGGCGCCCCGTGGCAGGGCGGCTCCGCGCAGAATCTTTCCGCGCAGAACACCCCCGAGCCGGCTCGGGCCGATGCCCGTGACGCTCAGCGTACCCTGCAGGCCGCTCCCGCCGAGGAGCCGGCGGAACCCGCAAAGGTTCTGCGCGCGGCATCCGGTACGTCCCGTCGCCGTAGCGGCCAGATTATTTCCCCGGTGCGCGCCACCATCATCAAGCCCGTGGATCGTAGCCGCACCCTGGTTGCCCCGAGCGTGCTTGCGTCCCGTGCCGCCGAGCCCGCCGCTTCCTCCGGCGACCGCGTGCTGCGCGCTCCCTCGCGCGAAAGCGTGGAGGCACCCGCTCGGAAGACCGCCGCCTCCGAGTCCGCCCAGCCGGCCGCTCAGCAGGCGCATGAGGAGCCCTCGGCCGAGCCCTCGAACCGTCTAGAGGCGGCGACGCTTCAAGATACCTACGCGATGCTCCCGCACGAGCAGGATCAGGAGCCGGAGCGCCGCGGTCTACTGTCCAAGATGAAGCGATTCTTCGGTGTGGACGTGTACGAGCCCGCCTCGCGCGGTGACGAGGAGCAGGCCCCCGAACCGGCTGAAGAAAAGGACGCCGAAGAGAAGGTAACCGCACCGGACGCCGAGGCCCTGGCTCGTGCCGAGGCCGAGCGCGCCGAGCGTCTCAAGGCTTTCCACGCCGCCGCGTCCGAGGACTCCGCCGATGAGGAGCCCGAGCCCGCTACCGCTGATTCTGGTGCCCTCGAGGAACCCGCGGTGGAGGGCTCCGAGGCGGAACCGGTCGAATCCGTCGAGCCCGGCGAAACCTCCGAGTCCGAGGAAACTGCTGAGCCCGGCGAAACCTCCGCACTCGAAAAAGCCGATGCCGCTTCTTCGGATCACACCTCTGGCTCCGCCCTGTCGAAGGGCCGTTCCAAGGGCTCGAAGAAGTCCAAGAAGAAGCGTCGCTAGGCTTTCGGAAACACCGTTTTAGCCCGGCTTGGCCCCGGGAAGATCTGGAAAAACGGGGAAAAACTCCTCAAAACCGGCCCTCGAATGGTGAAAATGGGTGCAAACCTAGTACTCTAGGTAGGTAGCGCTCCGAAACGCAGGGTATTTCTGTGCCTAAAATGCGTTCCGGATCGGTTATACCGGTATAAATATCCCCGGGTAGCTACCGAGTCGAATGGCTCGGCCGGGTACGAGTAAAGTGAGGAAATCCTATGGGTTCCGTTATCAAGAAGCGCCGCAAGCGTATGTCCAAGAAGAAGCACCGCAAGCTGCTTCGTAAGACCCGCCACCAGCGCCGCAACAAGAAGTAAATAGGCTTCTTCAGCCCCGCCCTCTTGCACGAGGAGCGGGGCTTTCGCGTTTTCGCTGTTTGGGGGTGGGGGCCGCTATCTGAGAGACTGGACCCATGACTGAAACTCACACCGTTAAAGTTCATCTCATGCGCCACGGTGAGGTGCACAACCCCGAACGCATCGTGTACGGCCGCCTTCCCGGTTACCGCCTGTCCGAGAAGGGCCGGCAGATGGTGCGTCTGAGCGCCGAGGAGTTCGCGGCACGCGCCGAAGACGGCGCCCGCTTCGTGCACCTGGTCTGCTCGCCGTTGCAACGCACCCGCGAGTCGGCCGCACCCGTCGAGGAGCTGCTGGGGCTGACCGCCCAGCCCGACGAACGCGTCATCGAGGCCGATAACTACTTTGAGGGCCTGCACGTGAACGCGCAGGAGCTTCTGCGCAACCCGCGTCACTGGACGAAGCTCTATAACCCGGCTCGTCCCTCCTGGGGTGAGTCCTACCTGGAGCAGGTACGCCGCATGGCCGCGGCCGTTCAGGACGCCGCTCGTCGCGCCTACGAAATCGGCGGCGAGGGTGCGGAGGCGATCATCGTCTCGCACCAGCTGCCGATTTGGATTACCCGCCTGGGTGTGGAGGGTCGCCTGCTGCAGCACGACCCGCGTTCCCGCGAGTGTAACCTCGCCTCGATTACGACCCTCGCGTTCAGCACCGTGGACTTCGAGCACGAGATGCCGCGCTTCGTTGGGTACTCCGAGCCTGCCGCACCGCTGTACGGTGGCGTTATCCAGCTTCCCGGAAGCTAAGTCACGCGCGTTATTCGCGGGTATAGCTAAGGCTGCGGGGCGCATCCATTGAGGGATGCGCCCCGCAGCCTGTGTTAAGGATTGGGGAACTGTGCCGGGCTATCGGCTCGGGCCGTCTTCGGGACGTTCGCCTTCGGTTCCTTCATTTTCGGGCCGTTTATGTTCGGGGTTAGAATCCTCGTGCGCGTCGGTGCTGGCTTCTCGAGAAGCGCGCTCCGCCTCGCGGCTGGCGCGTTCGCGTTCGGCCTTCGCCTTGAGCCAGCGCAGGTAGGCCTCATCGTCGTCGGGGGAAGCCATCGAGGGGGTGCTGCCTCGCTGAGCCGCGCCGGGCAGAGAGATAGAGCCGCGGGCGCCGCGCTCCCGCTTGGGGCGGCCCAGCAGCAACCACAGCACGGGACCCACCACAGGGAAGAACAGGGTGACGAGAACCCACAGCCACTTGGGCAGGGTACGCTCCTCGCGCGCGGGGGTGCGCACGGCATCCAGAAGGGCGTAGATGGTCAGGCCCACCACGAGGGCGCCCGCACCAATAATCAGCATGGCTCGAAACATAGAACCACTATGACATATCGCGGGTCGTCGCCAAAAGCGAGTCAGCTCAGGACTGATTCACCGCCGCCGTGCGGTATCGAAACGACAAAACTTTGGGAGGGATCCGGCGGCTTAGTAGCCGGTGAACACCTGAATTTCGTGGCTGATGATATCCAGCGAACCCAGCCACACGGCGAGGGCAAGAATCACGGAGTACACGAGCGCCACGATGCCCGCCTGCTTCAGCACGGGAATCAGCTCGCGGCCACCGCGCGTCCACACGGTCATGCAGGAGTGAACGGTCGGGCCCACGAGCACGAAGACCAGCATGAACCAGGGGTTCTGGTCGAGCAGCAGGACGGTCAGGAGCAGCGCGAGGGCCATCTCCGCGATGTAGGCGACGCGCGACCAGCGCTCGCCCAGGCGCACCGCAAGGGTCAGCTTGCCGGCCTCGATATCGGTGGGGATGTCACGCACGTTATTCGCCATGAGCAGTGCGCAGGAAATCAGGCCAATACCGATAGCCCCCACCCAGCCCAGCAGGGTCAGCGTGTGGGCCTGTGTGTAGAGAGTGCCCAGGGTGGCGACCAGACCAAAGTAGACGAAAACGAACACGTCACCCAGGCCCATGTAGCCGTAGGGGTGTTTGCCGCCCGTGTAGCCCCAGGCCGCAAAGACGCTCGAGGCGCCAATCGCCAGGAACCACCACTGGTTTGCCAGGGCCACCAGCACCAGACCCGCCAGCATTGCCGCACCGAAGCACGCGAATGCGGCGTACTTGACCGAACGGGGGCTGGCCACGCCCGAACCGACCAGACGCAGGGGCCCCACGCGGTCTTCGTCGGTACCCTTAATGCCGTCGGAGTAGTCGTTGGCGTAGTTCACGCCCACCTGCAGGAAAAACGCGACCAGGAAGGCCAGGAAGGCGTACAGCGGCTTGTACTCGCCAATCTCGTAGGCAGCGGCCGAACCGGCAATAATGGGAGCGACGGCAAGCGGCAGGGTGCGCAGGCGCGCGCCTTCAATCCATTGAGCGGCAGTGGCCACGGGGGTTCCTTCCAGGGGTTGATGCGTTTGCGGTGAGGAGGGCTACGGGAGGTACGGGACGGCGCCGTGAGGCAGAACCGCGGCGCGAATACTATCCGCGCGAGGCCTCCCGATAGTCCCTGTCCAGGATACTGTATATTTCGCGGCGGTCCGGTTTGCCAGTGCTGGTAAGCGGGAAGTCGGGCAGGATGCTCAACAGCTTGGGTGCCGCCGCCACACCCAGGCGTTCGATGCAGAGGCTCCGCAGGGCCTCGCGTAGCTCCGCGTTCTCGGCGAGGGCCATAGCCGCGCCCTCGGCCGGGGACACGAGCGTGAGGGCGGCCGTCACGGCGGAGCCCCAGCGTTCATCCGGCAGACCGCACACGAGGGCTTCGCGCACGGCGGGGTGGCTCTCAAGAGCCTCAGCTACCGCGCGGGCCGAAATTTTGACGCCGCCGGTGATGATGATGTCGTCGCTACGCCCCAGCACGCGTAGGATGCACGGCTCACCGGGGGCGTGAGTGCTCAGCAGGCCGTAGTCGTCGGTGCGGTACCAGCGGGTGCCGTCGGCAGCGGCGAAGAAATGCTCTGCGGTACGACCGGGGTCGCCCAGGTAGCCCTGCGCCAGATGCGCGCCGCTGATCCAGATGCGACCAACCTGTGCAGGCACCCTCTCGCTATCCGGCACGCTCGGCATGCCCTCTTCGGGCACGAGCTCCACCCGCACGCCGGGCAGTACCCGGCCGGAGTAGACGCACCCGCCGGCGGTCTCGGCGCTACCGTAGGTGGTCACGACGTTGAGCCCCAGCTCTTGGGCGGCTGCGAGCAGGTCGGCGCTGGCTGGGGCACCTCCGAGCAGAATCCCGGTAAAGGAGCGGAGCGCGGCGTGAATCTCTTTGCCTGTGCGCGGCTCGTTCCGGGCCGTCTCGAGAAGCTTGTGCAGCTGGGTGGGCACGAGCGAAACAAAGCGACGGGTGGAGCTCAGCTGCTCGACCGCCCACAGGAAGACATCGGGGCTAAAGTGCACCGGCTCGGTTACGGAGCGTGCGATGACTGGCTCGGTTCCGGCCAGCACCGAGCGGGCCAGAACCTGGGCGCCCGCAACATAGTGCGCGGGTAAGGCTAGAAGCCACTGGGAGGCCTCGCTTCCCGCGCTCTTGAAGAAGCCCTCGGTAGCCTCCGCGCTCGCCCGCAGGGCCCGGGCGCTCAGCGCGGTGCGCTTGGGGATTCCGGTGGAACCGGAGGTACCCACGAGCAGGGCGACGGAATCCTGATCGTTCCCCGCGAAGATTCGCCCGAAGGAGTTAAGAAGAGCCCGCGGGTCGGCGGGTCGATCGGCCCGCAAGCGTACCGCGTGAGGGTGCAGGGCATCCTCCCCGGGGGCGGGTAGGGGCTCGAGCCCGGGTACGGGGGTGTTAATCATGGAAAGTCCTTAGCGGCTGTGCTCTAGGGCATGTCATGCGCCGGGGCGGCAATAACGCACCCAACAACGCGCCGGAGCCGGATTCTTAGCTGAGGGTCTCAGGGTTGAATCCGGCTCCGAGCCTGTGTTTCTGAAACTACTTAGAAGTAGTAGGGGTAGTTGGACCAGTCCGGGTCACGTTTCTGCAAGAACGCGTCGCGACCCTCCACAGCCTCGTCGGTCATGTACGCCATGCGGGTTGCCTCACCGGCAAAGA
>ERZ773045.1425-NODE-1425-length-10628-cov-88.773574_pt1 | contig 10628 bp, 5 predicted proteins | sample MGYA00580635_ERZ773045 | MGnify/ENA primary metagenome ERZ773045 (study PRJEB29015, sample SAMEA2738115) | human oral metagenome | biome: human oral; feature: human-associated habitat; material: saliva | place: China | collected 2261 ...
TTGCCGTTCACCTGCGTGGCGGTGTTCGGTGCCGGGATGTTCGGGTCGCGGTACTTGTAGCCGCTGCCGGGCGCTGCGGACATGTCGATCTTGCTGTTCGCAACGGTCATGAGGGTCGGGGTGCTACCCGACGCGGCGTGGTTGTGGGTGCCCGTAGAACCGTGGTTGTGGCCGCCCTGCGCCACCTGGTTTGCGGAGGCGCCGGTCGCCTTCACCTTGAACACCATGCCCAGGGCGCGGTGACCCGCTACGGAACAGTAGGCTTCCTGGTCGGCGCTGATAATGCCGGCGTCGACGGTTTTCGTTTCGCCGGGGTTGATGCTGCCGGTGGTTGCGCCGTTGTCGAAGGTCAGGTCGTGGGTCATGCCCTGGTCGTCGTTGGTGACCTCGACGACCAGGCGGTTACCGGCGGGGACCTCCACCTCTGCGGGGGTGAAGCGGTAGTTGCTGGTTGCCTTCACCTTGACGGTGGTGGTCTGGCCGGTCGCCGCCACGGAACCCGACGAAGAAACCGACGGCAGGTTCAGTGCGGACGGGTTCACGGCAAAGCCCAGCAGGAACGCCATAGCAACCGCGAGTGCCGCCTGGAAGCTCTGCTTGGCGTGCGGGACGGGTTCGGGGGTGAGTGCCTCCTGGGTGAAGACGGGCTTCTCGCCGCGGGCGCGTGCCGCCATCATTTCCTTGCGGGTGTTCACGGACGCCTTCACGCCGCGCACCATGAGCGGAATGAACGCCATGAGCGCCAGCGCACCCACGATAGCGACGGCAATCTTAATGGACTGACCGACCACGGAGCCGGGCATCATGAAGATAATGAGCGCCAGGTTCACTGCGGTCACGCGTGCCGCCGCGAAACGGCTGAACTCCTTATTGGAGGCACGAACCACCGCCGGGCCGCCGCCCATACGCTGAGGCAGCAGGTAGCTCATTGCGCCGAGCAGCAGCTGCAGCAGGAAGCCGACCACGAAGATGGGGGTGACGGCGCGCATGTCCAGCTGTGCGAACGGAGTGGTTGCCACCATGTACGCGGTTGCCGCCACGCCAATAATCAGCCAGAGGAAGCCCATACCCACGCTCATGGGCGGGTACTCGTTCGGGCGCTTGGTTTGCAGGGTACGCACCATCACCCAGGCGACAATGAGCAGGGCAACCAGGTAGACGACCAGACCCGCAGCAGCGAGCGGACGCATCCCAAAAATTGCGCCGACAAGGGTCAATACCAGGCCGCCGCACATGAGGTACAGGGCGCGCAGGCTGTGGGTGAGCGCCTTATCGACCATCTTCGTGCGCAGCATGGTCGGCCAGAACGTCACCAGCGTACCCACCGCGGTAATACCGACGAAGCCGAGCACGTTCACCGCCTCGTGCGCGAGCAGGAACTGCGAATGCAGGGTGCCGGACAGGTTCGGGTAGGCAATCATGCCGCCAAACGCCGCACCGAGGGGCAGCATGAGTGCCGCGATAATGTAGAAGCGAATCGTCACACCGAACCGCGACGGCAGAGCCTGACGCACCTGCTTCAGCAGGTAGATGCCGTGCCAGGCGACCATCGAACCGACAATGAGCGCACCCACCACCGTGGCGGCGTAGAGTCCGGGCACGCTCAGCTGACCGACCATGCCGATCATGAGCACGAGAATACCGGCGTTCAGAATGAAGATGCGGCGCACCTGGGTGCCGCGGTGCTCGTCCGGGATTTTGATCTTCATGAGCGCTTCGGTGAAGTGCTGCGACCAAATCAGAATCGAGTTCGTAATCAGGCCGAGGGTGACAATGTGCACCATCAGCCAGCCGCTATTCGGGATGAACTTATGCAGCAGAAGCACGGCGATAAGGGTAAACATCCAGTGCGAGACCGGCTTGGAGGCGCGGCGGTGCCACGTGCCGCGACCGGATGCGCGGCGTGCAATCTCTTCGGGGGTGAGGTTCGCGCCGGGCGCCTCAGTGGGACGCGCGCCAATGCTCAGGCCGGAGGAGCCGCCTCCGGAGACGTTCGCGCCTGCGGGCTTGCCGCTCGTGTTCTCGCCTTCGGGTGGGGTGCCGAGATGTTCACTCACGTAATCACTGCTTTCATTGCTGGTTGTTCGTGGACGTCGGTGTGCGGGTTGGCATCGCCTGCCCCTGTGTTGGGGGCCCCTGTGTTGGGGTGAGCCCTGCATTGGGGCGGGCGGAGCGCCAATAAGCCCATTATATTGCCCCGGTAGTACCAATTTTGAAGACATTACGTGCATATGAAGACGGCTCGTACCGTGATGGTTGCGCTTGCTCACTCGAGCGATTCTGCCCCTGTAAATCTTCTCCCCTGATTCTGCTCCCCGATGCATCCTTCACAGGTGCGCGCGATAAACTATTAGGATTCCAAAATCAGATGCCCGCCCACCCTACGCGCGCATCCGCCGGCACCAAGGTAAGGACAAGCACCTCGTGACAAGGACTGACTCCACCACCCCCATCTGGGGAAAAATCGCTATTGCGGCACTCATCCTCATCATTGGCGGTGGATACGTCGTCAAAATGCTCACCAACCCCTTTAGCGGTATGGACTTCTCCATCTACCGTCTGGGTGCGATGACCATTTTCGATAACGAGGGTTTCACCCAGGACTTGTACTCCCCGACCCTGAACGATCACGGCGTCATCAAGCCGCCGTTCACGTACCCGCCGTTCGCGGCGATGCTGTTCTTGCCCTTCGCGTTCATGCCTCTGGAAGTCGGCATGGTCATTATGGTTGTCGGTTCGGCTGTGGTGGCGTGGTGGATTTCCACGATTATTTACAACTACGTGAATGCGCGCGGCCGCGAACTGCCCCTGCAGCAGTATTTTGGTCGTGCCGGCACGATTGCGGTGCTGACCATTCTGGTGGTGGCGGCTGGCCCGTGGCAGCGCACCCTGGATTTGATTCAGATTAACCCGTTCATTACGGCGCTGATTCTTGCCGATTTTGTGCGCCCGGCGACCCGCGTGCCGCGCGGCGTGCTGATTGGTATTGCGGGCGGCGTGAAGCTGACCCCGCTCGTGTTTGGTCTGATTCTGCTGGTCCGCCGCGACTGGAAGGGCATTGCGACCCTGGGCGCGACGTTCTTCGGCACCATTGTGCTGGGCTTCATTCTGATGCCTAAGGACGCGCCGGAGTTCTGGTTCTCCGCGCTGACGAACCCCTCCCGTGTGGGTGGCCTGAACTTTGTGGATAACGTCTCGATTCAGGGCTGGCTGCTGCACTTCGGTCTCTCTGAGAGCGCCGCGAAGCCCGTCTACTACGTCCTGGCGCTGGTCACGATTGTGCTGACCGCCGCGCTGCTGTACCAGCTGGAACGCCGCGGTGCCGCGCTGGCGCAGGTGGCGGTGACCGCCTCCTTGATGGTGGCGTTGTCGCCGATTAGCTGGTCGCACCACAACGTGCTGCTGCCTCTGCTGGCTGCCGTGTTCATCCTGGATGCGTTCCCGACCTATTTTGCGGTTCAGCCAGCGTGGTTGCGCGTGACGGCGACCGTGTTCGCGGTGGTTGCGGTGTTGGGTCTGTACCTGTCGCCGATTAGGATTGCGTCGTGGTTCCACGGTAGCGCGGAGGGTTTGGAGCACCTGGCTCCGGGTGCGTTGGCGGTTTCGGCTATTCCCGCGTTCTGCCTGTGGGTGACGATGACGCTTTGGTCGATTGCCGCACTGAGCGCGCCGGTGCGTGGCGCGAAGGTTGAGCCCGTGCAGTACGGTTCCGTGCGTAGCGATGCGCCCCTGGGCTGGTGGGGCGCTCGCGCCCTTGTGACCGAGAGCGCCGAGTCTGTGCGTGCTACTACTTCTCGTGAGGCAACCGCGTGAGTCGCGATAAGGAACTAGAAAAGACCCTCGTGAAGAATACTGACAAGAACTCCATTACGAACGCGGAGAATACCGAGGCGGCTGCGCCGGGGATTCCGTGGGCTTCGGGGATTCCCTGGGCTTCTACCGCGGTTGCGGAACCGGCTGTTGAGAGCGCTGTCGAAAGTGCTGCAGAAAGCACAGAGCCTGCCGCTGAGCCCGCTACTGAACCCGCGGCGGAAACTGTCGAACCCACCGAGAAAACCGCCAAGGGAACTGCCAAGGCAACCGCTGCGGAACCTACAAAACCTGCGCGTCACGGCTTCTTTGACCGCATCCCCGGCATGCGTAGCGGCGCTCTCTGGGCGCACCTGCTGTTCATCCTGGTTGCCCTCTACGCCTTCGACTACGTGACGCACGCGGCGGCTGACGATATTTACGTGTACCGCCTGGGTGCTGTCTCCCTCGCGGATGGCCCGGACGGCTACCAGCTATACACCTTCAGCACGCGCGGCCTGCCGTTCACGTACCCGCCGTTTGCGGCGCTGCTCTTCTACCCGCTCGCGTTCCTCACCGAACCGCAGAGCATGCTGCTGATTACCGCCATTATTTGCGCGCTCAGCTATTGGTGCGCGTACCTGCTGTACTCCTACGCGCGGAGCCGCTCGTGGCGTCTGCCGTTGCAGAAGCACCTGGGCCATTGGGGTATGGTGTCGCTGATTGCGGCGCTGATTTGGATGTGCGGCCCGTGGCGTTTGACCACGCATTTTGGGCAGATTAACGCCATCATTTTGGCGCTGATTCTTGCCGATTTTATGCGCCCGGCAACCCGCATTCCGCGCGGTGTGCTGCTGGGTATTGCGGCGGGTATTAAGCTGACCCCGCTCGCGTTCGGTCTGCTGCTGCTCATGCGTAAGGACTGGAAGGGCATTGCGACCCTGGGTGCGAGCTTCGCCGCGACCGTGGGTATCGGCTTCCTGGTGATTCGTGAGGAGTCGCTGACGTTCTGGTTCCACGCGGTGCGTGACACTTCGCGTGTGGGCTGGTTCAGCTACTTCGATAACGTGTCGATTATGGGTACGCTGACTCACGCGGGCCTGCAGCATCACCTGACGGCGACCGCCCTGTCCGTGGTGCAGGTGGCGTTGACCCTGCTGATTGTGCTGGTCACCGCGGTTCTGCTGGTTCCGCTGATTCGTGCCCGCGCGCTCATGGCGCAGCTGGCGCTGACCGCGTTCATGATGCTGCAGATTTCGCCGATTAGCTGGTCGCACCACAACACCTGGTACCCGCTGATGCTTGCCGCCGTGGTTATGGAGATCTTCCCGCTCATGTACCAGCGGGTCAGCTCCTTTGTTATCACACTGGCTGTTGTCTTGGTGACCGCGGCGCTGGTGGGCATGTACATTTCGCCGTTCTGGATCGTGCTGGCCTTCGCCCCGCACTTCAGCTCGGATAACATCCTCATGGTGCCCGAGGGGTCGCTGGGCCTCATAGCGGGCACCATGCCGTACCAGCTGATGTACCTGTTTATTCTGGTGACGTTCTTCGTGTACCTGGCGAATCGTCAGTTGGTGGGGCGTGCGGCACGTGCCGCGGGCGCCGAGCTGGCGGAGGCGAAGTACTCCCGCTAAAGAAGCCCCCCGCCCACGGCGGTTGCTCGCTCAAGCTTGCTACCCGCTTACGGTGGCTGCTCATTCACGGCGGCGGGCGCCTCCAGCAGGGCGTCAGCCCGCCGGAGAGCCTCAGGGCAGAACCCCAGAAGCATAGCCTCCCAGCATAAAAGTAACCCGGCATAAAAATATCCCCCGCACCCATCACGGATGCGGGGGATACTTCTATGCTCAGCCTGCTGACCTACTCGGCCTGCTGACCTAGTCAGCCAAGCCGCTAGTTAGTGCCGATGCTCCAGGTAACGTTGGAGTCGGTACGAACCTGCAGGTAGCTCTTGTTGCTCTGAACCCACTGAATGCTGCTCTTCACCGGCGACAGGGTCGAGGAGAAGAACGGGTCGTTCTTAGTCGCGTTCAGAACGCTGAAACCGCGGGTGGTCGGGCCGCTGGTCTGGAACTCCATGGTCGCCTCGGTGCCTTCGTAGGTGAAAGCGTAGTGGTTCATGGTGCTCTGGAACTTCTCACCCTTCTTGTAGTTGGGTGCGGAGTCTGCATCGTAGACGCGGATGGTCCATTCGCCCTTACCGGTCAGGTCCAGCTTGCGGGTGGGGGTGGAGTGGCCGCTCGCGTCAATCCACGCGGTGCCCTTGAGCTCCTTGCCGTCGCGGGTCGAGTCGATAACGCTCACACCTGCGCTGCTGTTGCCCTTCTCATCACGGCTGGAGATGAAGGCGTTAACCACACCGTCTGCGGGCTTGAACTCGTAGTAGAGCAGGCCTGCGGACACATCGCCCTTAATCTTCTCAATCTCGATGGTGTCCTTGTTGTCGGTGACGGTCTTCTTGTATTCCTTGAACTCACCCTCGGGCATCTTCGCTTCAGCAGCAGCAACCGGTGCAGCCGAAGAAGCCGAAGCCGCTGCCGCGCTCTCAGATGCGGGTGCTGCGGAAGAAGCCTCAGAGGATGCTGCCGCCGCGGAGGACGCCTCAGCGGAAGTAGCCGCCGCGCTCGCTGACTCGGAAGAACCGGAGGTGGGGGTCGAGCCGCCACGCGGAATCAGCATGACAATCGCCAGGATGAGAACAATCAGCAGAGCCAGCGCACCACCGATAACACCCCAAATCTTGGTGCCGGAGAACAGGCCCTTCTTTTCGGAGCCGTCCTCGCCCTGATCTGCGGGCTCGGTGACGTAGGGGTTGCTCAGCGCCACGGTTGCCTGGTCCTGATCGGACACCTGACCCGCGTAGGGCTGCTGAGCGTTGTACGGCTGACCCTGGTAGGGGTTGTTCTGGTACTGACCGCCCTGGACGTTCTGGCCGCCCTGCGCGTTCTGGTCGCCCTGGAAGCCCTGACCCTGGAAATTTTGACCCTGGTACTGGCCACCCTGGAAGCCCTGGCCCTGGAAACCATCAGCCTGGTTCGGCTGGAAGCCATTCGGTGCCTGACCCGCCGGAATGAACTGAGCGTTCTGGCCGCCCTGCACGTTCTGACCGGGCTGTTCAGACAGGTTCACGGTACGCTCGGACAGGTTGACGGTGCGCTCGGTTTCCGGAGTGTGGAACTCAACGAACGGGGAGCTCTCGATGGTGTGCGGAGCCCCTTCGGTGGAGGCGGGAGCTTCAGCAACGGGAGCCTCAGTGACCGGTTCAGCTGCCGCCGGTGCCTCGGGAGCAACCTCAGCGACGGGCTCTGCAACAGGTTCGGAAACAACCGGCTCAGAAACAGCGGGCTCGGAAACAACCGGCTCAGAGAGTGCGGGCTCAGCAACGGGAGCCTCAACAACGTGCGCCTCAACGGGCTGCTCGGAAGCAGCCTGCTCAGAAACAACAGGCTCGACAACCGGCGCTACGGGAGCTTCAACAGCCTCAGCGGCGGGCTCTGCAACTACAGGCTCTTCAGCGGAAGACTGGGATGCGAGAACCTGCTCGGGCAGAGTGGTGCCGGTCAGCGGAACCTGAGTCAGGTGACGCATCGGCTTGGGCTCGGAGGACTCCTCAGCGGACTCCGCCGCGGGTGCCTCTACCTGCTGCGCCTCAGCGTGGGATGCCTCAGCCTGGGGTGCTGCCACCTCAGGAACCTCGACAATCTGCTCACCTTCGAGCTCAGCGGCGAGCTGCTCCAGGTCAACGTCCTCAACGGTCAGCGGTGCCGCAACCTCGGCGGGCTGCTCAGCCTTAAAAGCGGGCTCAACAGATTCAGCCGCGGGTGCCTCAACAACCTGCTCAGCAACCTGTTCAGCGGGAGCCGCCTCAGCAGCGGGCTCCTCGGGAATCAGCGGCTCAATAGTAGCCTCTTCAACCTGAATGGGTTCAGGCTCGGGCTCTTCGACCCACAGCTGCCAACCTTCAGGAACGGGACCCCACGCGGGGTCAGGACGCCACGTGGGAGTGGGGGCCCATCCGGCAGGAGGAGCGGGCCAGTTGGGCGGCGGATTGAAGACGAGTGCCATAAGAAAGCAGCCTTTCTGGTGCTGAAAAAACACCCCGGAAGAGCGGTCATCAGCGACTATGTATATGAGCGTATTATCGCTACAAATTATTGCATAGGTTCAGAAAATGAACCCCGCGAATGGTGGGTTTTTGACCTTATTCACGGCTTTTTCAATGGTTTTGAAACATTCCGTATCAATCAGTACTTGAAGGTTTCCGCATGCCTGGTCACCCCCGAACCCGCTGAGACTAGGATTAAAGGCTGAGGCTAGGATTAAAGAATGAACACGACACCGCCTCCCGTACCCCCGCAGGTACCCGCCGGAACCCCCGTTGCTCCTGCGCCTGTTGCAGGTCTTGCTTACCACCGTCTCTCCCACGCCGACCCGAAATCCCGCTGGTTCTCACCCCTGCTGGAAGGTCTGCTCGGCGTCGCCGTATTTATTGGCCTCAACCTGATCATTTCAGTTGCCCTGGCTGCGACGATTATGGGTTCGGGACTTTCCCTCCAGGATGTAGCTACGAACCGCGCCGTCATTATGGAACACCCGGCGCTGTTCGCGCTGACCTTCCTCTCCCTGATCGCCATTGTGCCTTCGCTCTTTTTGGCGCGCCTGGTCGTGGGCCCGAAGCCCTGGGGTTTGATCCATTCGGTGGCGGGCCGTCTGCGCCGCTCGCTGCTGCTTCCGTACCTGGGTTTGAGCTTTGCGGTTTACGGCATCTACTACGCCGTGATGCTGGCGTTGAGCGGTGAGAGCCTGCCCGAATACCGCTATTTTCAACCTCCACAGGTTGAATTTTGGGTTTATGTGGCGATGATGCTGCTCCTCGTGCCCGTGCAGTGCTACGCCGAAGAGCTCGCCTACCGCGGCTTCATGATGCAGATGCTTGGCCGCTGGCTCCGCACCCCCTGGCTGCCGATTGTGCTACCCGCAGTGCTGTTCATGCTCTCCCACGCCTACGACCCCTGGGGTCAGAGCACGATTCTTGCGATGGGTATTTATGCCGGTTTCCTCTGCTGGTACACCGGCGGCCTGGAAGCCTCCATCAGCCTGCACGTGGCAAATAACGTGATTCTGATGCTGCTGTCCATGGTGGCTGGTCTGGATCCGTTCGCCTCCGAGGGCGTGACCCCCGTGGATGCGCTGCAGGGCATCGCGCTGGAAGGCGTGTACGTGGTGCTCGCCTGCCTGATCTTCAACGCGCGCGCTCGCCGTGGCGAGGTTTCACGTGAAACACAACCGCTCAAGGTTGATAAATAGGCTATTTGGCGGGTTGCTCTAGCCCAGCTACCCCAGCCCGCCCACCCTGCTCCATTCGAGCCTCACCAGGGCTCATACTCCACACCGCGTGGATTATCGGCCCGGGTCACCCCGTCAACACCCAAGAAAAGGTAGGGTTAAACCATGACTGTTGATGCTGTAAAGAATATTGAAGACCTCGCCGCATTCGTGGCGGATTCGCCGGTCTCTTACCTCGCCGCGCGCACGGTAGCGCGCCGCCTGCAAGCAGCAGGTTTCACCGAGCTCGTAGAGACCGAAGCATGGGACCCGCAGGTCGCAACCGGCCGCCACTTCGTCGTTCGTGACGGCGCGATTATCGCCTGGGCTGGCGGTGCGAAGGCGCAGAAGGCAAGCGGCTACCGCGTGCTGGGCGCGCACACCGACTCGCCCTCCCTGAAGGTCAAGCCCTCCTCCTCCATCACCACGAAGGGCTGGCACCAGATTGCCGTCGAGAACTACGGCGGCGCACTGCTGAACTCCTTCCTGGACCGCGAACTGTGCGTGGCGGGCCGCCTCACCGTCCTTGAGGGCGGGGAGCTGAAGGACCGCCTGGTGCGCACCGGCCCGATTGCGCGCATCCCGCAGCTGGCGCCGCACCTGGACCATAAGCGCAACGAACTGGTGCTGGACAAGCAGTTCAACATGTACCCCGTGTGGGGTGTGGACCCCGCGGAGAACGACGTGCTCGGCTACATGGCGAAGCACGTGATTGACGGCGAGCCGGTCGACCCGGAAAGCATTGTGGGTTACGACCTGCTGTTCGCTGATTCGCAGCCGCCGCGCCGCTTCGGTGCCGATCAGGAGCTGTTCGCATCGGGCCGCCTGGATAACCTGTCTTCGGTGCATGCGGGTTTGACCGCCCTGGAGCGTTACGTTGCAGATAATGCGGATGAGCACGCTACCGAGACCGTGATGCTTGCGGCGTTCGACCATGAGGAGCTTGGCTCTGAGTCGCGTAGTGGTGCGGCTGGCCCGTTCCTGGAGGATATTCTGGTGCGCCTGTCCGCTGCGCGCGGTGAGAGCACGGAGGAGTACCGCCGTTCGGTGGCGGCGTCGTTCTGCCTGTCGGCTGATGCCGGTCACCTGGTGCACCCGAACTATCAGGGTCACCACGACCCGACCGTGCAGCCGCTGCCCGGTGGTGGCCCGCTGCTGAAGATTAACGCGAACCAGCGTTACGCAACGGATTCGGTGGGTGCTGGCGTGTTTGCGGCGGCGTGCGCGAAGGCTGGTGTGCCGTATCAGGAGTTTGTGTCGAATAATAATATGCCGTGTGGTTCGACGATTGGCCCGATTACGGCGACTCGCCTGGGTATGCGCACCGTGGATGTGGGCATTGGTCTGCTGTCGATGCATTCGATGCGCGAGATGTGCCATGTGGACGATATGGCGTACATGACCCGCGCGGTGGAAGGCTTCTTCCGCCTCTAAATTCAACCCCGCTGAGGTATGAGCAGCTGGGGTGTGGGCGCCGGGAACGTATGGTTCCCGGCGCCCATATTTTTTAAAAA